>ERZ773202.2066-NODE-2066-length-11301-cov-3.344745_pt1 | contig 11301 bp, 18 predicted proteins | sample MGYA00580998_ERZ773202 | MGnify/ENA primary metagenome ERZ773202 (study PRJEB29015, sample SAMEA2737803) | human gut metagenome | biome: human gut; feature: human-associated habitat; material: faeces | place: China | collected 2012 ...
AACGCTATACAAAAGGAAAAATTAGGAGGTACGACAATGAAAAAAGAGAAAAAAGGAAAGACGGTCAAGGAAGTTGTAGATGAAATATACAACATATTTAAAAGAGAACACCTGACTGCATCGCAGGCATGGAAACTTTTGAATGCGGTCAGGTGCAAGATTGAAGAAAATGCTGGAAATAAACCACTTTAATTACAGCATGTGAGAATCTTTAAGGCTCTTGTAATTAGTTTCGGTGTCACAAACAAAGTCATAAAAATCTTTTGCTGAAGTAATGTTTTTGTTTTCTTTAAGTGCACGGAAAATGGCATAACCAACAATAATTTGGTAATCCTTCATAGATTCTTCTAATTCGGATATGTCCTCAAATACAACAGGATCATTCATATAATACACCTCCCCTCATATAAACTCGGCTCTGGCGGGAGCCTGTAAGGGGAGTATAACACAACGTAACAAATAAGAAATAGTAGAAAGAAAGGTGAGACGGTGGAATTAAGTAGAAAAGCGGAAAAGAGTTACTTGATTAGAAGGCTTTCAGGAGTAGCTCCGTATGACTTTCCATACAGGAAAAAGATATTGAAAACGATGTCTTTAAAACAGCTCAGAGTAGTGAATAAGATAGCCAATGATATCACATATCAGAATACATCCAATACAGAATGCAAGCAGTGCAGAAAGTTAAATGTAGCAATGATGATGTATGAGGGGTTTCGATGGAAATTTCAGGAAGATAACCAGTTGCCATGGCCACTGGGATTTGATGAAGATACGGAAACGATACTGGTATCAGAAGAAATGCTTATGTTTTTTGTGCAGTTAGCCAATCCGGGACAGCCGATACATAGAATTCGCCTGATCAACCATCCCGAACAGCAGTCTATTTGAGATCAACCAAGAATTTCAAGAGTGCCTTTGCACCATTGCAAAATCGCTGTTCCATGTAACAGATAGTTTTGTCTGTGAGAGTAATGGAGTAGGCGGTGTTGTCATAATATGCGCAAGTTATGTATTCGCTATTATGCAGAGCACGGCAAATGGAAAACAGTTCCCCTATGTCGATATCTTTAAAGTAGTTTTCCTGTATATATGCGACATTGGGAAAACATCGAGCCTGATCACTGGACATAGAAGTTTTACGGTTAAGGTAATTCTTGTACAGAGTAACGATAACTTTCTGTTGAATTTTTGTAAGGTCGTTCATTACACATACATCCCTTCATGTAAACTCGGCTCTGGCGGGAGCCTGTAAGGGGAATGTAACAAATAAGAAATAGCTGAAAGGAGTGAACTGGTGAAAAAGATATACGATTTTGAAAGCGGAATTCTACCAACTGAAGAGAAAAGGTTTGATGAAATAGTATACAACGACATCAGGTTGAGCATATGCGAGGCGTTTTTGGCACTAGATGATAACTGCCAGGTGGAACGCACGGAGTATAGGGACTATTGGCTTGGCGGTGAAAGATGTGTAGCTGTGCAGACAGCTCTCAGATCGGAGCAGAACAACCATAGAAAACATCTTTTTGAAGAAAAAGCAAAACAGCTCAAGCAGATAGTATCAGATTATGTTGATTCTCAGGTGGCATATTTTACATATGAGCCCAAAGATTCAGAGAAATAGAGGGTAATAAGAATATGGATAATTCAGTAGAGGTATATGCAACTTTAAAAATCCTTTTTATGTCAATCAGTACTATAGCAGTAATCATGTGTATAGTCACTTGGGCAGTAGCTGAGTTGATGTACAGAGTGAAGGCAGCAATCAGAAAAGCGAGGTGTAAGAAAAATGTTCATACTTAATAAAGACTGCAACGATGTGTACAACACGGATCACATTGTGAACATATATCAGGATGAGTGCACAATAAAGGTTTGTGCTGGAACGGCTACACGAGGAGGAGTCCTTGGTAAATACAACAACTATGACGATACACAGCTTGCATATAGCATGCTGATAAATGGTCTTAGACAGAATAATGGAGTGTTTGTTATGCCGAGTGACAAGGATCTTCTTATAAAAGCTACGGTATACCACCATCCCACAGGCAAGAAAACGAAGGGATATGGTGGCTCATGAAACAGAAAAGCATCAAGAGCATAAGGCAGGAATTCCGCAAAGGTGGAGTATTCTACACCCCTCCAGAGCTTGCTAAAAAGTTAAAAGAATATGTGGATATAAAACCTAAGAATGTATATGACCCAACTTGCGGCGCAGGAAATCTTTTACGGGTATTTGATGACGAAGTGGACAAATACGGTCAGGAGATCGATGCTGAGCAGCTCCACGGAATAAATATTCCGAACTTCCATGGGGCAGCAGGTAACACACTAATGTGCGATGCGTTCCCAGACATGAAGTTTGATTGCATCGTGGCAAATCCGCCGTTCTCAGTCAAGTGGGAACCGGACAAGCTGGATGATGATCCAAGATTCAGCGTTGCGCCGGTGATGGCACCGCCGTCGAAAGCGGATTGGGCATTTATGCAGCACATACTATATCATCTCTCAGATGAGGGAGTGGCTGTTGTCCTGGAGTTCCCTGGAATACTGTACAGAGGGCAGAGAGAAGGCAAGATCCGGCAGTGGTTCATAGAGAACAACTACATAGATAGAGTTGTAAACGTCCCCGGAAATACATTTGAGGACACAGCAATAGCCACATGCCTGATAGTGCTGAGAAAGAACCGCACGACTACAGACATAGTGATAGAGAACGATGAAATGAGCCGCCCTGTTCCCCTGGAAGAGATAGTGCAGAATTCATACACATTGTCGCCAAGTACATATGTGTACAAAGAATCTGAAAGTATAAATCTGGATCCAGACGAAATAAAAGCGGATGCACGAAAGTCGTTTCTTAAGACACTTAAGGCGACTTTGGATATGGAAATGCTTACCTGCAGTCTTGATGGAGAGAGTATACAGCCGTTTATTGACGATATTAAACGGATTCTTGCGGAATACGACAAGTAACAGAAAGGGGGATAATCATGGCAAAAACAATGGAAATAACAAGCATCAGATACGTGGCTGCAACTCCGTACCTGTCAAAATCAGAACTGGCACAGAAACTTGGCTGTTCAAGGTCAACGATCAACAGACGAGTTGATGAGCTGGACGAGATGGTTCAGAAAGGACGATATAACGAATACACGATACTTGATGGTAGTGGAGCAATATACATCAACTATCTGGCATTCGTTGACTTTTTGAAATACAAGGACAAACTCCAGGCTGGCCGGAGAGTGCCGCCTTATAACCCGAAGAAAGTGGCCGAGGCGATAGCGTGGGGATCAATGACACAGGAGATGCAGTGATGTGTGGAGGTGGAGATCATTACAAGAGGACCACCAGAAAGGATGAAATGAGAAGAGAACTTAAAGATAAAAGAAATAGGGATCTGAGACTGGTGTACAATGTCTCACTTTTCATGACAGGAGGCATGCTTGGCGTTGCAGTGATGTTGCTAATCATCATGAATCCGAGTCCTGCAAAGTGGACACTCATGATCGTTTATATCCTCCTTGCAATCTTGTGCGGTGAACTATCGGACAAGATGGAGAAGATAGCGGTCGAAAGATGCCGCTCATGGCATAAAAATAGCGACTCTGTAAAGAACAGAGCCGCTTAAGCCTTAAGCTTTATTAACACCATATTTAGTATAGCATAAGGCCTTATATATGTCAATTTGAACCGCCCGGAAGGGCGGAAGAAAACACTCTTAACTATATTAAACATAGACGGACAGGAGATAAGGTCATGGCATACAAGGAATATATATACAGGTTTCCACGAAGCAATGAGGTGGAGATCAAATACATGGGTAAGTACGGAGCCAAGGGAGAGAAGAGGGCGAAGAGGAACAAGGCATCCCCGGAGACTATTAGGAGACAGAACCGGACAAACAAGGCGATCAAGGTTCGGCGGCTTCTCAAGGCGAATTTCACCGATGACGACTACTGGGTTACCCTTAAATATCCGGCAGGAGCAAGACCGTGTATAGATCAGGTCAAGAAAGACCTGAAGAACTTCAACGACCGCATGAGGTATCAATATGAGAAGTACGGAGAGCAGTACAAGTGGGTGCGCCGCATAGAGATTGGCAAGCGAGGTGGTGTACATATACACATGGTCATAAACAGGATCAGGGAAGGACCACCCACGGACAAGCTCATAAGGGAAAAATGGAAACCTCACAAGGTGAACTACACGCAGCTCTATAAGGATGAGGACTATGACAAGTTGGCAGAGTATCTTGTCAAGGACTATGAGACAGATACACAGCTATCAATGTTCGATGCCGAGGATCAGAAAGCGCTTACAAATTATTCATCAAGCCGGAATCTAATCAGGCCGGAACCGGAGACGAAGATCTACACCCGCAGGACAGTGAGAAAGATCATCGATGAAGGGCCGAAGCCAGCGGCGGGATATTACATAGATAAGAACTCGGTGAGAATGGGCGTGAACCCTTACAATGGCTTGAGCTATATCAAGTACACAGAGATAAGAGCCGGGACGAGGAGCGCACCACACCGACAGGAATGGGGGATTGCAACATGAAGAAGATGGACATCTACATGATGACTGATATCCGGGCGGTGACACCGGTATCAGGATATGGAGTGTACTGCATAGAGTGGATAAGTCCTAAGGGCAAGGCGACACTCACAGATATGGTAGAGCTGACAGAGTGCAATGCCAGGAGCGCAACCCTTACCACTGCAATCAAGGCACTCGAAAGGATTACAGAGTCTTGTGAGCTGACTATGCATGTGTCGGAGACATATGTTGCAACCGCTATATCAAAGAACTACGTGGGCGACTGGATGAAGAACGACTGGAAAACAAAGAAGGGTCGGGATGTGGTCAGCAAAGACTTGTGGCAGCAGCTTATGTATCATCTGTCGACGCATCAGTGCACAGTAGTTTACGACATGTCGCATGAATACAGCCGCTGGATGGCGGATGAACTTACACGGAAGGAGAAGAAAAAGAAATGAAATTAAGCGAGATTAACACCAGGGCAGCAGAACTCATAGCTGCAGGAAAGACAAATGAACTTTGCGAGTACGCAAAGAAGATCGGGCTCACAGAAGATGATGCAGAGGACTATATTGACGGAATGGTCGAAGAGCTGGCGACAGCTACATATCTGGCCGGATCTATTATAGAGACTCAGGGAAAATCTCTTGCATGCAAGGGAGTGGTAAAGGACTGGGTACAGACTATCACTCAGATGGCACAGAATGACACGGCCCTTGCGAACGATATCATAGAGCATGATGATAAGGATCTCACTCACTGCCTCGCAGAGATTATCAGTTTTTCGTTTGAGAATAAGGCACAGGTGGATAGCAAGATAGTAGACGTAACAATGATCACGCACAACGGAAAGAAAGAGAAACTCCGTGGACCTCTCTATCTTGGAGTACCAAGCCGGGCAGAGCTGCAGAAGATAGTACATAAATACTACGGAGGTGGCCGGTGATGATTGCATATAAGGGATTCCGGAAAGGAAAGACAGGCCCTGAGGCGATACTTGGATCCGGCACGATGACATACGAAGTGGGTAAGTGGTATGAGACTAAAGGTGCACAGACAGCAAGTATGGGCTTTCATTGCTGTGAGAACCCACTTGAATGTCTGACTTTCTATAGCTGGAATAACAATAATGTGTTCTATGCGGTGGAAGTTGCTGGTGATGTAGATGAAGATGGTGCGAGCAGAATATGTTGTACAAAAATACGCTTGCTTAAACAGCTTGATCTGCAGAGCTTTATCCTTGCATCTGCACAGTATCTATTAAAACATCCGAAGGTAGCTTGTCATAGAGTGCATGAGGACAGGAGCAGCACTACAGGCCGGGAATCATTTGTTTTTGTACGTGGCAAAAATCCATGCGGAGCAGGTAAAAAAGGCGACTGTGTGGTACTGCTCCAGGAGGCAGCAGACTCGAAAGAGATACAGGCACTGCAGTTAATCCACATCGATGGCAAGAAGTATGTACCGATGGTGTACTACGACATTGACAGAAGGGCGGTGGAGTAATGATTAAAAAGACACTTAGAGCCCTTAGACAGCTCAATGCAACAAAGGAGATGATGCGGAAGGCAGAAGCAGACAAGCCAACGGCCAATAACAAGTGGTGGGGGTCTGATGTTAAATTCCCTTACAAGTACGGAGTATATCTTAGGGCACAGCATCTGAAAGGATTTCTTAAAGTTGCGGTATACGCAACTGAATGGATGCGTCAGGGGATATGTACACCGTGCTATGAGATATTTATCGACTATGAAAATGAACAGTTCATAACAAGAAGGCTTGATAAAAATTATACAGAGACAGGCTGGACGAATGCGATGGTCGATAACCTGAAGAATGTCGAAGACGTGAAACTTGCGAAATATTGGTATGACAATCTTATGACAGGAAGTGGAGCTGAAGATCCATGGATGGACGAGCACCAGGCTGCGTATATCAAGAAAACGTTGCAGACGAATAAGAGCGGGTATGCGGCTATCGTTGAGTATCAGCGTAAATGCCGGCAGCAGGATCTTGCAGAAATGCGCCGCCGGGAGACAGCACCTTGGGATGACGATATGGCAAGAGTGCCAGAAGAACCCAAGGCGTTTAGACGCTGGGTGTTCCATGAGGCTGTATCTGAGAATTACATGATATATACATACAGCAAAACAGGTGCGAAAGAAGGCTGGTGTACATACTGCGAGAAAACGGTCCAGCTTAAAGAAAAACCCCTGCATGGCAAGACTGGAATATGCCCTCGGTGCAAACGAGAGATAACCTACAAGTCCTCGGGCAAAATAACTACACTTGCAACAGACTCATACAGGGTACAGCTTGTACAGAACATAGATGGTGGCATCGTAGTTAGACTCTTTAAAGCAAGAAAATACTGGAAAGGAACAATAAAGGCGGAGTTGTATCTGCAGGAAGACACAAGAACACTTATTATGGGCGGCACCAAATGGCAGTATTCATGGGAACTATACAAGAATATAGAGCATAGATGGTGTCGGTCAAGCTATAGCAACTATGGGAACTGGCAAGGAGGGCGGATATATCCCAGTAATATGTATCACCTGAGTAAGACAGGACTGGTACATAGTTCGTTGCCGCTGGTGCTCAAGAATAATAAAAAGATTACAAATGCAGTGGTAGATTGGCTTGACGCTGAAAAGTATGATCCAAACATCGAAAGGTGTGCAAAAGCCGGGTTATACAGGCTTGCCGGCGAGCTGACGAAGAACGACGGGCTGGTAAAAGACAGGAGAGCGACAGAGCTCACAAAGGCTCTTGGAATCGACCGCATGAGGCTGTCAAGATTAGTGGCACATGACGGATGCTCGTTATATCTGTCATATCTGCAGAGAGAGAAGGTAGACAATACAATATATCCAGATGATATTTTGCTTGATTTGGCAGAAAAACATATTGCTTTACCATACTTGAAAATCATGCTTAGCCATATGACTCTGATCAAGGCGTACAACTATCTTGTCAGACAGAGTGATCCATCTGACGAAAATCCGATGAGCCAAGCACTTACAACATATAACGACTACATGAACATGGCGGTGAGGCTGCAGATGGATACGTCTGCAGAACAGATATATAAACCCAAAAATTTGAAAAAAAGCCATGCAAAAGTGATTGATCTGTTGAGTCAGGAGTCGTGGGATAAGTCAGCTCAGGAAATCATGAAAAAGTTTCCAAAAGTTGATAAAGAGTTGCCACGATTCTTGAAGTATGAGTATAAGGGCTCTGCCTACCAAATAGTGGCACCACGGACGGTGGCGGATATCGTACGTGAAGGATCTCTGCTCAGGCACTGCATCCATACCTGTGATTTCTATTTTTCGAGGTATGAAACCAGGGAGACATTCATTCTTTTCCTCCGGAAAAACGACAATCCGAGTAAGCCGTGGTATACGCTTGAGGTTGAGCCGTCGGGCAATATCCGCCAGAAGCGAACGGTTGGCGATAACCAAAACAATGACCTGAAGGCAGCAGTTCCGTTTTTACATGAGTGGCAGAAATGGCTTCAGAAGATCCTCAGCGAAGAAGATAAGAAACTTGCAAAGATCAGTGAGAAGAAGAGAAAAGAAAATTATAAGAAGATCAGGGAAGAAAAAAAGAAGGTATGGCATGGAAAACTGCAGGGGCAACTCCTTGCAGATGTGCTTGAGGCTGACTTCCTAGGATTGGAGGAAATATGTTAGATATAACAAATGTGACAAGGGCAACACCGAGCACGACTTATGAAGAGTTCAAGACAGAGCTTGACACGGAACTTAGCAAGAGCGCTGAGGGGTTTGTCCGGATAGGATACTTGCTGAAACTGGCAAGAGATACAGACGTGCTTGCAGGACGATATTCGAGTGTGACGGAATTTGCCCAGGCTGAATATGGCATCGATAAGACTACCGTCAGCAGGTGGATGCGCATCAATGACAAATTCTCAGAAGGCGGGTACAGCGATCAGCTACTTGAGCAGTATAGAGGATTTGGCTATGCAAAGCTGTCACTCATGCTACAGATCCCGGACGCAATAAACGAAACTCTTACACCGGCCTACAGCAAAGCGGACATACAGCAGATCAAGGAAGATGTTGATACAGAGAAACAGGTGAGCGACATTGAGGTCATGATTGACGAGATGGAACACCCACAGACAGATGAACGCCTCCTTGCATTCATGAAAGCTATTGACATGCCAGATAAATGGGATGATGAGAATTACACGGCAATAGAGCTGCTTGCTCCACAGGGCGATGGTTATGTGTCTGCAAGAGTTCCCGGCGTAGGCAAACTTGGCATGACGATAATGGATGGCAAGGACGAGGTAACTCTCACTAATATCAGAACAGGTGAATTCTGGAGATACCCGTCAGCCGAAGTAAATTCAACGTTTTTGGAAGTTGTGAAGCTATACAAAAACGTTGAATTTACTTCGGCGAAAAATGAGCAGAAAAAGCCCCAAAGTGCTCAGAAACCATCGAAAACTACCCAGAAAGCAGTCAGCAGAGTGCAGAAAACTGAAAAAAAGGCAGTTGCACCGGTACAACCGGAAAAGGCATCAGTCGAAGTAACTGCTACGGTGGGACCTGTTTTAGATAGCAATGAAACACAGAAAACCGAGACACCTGTCAGTGGCGAAATAATGACACCTCCAGAGCAGGCGGAAACACATACAGAACTGCATACGGCAGCAGGTTCGGAAGATGAATACAGACTGAAGACGCACCTTAGTGCACTAATATTTGATCTGCAGATAGCCATAGATAGAGGAGACTGGTCAAAAGTGCTTATTACACTTAAAAAGATGACAACACCTGTAGAGACATTAGTCGGTAAGGAGTCGGAAAATGGCGAGTAAGCAGGCAAGAGCAAAGGAGTTTTCACCGAAGGTTAGAGAAGTTATTAAGAGAAGAGATGGAGGCTGTATATTCTGCCGGATGAATTATCAGATGGAGAAGATAAACTGGTTTGATTCACAGCTTATGTCGATAATGCATTACATTCCAAGGTCAAAGGGTGGCCTTGGAATAGAACAGAACGGAGCTCTGGGCTGCCAATATCATCACTCAATGCTGGACAATGGTAATCAGGGTAGGCGGGCAGAAATGCTTGAGATGTTTAAAGGGTACTTACAGAATCACTATGATAACTGGGACGAAGAAGAATTGTATTACAGAAAATGGAGGTAATTTATGTTTGTTAATTATTCAATACTTAAGAAAATGATAAAGGCGGCATATGAGCATCATGTCCTTACAGTAGCTTGCACACCGGATCTTGTAATAATACAGAGCACCAAATGGGGCATAAGTGTACGGCGGAGCTTCCTTCACAACAAGGTGATGGCTGCACTTGCCGAGTTTATTGGAGAACTGCCACCGCAGGGAGAGGCATGGAGCTATATAAAAAATGGTAAAAACATGGAAAAGCAGGAAGAACTCATGGAGACTATTGAAGGATACTTTATGTATAAGCCCGGCAAGAGATACAGCAAGACGGATGTATATGTAAGGACTTTTGGGAGCCTGTATCAGATATATGAAAGCGATGATATGAGCAAGCTGTACATAAACTCTGTGTTTACAGAGCTTATCGATGCGATGAATGTCGAAACAGAGAGAGGAGAGATTCAGCCTCAGAAATGGACGACTGGCCAGCATGGATTGATCTATATCACAAATAATGTGATGACCTTATACTGCAACTATTACCACGGACAGACAGAGCTTGAAACAGAACTGTTGTCATTGATAGAGGATACAAGTTTGCTTGAGAAAGATATGCTTATAAAGAAAGGGGAAGCGTAGTTGAAAATAATAGCAAAGAGAGAAGCAGATCTGTCAGTTGAAGATTTTACTGATCTGGTCCACAAAGGCAGATTAACAAAATTACTCAGCGTAGGAGATCAGCTTACAGTTGGATACAGGGATAAGATGCTGCTGCTTGATGTAATAGACTTGAACAAGGATGGAGAGGGAACGGTGACGATCCAGACTCATTATGTGCTTGACGATATCATGAAATATAGCGAGCAGGGGACTCTTGCATGGGAAAGGTCAGATATACGCAAGTATCTGCACCAGATTTTTCTTCCAGGACTGGATGAAAGTTTCAAGAAGCTGCTCATTGTCCGGCAAAGCACAAATACAATAGGCAATGATACTCTTGATAGGGCGTTCGTGCCATCTGTTGATGAGATGGTAAACGGGTATGAATACTACAGAATGCAGGAGAGAACGATCAAAACAAACGGAGATGGAGAATACAAGTCATATTGGTTGAGGTGTCCGTCAGCCTGGGCGGAAACCGGTACTTGGTGTTGCGGCGGTGGTTATTACCGTAGGCAGACCGGGAACAGTTCGCTTGCTGTAGCTCCATGTATGGTTATTGGAGGATAAAACGAATGTTGACATTACCAATTGTGTTCCGTAATGGATATTCAGCGGCCAGTCGGCAGATAAAAGCGATGTGTACGCTTAGTATAGGCACAGGCAAGCCAGAGTGGGGAGCTGAACAAGGGAAGAAGTATTATATATTACACATCAAAGAGATAGATAAGGAGTAACGAATGAGAGAGACAAAGGACATTGAAATGAATAGCCTGGCCGTAGAGTGTGAGGACTGTATGAGTACACATAAGGTATCAGTATACATAGACTTCACCGAACCGGTCAGTTACAGAGAGGCTGAACAGTATGTTGCAGATCTTATATGTCTGGGACAGAGAGAGTTTGAGAAAGAGAGCAGCAGATTTGC
>ERZ773202.2067-NODE-2067-length-11299-cov-2.550783_pt1 | contig 11299 bp, 10 predicted proteins | sample MGYA00580998_ERZ773202 | MGnify/ENA primary metagenome ERZ773202 (study PRJEB29015, sample SAMEA2737803) | human gut metagenome | biome: human gut; feature: human-associated habitat; material: faeces | place: China | collected 2012 ...
TGACCGCATGGGCTATCCCCGGTATGGTCTGCCCCTCGTTATAGCTCACGGTGGAAAGCAGTGCTCCAGTCGGAACAAACAACACTCTCTTCCACTCCCCGGAGCTCAACTTCTTCAATATATATCCGGCGAGGACGGTCGCCGAGCAGCCACAGCCCGATCCGCCAGAGTGGGTATCCTGTTCCTCGTTTTCAAATATCTCTATACCGCAGTCCATATGATTTGCCGATATATCCACATTGTTCATGCTCAGAAGATCCTCAAGTATCGTCTTGCCGACCTTGCCGAGATCACCGGTTATTATCCTGTCGTAGTATGTGGGCTTTATTCCAAAGTCCTGAAGATTCTGATATATGACGGCAGCCGCCGCTGGTGCCATGCACGCTCCCATGTTGAGGGAATCCTTCACACCATAGTCCACTATCTGCCCTGTGGTTACGCCCTGGATACACACATCTGACTCTCTGTCTGACACCACAAAGGCACCACTTCCCGTGACCGTCCAGGTAGCTGACAGGGGACGCTGATTTCCATATTCCAAGGGAAAACGGAACTGCTTCTCCGCACTTCCATAGTGGCTTGACGCCTCCGCAATGACGTTGTCCGCATACCCCGCCGCCACAGTCATGGACGCAAGCGACAGTGCCTCCCCGCACGTCGAGCACGCACCATACAGACCGAACACCGGTATCTCCATATCCTTGATTCCAAATGTCGACGCTATGAGCTGTCCCAGCAGATCCCCGGCAAATATATACCTTATATCCTGCTTGACTATTCCCGCCTTCTGTATGGCAAGGGTCACCGCCTGACGCACCATCTCGCTCTCGCCTTCCTCCCAGGAATCTTTGCCAAATGTTGCATCCTCGTTCACTCTGTCAAAATATCTCGCCATGGGGCCATCTATCTCCTTCGGCCCCGCCACCGCTGCTGCCCCCAGTATATATGGGGGATTGCCAAATTTTATGCTCTGTTTTCCTTTTTTCTCATTCATATCATGCAACTCCCTTATATGGATAAATGTAACTGTTACTATAATTCCCTTATGCACTGCAGATTATAATGGTAGTTTTTGTTAATCTCAGCACTGGACAAATTCATTTATTTGCTTTAACATTACTAAAGTTGCTTTACAAAGAAAAAGGAATGGAGAATCGCCGTGGAATTTACAAAGGAATACTGGGTAAACTGTTTTAGCAGATGTGTCAGATATGCTACGACTTTTTTCAAATGGATAGTTTTTTCACTGATAATGGGAACGATATGCGGGCTTGTCGGAACAGCTTTTCATATATGCGTAGAGTACGCCACCGGCTTCCGTGAGAACAATCATATGATAATATATTTTCTGCCGCTTGCGGGAATCGTGATCGTATTTATATACAGGATCTGTGGAATAAGACATTCCAAGGGAACCAATCTTGTCATCGGTTCCATAAGAAGTGTGGAGGACGAGATTCCTTCCCGTATGGCTCCGCTGATCTTCATATCGACGGTCATTACACACCTCTTTGGAGGTTCATCCGGCCGGGAGGGTGCCGCCCTTCAGATAGGTGGAAGCATCGGTGTCTCTATAGGCAAGCTGTTCAAGCTGGATGACAGCGACAAGCACATACTCACACTGTGCGGTATGAGCGCTGTCTTTTCGGCACTGTTTGGAACGCCAATAACGGCTGCACTTTTCAGTATGGAGGTCATAAGTATCGGCATCCTCTACTACTGCGCATTTGTGCCTTGTCTGTTCTCGTCAGTCATCGCATACGCAATAACGAAAAAGCTTCACGTTGTACACGACCACTACAATATAGCCGGCATGCCGACATCCATGGATGTGCCTTTGGTGATCAAGGTCATCGGTCTGGCTATCCTGTGCGCAGTGCTCAGCAGTCTGTTCTGTATATTCATGAACGTTGTGCACAAGCTTTTCCGCAAATATTTCAAGAACCAGTATGTGCGCGTATTCGCAGGAGGCGTGATGCTCGTCCTGCTCAACATAATACTCAACACCACCGACTACAACGGAACCGGTATGAACATCATCGCCCAGGCGCTCAACGGAGAGGCAAAACCAACGGCTTTCCTTCTCAAGGCGCTGTTCACCGCCATAACAATAGGCTGTGGATTCCGAGGCGGTGAGATCGTTCCATCGTTCTTCGTCGGTGCCACATTTGGATGCGTCATGGGTGGACTCATGGGACTCGACCCGGGCTTTGCCGCTGCCCTAGGAATGGTGTGCTTCTTCTGTGGCGTGGTAAACTGTCCTCTTACATCTCTGTTCCTGAGCATAGAGTTGTTCGGAGCGCACGGAATACTTCTGTTCACCATAGGATGTGCCGTCAGCTACATGCTGTCCGGCTATTACAGCCTGTACAACGAGCAGAAGATCATCTACTCAAAGCTCCGCCCTCACTATGTCAATCTCTACACCAACCAGGAGATAAAGACCAAGGAACCGGGATTCCTGGAAGGCCTTATAGGATCAGGGAGGACGACTCAGACGACATTGAGGAGTAGCCGGCAGCTACTCTTCCTGAGTATCTGACTCAGACTCAGTCGTCTTCTTATCTGTGTCTGAGCTGTCACTCTTATCTTTGTTCTGATCCTTATCTTTGTCTTTATCCTTGTCCTTTGGAAGCTTTCCTACCTTGTACACTTCGTCACGCTTAGAGTACACGCTTGTCGCCTCAGGATTGTCCGATATGACATTTCCATCGCCGTCATACACTCTTCTGTAGGACTGCACTGTAAGGCCCTCTATTCCCACTGTGTCAAGCACCTGCTCATCCTTGCCAAGACTCTTGTCCAGCTCATACTTGGTCTCATATGGCTCTGTCTCAACGGTCTCCGTGTAGAGCTCCACGCTGAACGGCTCCGTGATGGTGCCCCATATCGTACATGATGTGGAATATCCATCGTAGCTTGTGCTTATCTTTATCGGGTAATCCGTGTCATTTGTAAATACAAAGTCACATCCGCCCCACGCCACAGTGGCGTCAAGTCCCGCAGGAACATACGATGAAGGGTATGGATGACAATGTCTCTCATCTATCTCGAGATTCGCATACAGGCACGCCATGTACATGGTGGATGACACCTGACATATTCCACCGCCCATGTCCATGACTGACTGTCCGTCAGCATATGATGGGCCCGGAAGGAAGCCTCTCTCCTCGGTGAGCTCTCCGACTCCGAGGTTATATGAAAATGACTCTCCCGGCATGAGTATGGTTCCATCGCAATACTGCGCCGCCAGCTTGACATTTGTCTTTCTGTTCTCTGAACCCTCAACCTCTGTGCTGTATGAACTCATCTCGTCTCTGAACAGCATCTTCCTGTATTCTTCCGTACTCATATCCGCCGGGGTGTATGTGAGCGGGATGCTCACATCCGTTCCCTTCTTGGCAGATTCAAGGCTCTTCTTTGCCGCCTCCAGATCAAAGTCCACACCGTCCTTGGCCTCAACTACCTCGTAGTTCTTGTCCGGGTCAAGCGTTGGATTCTGCGGCTCACAATGTACCTTTTTGTATACCTCGTCCAGATCCACGTCAGCAGACACGACAGGACATTCCACCACAGTGCCATAGTCTCCTTTTGCTATCTGCTTCTTTATGCGGGTTACCAGCTTGTCTGTGTCTATCCTGTAGCTGCCCTTTCCCTTTGTCACAATGAGGTTCTTGTCCTCTATCCTGTATCCATCCTCTATATCCAGATCGACCTTCATCATATCACTGCTCTCGATGGCGGTCGTTATGATGCCGCTGTCGCCTATATATGGATAAATATCATAGCTGCTTCCAAGTGTCCATGATTCCAGAAGCCCATAGCCTCTTCTCCAGAAGCTGTGTGAGTCATCCTGTATCTTCTGCACAGACTTCTCAGAATCCATATCCAGCGCCGCCGACACATCCAGGGTGTAAGTCTTGTCATCCAGCTTCACCTGTATGCCCACACTGCTGTAATCGCGTCTGAACTGGTCATTTATGCTCTTTGCCGCCTCCGCAGATTTCATTCCGCCAACGTCTAATCCGTTTATGGTGGTCTTTTTGTACAGCTTTCTGTTGCCCACACACGCACATATTAGCGCATAAAATATCACCATGAACACCGCCGTGAGTATCCAGCTTATCACTCTGTATCGCTGCTGTCTCTTCCTCCACTGCTCAGATGCACGCCGTCCTGAACGTCCTGAAGCTCTCTGCCTGTTCTGCGCAAGTCTATTTTCAGTTGTATGTCCGTTTCTTCTTTCGTCTGCCATCTACATTCCCCTCATCCTGTAGAATAGATATTCCTTTGCAAGCTCCGAGTAGAGCTGCTGTACAGTCCACTCCCTGTTGCTCCGTGTCACTACCGACTTCAGCCTTACTGCCGGAAGCCCGGTCTTCTTATACCTTTCAAGAAATATATCAAGTTCTTTGCTGCTCACTCCGTCAAATATGAGCATATCCATACTGAGATCTTCCGTCTGTCCGGTCTCATCTCCACAGCCAGATATGTCAGCCGTGTCGCACAGACTTCCGACCTTCATACCATAATGCTTTCTCTGAATGTCAACGCACTCCGCACCTATGTCACTGCATATATCCTGTACTGCACTCTTCTGCTCAGGTGCCAGATTGACTGTCATTAGCCTCTTCATGTCAGCATTTCTCCTGTCTTTCTTCTTTTGTCCAAATCTATACCCATTATGTTATTTTTTCAAATATTGTCAACCGATGTGGGGAAAATATGTTGATTTTTAATTTAATAAACCCCATTTCACCATATTGAGACTATCCAATATATAACACCGAGCAGCCAGCTTGTAAATATACCGTACAGTATAACAGGCCCCGCTATGGTGAACGCTTTCACGCCCTTTCCGAACACCTCACCCTCAGTCTGGAATTCCACTATGGGCGCACACACACCATTTGCAAATCCTGTGATCGGCACAAGTGCTCCAGCACCGCCGTACTTTGCTATCTTCTTGTAGAGATTCAGACTTGTGAGGATGACACTTACGAGAACGAGTATCAGCGATACATACGCATACGCCTCGTCTTCCTTCACATCGAAGTGTACCAGCAGGTCAAATATCCCCTGCCCTATCGTGCAGATCACGCCTCCCACAAGAAACGCCCACAGGCAGTTTCTCGGAACGCTTGATGTTGGTGTCACAAGCTCCACATATTCATTGTAATCGCTCTCTGTAGGTTCAAACTTCATAACAAATACCTCCATTTCACACAAAATAATTTTGACTTTATCACATGCCCAGAACGACACTCAGCACCGAGCCCACCAGTTTTCCCGCGGCAAGGCCGTATATGACATAAGGGAGATTTCTTCTCACACTGAATCTTCTGGCCGCGATCGGTATGACATTCAACACCTCCGTAAGCGCCCCCGCCAGGCATCCCACAAATATCCCTCCGAACAGACATATGATGGTATATCCCACCCATGTCACCGGAACCGATATTTTGAATACATATATCAGATTTGCCAGCGCCGCACCATATGCCAGCAGACACTCTATGAGCAGATAATACCTTGCCCCCTTTACCTTCTCAAGGAGCTTGGGGAATATTCCTATCATGGATATAAATGCAAAATACCCGCCCGATATGGCCACACCGCTGGCAAAGCAGGCTATGGCAAGCATAGCGTATCTAATCAGCATCTCTCTCCGCCTTCTTTCTGGAGGCATCCGTTATGACTGTCTGGTTGACCTCCTGTTCATACTGTCTCATCTGAACCTGAAGCGGTGTAGGATCATCAGAGAATTTTTTCTTTGCACCGTGATTGAAAAATACGATTATACCGATGAAGAGCCCCAGGGAATATGCTATTCCCGCCACAGGATAGGCATCCCTGCCCTGCCCCACAAATATGTTGTGCATGACGTCAAGCTGTCCAACCATATTGACATCCGAGTTGTACGACATGATGGAAAAGCCTGCTCCGAAAAATGCGATGAAGCATATCATCAGGAATTTGAAGAACTGCTTTACTTTGTCGCTGGTGTCATATGTCCTGTAATACACAACCACGTCCGTTGCCCCTATGGTCTGTGTCTGGCAGTCCGGGTAGTGCTCCTGTATCACCTGCAGAATGTACATCACCGATATGACCTGCTGCTCCTTGCTTCCGGAAAAGCTCATGAGCTCCAGCTTCTCAACACCGTATTTTATATCGGGATTCGGGCTCAGCACCGTCGCCACATCTTTTATTTTGACTTTTCGCTTCTCCGCCAGACAGCTCTCCGACAGTTTCAAATACAAAAGTTCAGCCATATACATGTCCCCTGTTCTTATATTCTAAGAATAGTCTGTCCATGTATATGGCTGATATTACTCCAATATTTTCCATCTGAGTCTTCCGAGTATCTTTTTCTCAAGCCGGCTCACCTGCACCTGGCTCATGCCAAGGATCTGCCCTGTCTGTCCCTGCGTCTTGTCCTGAAAATACCTCAGCACCACAAGTTTTCTCTCGTCCGGCGTGAGCGTGTCCAGGAGCTGCGATACACACAGCCTGTCCACGATGCGGTCTCCATCTTCCGTGCCGCACATCTCTGCGTGAAGATCATCTATGCATGTCACATCCGATGCCGCGTCCATCGCCATCACAAGCTCTTCAGGTGTCGCTCCTATAGCCTCACATATCTCCTCCATTCCCGGCTCAGTCCCTCTGTTTTTTTCGACCTCATGTCTGTATCTGTCTGCCCTGTAGTATATCGTTTTAAGATTTCTGCTGACCTTCACCATTCCGTCATCCCTGAGAAAGCGTCTAATCTCCCCTTGAATGAGCGGAACCGCATACGTTGACAGTTTTACCTCATAGTCCATATCAAACCTGTCTATGGCCTTTACAAGGCCTATAAGCCCTATCTGTATAAGATCCTCAAGTTCCTGTCCTCTCCCCACATATCTTCTGGCAACGCTGACCACCAGTCCCATATTGTCCGTCACAAGTTTATCTCTGGCATCTCTGTCTCCATCTTTTGCAAGTTCAAGCAAACGATGATTATCCGCCATCAATATATCTCCTGACTTTTTCCTATTATCTTCTTCATATTTACCACGGTTCCCTCACCCAAGCGGGATTCGACCTTGAGCTCATCCATGAAAGCCTCCATAAATGAAAATCCCATGCCCGATCTGCTTCCGTCCGTGACAGTGGTGTAAAGCGGCTCCATGGCCCTGTCGACATTCTCTATGCCGCAGCCGTGATCTGTGATCGTTATGTACAGGGTGCGCTCCTCTATGTATGCCTCCAGGATTATGCTTCCCTCCCCGGATCCATATCCGTGTATTATCGAATTCGTGACAGCCTCCGAAACCGCCGTCTTGACATCCTCCACCTCACTGAGTGTCGGATTTGTCCTCGTCAGCATAGCCGCCACCACGACTCTCGCCACAGCCTCATTCCGGGCATCACAGCCAAATTCCATGATCAATCTGTTCTTATCCATACCATTCTCCTCGTTATCTATATTTTATCTGTCCAATCCTCAGCCTCATCCCGGACACCGCTGTCCAGCCTTGTCGCGATCCTGTATATACCGGACATGAGCAGTATCCTGTCCATTCTCGCATTTACATTTATCACCCCAACGCTTCCCCCTCTGTCGTGGAGCTGTCTGTACCTTCTCGTTATAAGTCCTATCCCCGAGCTGTCCATGAACGTTGTCCTGCCAAAATCAAATATGGCATGTCTCACCACCTCCTCGGCAAATACTCCGTCTATCCCTGCGGTCATCTTCACCGCCGCATAATCATCCACCTCTCTGGGCATATATACGATTATAGTATCCCCCATTTTCTCGTAGATATTCATCTTCAATCCCCCTGTCACAAAATAAAAGGCACAAAAGAAACGGTTAATCCTTATCCGTCTCTTTTGTGCCTTCTATAAATTATAATCTTTTTATATGTCTTTCTGTCTTTCGTTACTGTCCGTCAGTTGTATCTGTTCCATCACCTGTATACGAACTGTCGGTCGTGTCTGTTCCGTCACCTGTATACGTATTGTCGATGGTGCCTGTTCCATCATCCGTATACGTGTTGTCGGTCGTATCCGTTCCATCACCTGTATACGAGCTGTCGGTTGTATCTGTTCCGTCGCCCGTGTTCGTGCTGGCTGTACTTGCAGAATTCTTCTTTTCAAGTCCCGCCTGTATGGCATCTTCATCCGCATAATCACACGCAACCGTGTAGTATACGGAGTTCGGACAGTTCTCAACAAGCTGGTTAAATACCAGTGTGGCATTGTTATCATCAGAAAGCTTCAGATAACACATCGCCTTGTAGAACAGTGCTACATCGCTGTTAGGTGTATCCTGAAGGACTCTGTTCAGATCATCTATTGCAGCCTCATATGTCATGGTCTCGTACTTATAGATCGCTGACTGTACCCTTGCCTTATTGTCATCCGACAGAACCTGTGAAGCGTAATCGCCATACTTATCTATCTGTGTCTGAAGGTTTTTCGCCTCAGTCTCAGCATTTGTGAGCTTGGTGGTCATGCTGTCCACCTGTGACTGGAGCTCCGATATGGCCACATTCTTATCCGCTAATGTAACCTTCAGGTCTCTCTCTGAATTGTCAGCCGCCTTATCCCTGTGCGGGATGATGAGCGTCCACATGGCCGCAAGTCCCAGAACAACTCCCGCTATGATATAAGCGATGGAATATTTGTAGAAATTGATGTCCTTGTATCTTCCAACCGGAATCGGATCCCCATCAAAATCCACCTCGCTGTTGCCGGCTATGAGCTTCTTCTGGTCATCCACGAACAGAGAATCCACATCGTAGTCCTCCTGCGGATAATCCCTGAAGTTCATGATCTCCTCATCAGTGTGGCCCATCTCATTAAAATATCTGACCGCCACTGGATTTGTCCTGTCTATCTTGATGACACGCTTGAGTGCCTTGCGAGCCTTGTCATATCTTCCCTCGTCGATGAACAGAAGTGCAAGGAGCAGGTATCCCTGTATAAATCTGCTGTTGTCGGAAAGTACCTTTCTGAGCTGTATAAAGGCAAGATCCTTGCTGCCCTGCTTCGCATATACCAGCGCCTGATTATACTTTCTGGTTACATTGTTCACCGCCTCCAGCCTGTGTGGGTTGGATTTTATCTCCTTGATGTATCTCTTGGCGACATTCTTGCCGTCAAAATAATTCACACTCACTACCCAGTGGCTGAGCGCCTGAACTATCTCTCCGGTCTCATAGTACACCAGTCCAAGAAGGTTCCGGGCATCTATATTCATCTTGTCATACTTCAGAGACAGCTTGAGCGCCTCCTCCGCACCTGACATATCCCTGACCCTCGCCTTATCTAGCCCTATGTTGTAATAGTACTTTGACGAGTTGAGAGCCTTGTTCACGTAATCTATCTTCAGTCCGCACCTGGTACAGTAGCCTGTGACGGCTATCGCTCCACCGCAGTGCTTACAATTCAGTACATCTGCCATATCTTAATCTCCCGACCAATCTGTGTTCTTTACTTCTCTGCTTCCTTTGCAACCCTCATCATCTCCTGCATGACATCCATGATGTCCTTGAGATCATTGTTGTATATTGCATCTTCTGCCTGGTCAAGTTCAAGTGCCGGCTTAAACCTCTTTATCTCTTCATCAAAATTGATCATGTCTGTTCCTCCATCTCTTGACACCGCCCACCAGATACAGGGAACCAACGCAGTATATGTTGGTATTCTCTCTGTCTCCTCTGAGCTCCACTGCCATATCCATGGCATCGTCAATCTCATCGCTGACCATGACCGGAGTATCCGTACACGCCGAGAATATCTCCGCCAGCTTTGCGGAATCCGCCTTTCTGCTGCTGTCAACGCTTGTGACTATTATCCTGCCAAACGTAATATTTCCGGCAAGCAAATGTATCATGGAGTCATACTCCTTATCCTTCACCGCCGCAAATACCAGTATCTTGTCATATTCCCCATGAAGCCTGTTCATGGTCTCTATATATGCATTTACAGCCTCCACATTGTGGGCACCATCCACATATATATGGGGAGCTATCTCCTCCATCCTGCCCTCCCAGTAGAACTGCAGGAGTGCATTCCTCACGGTCTTCTCTATATCCTGTTCCGGTACATTCCGCCTCTTCATGAGCATCCTGAATGCTGTCACGGCAAGGCTGACATTCTCCACCTGGTACAGTGATGTCTTCTGTATCTGTAAATTGCAATAACTATAATACCGATTATGCAATGAAAAATCAATGGTTTTGTTCCCCAAATGATTTATTATATAATCTGATTTTTCGACCGGAATTATGTCCGCTCCACGCTCTTTGGCAGTATCTTCTATGACCCGCGCAGCCGCCTCATCCCGCCTGAAATATATCACCGGAACACCCGGCTTGATGATGCCTGCCTTCTCATAAGCTATCTTCTCTATCGTGTCGCCAAGATACTCCATGTGATCCATTCCCACCGACGTGATGATCGTAAGCTCCGGCGTCAGGACATTTGTCGCATCCAGTCTTCCGCCCATTCCTGTCTCGTATACGGCAAAGTCACACTTCTGCTGTCTGAAATACACCGCCGCCATGGCAAACATGACCTCGAAGAACGAAGGGTGCTCCATGAACTGCCCCTTTACGGTCTCAAATGCCGACACAAAATCGTCATCGGATATATTTGTACCATTTATCTGTATTCTCTCGTTTATGGACACGAGATGGGGTGATATGAACAATCCCACTCTGTATCCCCGGGCTGCAAGCATCTGCGCCAGAGCGCGGCATGTGCTGCCCTTGCCGTTGGTTCCCGCCACATGTATCGCAGGAACAGCCTTCTCAGGGTTCCCCAAACGGCACAAAAGACTGGAAAGGTTCTCCTTGCCAATCTTCTGTGCAAAAAGCGGAATACCCAATATATAATCCACAGTCTCTCTGTAATCCGCCATTATGATTCTCCTATCCGTCCGTGCGTGCTGCTCAGACCCAATTATCTATTGTCAACTTTCTCAGGGTAGAGGTCGTGGTTTGCCAGACGGTTCCAGGCAACCTCCTCCCACTTTGTTCCCGGTCTGCCGTAATTGCAGTACGGGTCTATGGAGATTCCTCCCCTCGGTGTGAACTTGCCCCACACCTCGATGTACTTTGGATCCATCAGTTTTATGAGATCCTTCATGATGATGTTCATACAGTCCTCATGGAAGTCTCCGTGATTTCTGAAGCTGAACAGATACAGTTTCAGCGACTTGCTCTCCACCATCTTCTCGCCCGGCACATATGATATGTACACCGTTGCGAAGTCAGGCTGTCCGGTGATCGGCCAGAGGCTT
>ERZ773202.2070-NODE-2070-length-11274-cov-5.823068_pt1 | contig 11274 bp, 9 predicted proteins | sample MGYA00580998_ERZ773202 | MGnify/ENA primary metagenome ERZ773202 (study PRJEB29015, sample SAMEA2737803) | human gut metagenome | biome: human gut; feature: human-associated habitat; material: faeces | place: China | collected 2012 ...
GCCCCTACAAGCGGGCAAAGCCCTGTGTGCTGGTTCCCTGCTACAAAGACCTGATACTGATCCTATCTCTTCCGATGAAAACGACTGGATGAGCGAACGTGAACAACTGGAGGAATATTTTTCTCAATCTTTGGAGGTAGACCTTCTGCTCCGGCTTTGCCCGGACGATGAGGATGGAAAGAATCTGCTTTTCGTATTGGTCGATTTTTGTATATTTTCTGGACATAGCAAAGCCTCCTCATGTAGTTTTATTATCCTACATGGGGAGGCCTTTTGTCTATTGTCTACTTTTTACGGACCAGTTCAGTTTTGTTTTTTCTCTGTCTACTCTAGGGGTAGCATATCAGTTTCCAGCATGGTGAGCGGCTTTTTACTACAAGTATGAGGAATCAAAGAAGTCTTTTAAGGTGATTCCCAAGCCCAGACAGATTCTTTCGATGGTTTCTAGAAAAGAATGGTCAAATTGGAGGAACGATCAATCCTGATGGGAACAGTCTTTATTCTCCTTGTCTATGCCATCGTCTATATCGGGAAGATATTGATAGAACACCTTTTTCTCAAGGACCCACCGGGCAAACAGCGCATATCCGGCAGGTGCCAGAAGGATCAGCGGCGGGCAGAATGCTGTCAGCAGGCCGAACGCAGCCAGCACCACCAAAAGCAGCAGACTTTTGTCAAAATGGAGCAATGCCATGGCACCGGACTGCAACACCGTCTTTTTGACCGGGTCGTCGAATCTTGCCGCATAGGCTGCGTTGTAGATCATCCAGGCCAGCCCACAGGTACTCAGCACCGTAAAAATGATCCAGAGATTACCCGTCGCTGCCTGTTGCCCCTTGAGGTAATGGGTCATAAAGCAGTCAGCCAGCAGAATGCTCTCCGGCACTGCCAGAGCAAGAAAGCTCAAAGTTGCCTGTCGGAAGCTCCGGCGGTAGGCCCGGAAAAATTCCTCGCTGACCGTTCCCCGGTCCTCAATTAGGGACTTGTTCACTGCATAATAGAGGGCTGTGCTGGAAATGCCCAAGGTAAACAGCGGCAGGCTTCCTATTAGCCACAGCAGGCTGAGAATCACCATATCCGCAACCCGGGTTAAGAAACGGAACAGAGGGGCATCCAGGTCGAAAAAGTCATTCATAGGGTATCACCTGGTTTACTTCTGGAGCACAAAGGCCTCATAGGGGCGCAGGGTCACAGCGCCGGTGGGAGCGGTGTCAGGATAATTGCCGATCAGGCGCCGGGCCCCCGCAAAATCAGCGGGAATTGTGAAGGCCGCGTCCTTGTCTGAGAAGTTGCAAGCGATCAGGTAGTTCTCGCCGGTCTCGGCCAGGGTACGCCGGTAGGCAAAGACCTGGGGGTTCTCCTCGGCCAGAAGCTGGAAGGAGCCGTAAATCAGCCCCAAATGGCTCTTGCGCAGGGCGATCATCTGCTTGTAGTAGTTGAGCACCGAGTCCGGGTCTTTTTCCTCGGCGGCGGCGTTGATGGCGGTATAGTTGGGGTTGACCTCAATCCAGGGGGTGCCGGTGGTAAAACCGGCGTTCGGGGAGTCGTCCCACTGGACCGGGGTGCGGGCGTTGTCCCGGCTGCGGAGGGCCAGGCACTCCATCATTTCGTCTGCAGAAATCAAGCCTGCGCCGGTCAGCTCCTTGAAGGCGTTGAGACTTTCGATATCCCGGTACTGGCTGAGATCTTTGAAATAGGCGTTGGTCATCCCCAGTTCATCGCCCTCATAGATGTAGGGCGTACCCTGCAGGCTCAGCAGGCAGATGGCCAGCATCTTGGCGGAGAGGGGCGAGTCATCGCCCCAGCGGGATGCAGCCCGGGGCTGATCGTGGTTGCCCCAGAACAGGCTATTCCAGGCTTTGCCGTCCAGGCCGGTCTGCCAATGACTGAGAATTTTCTTGAGCTGCATAAAATCGTAGCGCTGGGTGGTCCACTTGCCCAGGGGTCCGTCCCCAATGCCGACGTGATCAAATGGGAAGACCATGTTCAGCTCCTTGCCGTCCAGCCCCGCATACTGGGGGGCGTTTTCCACCGTGGCGCCGGGGGTCTCGCCCACCGTCATAATGTCGTATTTCGAGAGGACCCGCCGGTTCATCTCCTGCAAAAATTCATGGATGCGGGGCCCATTGACATAGTAGGGACCGCCATTGCCATACAGTCCGTGTTTCTCGCCATCCGGAAAGCGCTGGTCCTTGGAAATCATACTGATGACGTCCATCCGGAACCCGTCGATGCCCTTGTCAAACCACCAGGTCATCATGTTGAACACTTCGTCCCGGACTTTGGGGTTCTCCCAGTTCAGGTCGGGCTGCTTGGGGGAGAACAGGTGCAGGTAATACATATCGGTCTGGGGGTCGTATTTCCAGGCCGAGCCGCCGAAGCTGGCGCCCCAGTTGTTGGGCTCGTGGCCGTCTTTGCCCGGCTTCCAGATATAGTAGTCTCGGTAGGGGTTATCCACCGACTTGCGGCTCTCGATGAACCAGGGGTGCTCGTCCGAGGTGTGGTTGACCACCAGGTCCATCACAATGCGGATGCCCCGCTGATGGGCCTCGGCCAGCAGGGCGTCGAAGTCCTCCATGGTGCCAAACCGGGGGTTGATGGCCCGGTAGTTGGAGATGTCGTAGCCGTTGTCATCCATGGGGGAGTCCATGATGGGGCACAGCCACAGCACATTGACCCCCAGATCCTTCAGGTAATCCAGCCGGGAACGGATGCCGTTCAGGTCCCCGATGCCGTCCCCGTCCGAGTCCTGGAAGCTGCTGGGGTAGATTTGGTATACGATGCTTTCTTTCCACCATTTGCGGTCCATGGCAATGCCTCCTTATTCTTCTGCGGGGATGGTGACCCCGTCGTCGTCGTAGCGGTCATAGCTGGCTCCGGGCCAGCCGATCATCCGGATGGTGGCGGGGTCGATGTCGGCCACCGTCTGGGCGGGGTCCGCCACCGGGATGCAGGCGCCTTTGCGGATGAACAGAGGTACCTCGTTGAGGGCCACCTTCACAAAGTGGGTGCCGGCGGGGAGGACTTCCTGTGTGATGCGGCCCTCAGGGCCGAACTTGACAAACAGCATCTCCTCGGGCAGATACACCATCCGTCCGGTGGCGTTCTGGGTGTAGACCGGGGCAATCATCACCTCATTGCCCAGCATCAGCTGGTCCTCGGTCTGAAGGGCGATCTCGTCTTCGGGGTAGACGAAGGCCAGGGGCTTGAACAGCATATCGCCGTTCAGCGCTGCCTTCATGTATTCGCTGTAGAGGTAGGGGATCAGCCGGTAGCGGGTCTCGATGACGCTGCGGAAGTCTTCGGGGCCCTCAAACTGGTAGAACTCCTGCCGGCGGGTGTCGCTGCCAGAGTGGTTGCGCATCAGGGGGGTGAACACCCCCAGCGCCAGCCACCGCAGCAGCAGATCCCGGCTGGTGTCGGCGTTGAAGCCACCCAGGTCGGCTCCCACATACAGGAAACCGCACATATTGAGGGAGGGCAGCATCTTGAGGTTCAGCAGCAGGTGGCTCCACCAGGAGTGGTTGTCGCCGGTCCAGACGCCGCCGTACCGGTGCATCCCGATGCAGGAAGACCGGGAGAACAGCAGAAACCGTTTGCCAGGGGCAATGCTGGCCAGCCCCTCCGAGGCGGCCCGGGTCATGTTGTAGCCGTAGAGGTTGTGGACCTGGTCGTGGCGGACCATTTTGCCGTCCACCTTGTGATAAAAGCGGGCGTAGTCTTCCGGCGCATTGGACAGATTGAGCCAGCCGATGGCCTGGCCAAAATGCTCGATGGTGCCGTCTTCATGGGGAACCGGCGGATGATCCAGCCGCTCGGCCAGCCCCTCCCGGGAGTAGAAGATGGCGGGCTCGTTCATGTCGTTCCAGAAGCCCTCGATGCCGCAGTCGGTCAGAGCCTTGTACTGGCTGCCGAACCAGGCCCGCGCCTCGGGGTTCAGCACGTCGGGGAAGTAGCTCCACCCCGGCCAGACGGTTCCCTCAAAATCGGTTCCGTCGGCCCGCTTGCAGAAGTAGCCCTTTTCCTTGCCCTCGTCGCAGACCGAATAGCCTGCTTCCTCCTTGACGCCGGCGTCGATGATGGGCACCAGCCGGACGCCCTGCTCTTTCATCTTGGATACAAAGCCGGAAAAATCGGGGAAATTCTCCGGGTTGACGGTGAAGTCCTTGTAGTGGTCCATGTAGTCGATGTCCATGTACACCATGTCCAGGGGAATGTGGGCCTGGCGGTGTTTGGCCACCACCTCTTCAAAGTCGGCCTGGGTCTTGTAGCCGTAGCGGCTCTGGCCAAAGCCAAAGGCAAATTTGGGCGGGATGTAGCTGCGGCCGATGATGGCCCGGAACTGCTTGACCACATCGCAGGCGCTGTCGCCGGTGATGACGTAAAGGGCCAGGTCGGCCCGCTCACAGGTGACTTCCAGCCAATCCCTGCGGGTGAAGCCGATGTCAAACCGAATCCGGGTGGGATAGTCGAAGAACAGCCCCAGATTCTGCTGGCCCGAAATCACGATGAAGTTGTGGGCGGCGTACATTCGCTGCTTGTTTTCGGTGTGGAGGCCGTCGTCCACATTGTCGCTGACGTAGACAAAGCCCCGCTTGTTGATGCCGCGGTTGGCTTCGCCCAGGCCGTAGACCCGGTCGCCCTCCGCCAGGGGGCAGGCAAAGCAGAAGCCAGACTCACTGGTTTTGACCGTTCCCACAGGGGGTTCGCCTTGGCTTGCAGGGATTGGTGCGACCACCGATTCGGTGTCAAAGGGGACACCATAGAGATACTTTTGAATCATACCGTTCTCCCAAATAAAAGTGACTGAATGGTTGTTTTGTCAGATAGAGCGCCCCGTCTCCGGAGCGCTCTGAAAGAATATAAATTAGCAAGAATATAAATTAGCCCTTAACCGAGCCCACCACAATGCCGGAAACGAAGTACCGCTGCAGCAGGGGATAGATCAGCAGCAGCGGGATAACTGCAATAACGATCTTGGCTGCATTGAGGTTGGTGTTGCCCAGGGAGGCAGAATCCACCACGGCAGACAGATTGCCCTGCTTGATCAGATCTTCCACGTTGATCTGCAGACTCTGGATATAGGTCATCAGGGGATAATAGGCGGCTTTGGACATGTAGATCAGGCCGCTGTAGAAGTCGTTCCAGCTGCCCACAATGCTGAACAGGGATACGGTGGCCAGAACCGGCTTGGAAATGGGGATGAAGATCTTGGTCAGAACCTGGAACGGGTTGGCGCCGTCAATGAAGGCGGCTTCCTCAAGCTCTTTGGGAACGGCAGCAAAGAAGTTCATCACCAGGATGACATTGAAGATGGGCACGGCTCCCGGCAAAACCAGGGCCCAGACGGTATTGAGCAGGCCGTAGGATTTGACAACCAGGAAGGTGGGGATCATGCCGCCGTTGAAAAGCATGGCAAAAATCATCAGGTTTGCATAGATGTTGCGGCCCCGGAACTGTGCGTTGGTTTTGGAGAGGGGATAAGCCATCAGTACGATCAGCACAAAGTTGATGATCAGGGCCAGCACAACCCGCTCCACCGAGATCAGGAAGGAGTGCCAGAACTGGGAGTCCTCCAGGATCTTCTTATAGGCTGCGGTGCTGAATCCCACCGGGATCAGCCCTACCATGTTGCCTTCCACTGCTGCAGAGGAGGAGAAGGAGATGGCAACAATGTTCAGCAGCGGCAGCAGACAGACTAGGCCCAGCAGAATAATAATGATGTAGATGATGACAGTGCGGAGTTTATCAACTTTCATTGCCAGACGGACCTCCTTAGAAAATTTTGCTGTCAGTGTACTTCTGAGCCAGCTTGTTGGCGCCGATCATCAGAACAAAGGCGATCACGGACTTCAAAAGGCCCACGGCGGTACCGAAGCTGTACTGCAGGCCCTGCAGGCCGACGCGGTACACATAGGTGTCCAGAATATCACCGGTGGCATAGACCGATGCGCTGTACAGGTTATAGACCTGGTCGAAACCGGCGTTCAGGATGTTGCCCAAATTCATGACGGCCATCAGGACGATGGTGGTGCGGATGCCGGGCAGGGTGACATGCCAGACCTTTTTCCACCAGGTGGCGCCATCGATGGAAGCAGCCTCGTAAAGGGTCGAGTCGATGGAAGTGATGGCTGCCAGATAGACGATGGAGCCATAACCGAACTCTTTCCAGGTGTCGGTCAGGATCAGCAGGGGCTGGAACAGGGAGTTGCTGCCCAGCCAGTTCAGCGAGGTGCCCAGCATTGCATTGACGGAGCCGTCCAGGTTGAACAGATTCTTGACGACCAGAGCCAGCACAACCCAGGACAGGAAGTGAGGCAGGTAAACCACCGTCTGAACCGACTTTTTCAGGGTCCGGTTCTTGACCTCATTGAGCAGAATCGCAAAGGCGATGGACATGATGGTGGTCAAGACGATTTTGCCCAGGGCGATGATCAGGGTGTTGCGGAACAGCTCAAAGCTGTCTGGCATTTCGAACAGGTATTTGAAATGTTTGAGGCCCACAAAGTCAGAACCGAAAAACCCTTTGGCGGGTCTGTAGTCCTGAAAGGCCATGATGGCACCGAACATCGGAACAAAGTTGAACAGAATCAGGAAGATGAAACCAGGGAGCATCATGCCGTGGTAATACAGTTGATAGGCCTGGTTTGCGTGGCTCTTTTTGACCTGATTTTTCATCCGTTTCCACCCCCTTTGTTACTGTGCAAAGTATTCCTGGACTTCCTGGGCGATTGCGTCGCCGCCCAGACGCTTCCATTCGCTGACAAAGGTATCGAAATAATCGATGGGCTGTGCGCCGGTCACGATTGCCACATAGGCCTCCAGCTCGGTCTTGTCCAGGGTTGCCTTTTTCTGCTCGCTGGTGGGGGTGGTGGGGGGATACTTGGGGGTGATCCATTCGGCGTTGCCGTTCTTTTCCAGCGCATCGATGGATGCGCCCAGGCCGATGATGCGGGACTCATAGAAGTGCCAACCGCCCAGGGTTTCCTCAGTGACGTTCTGGGGATCCTTCAGGTAGTCCAGAATGGCCTGGGAAGAGCCTCTGTTCTCGGCAATGGTGGTTTCCTCAGGGGTCATCTCGCCGTTGATGACGGCCATGTGCTCGGTGTAGTAAATGGAGGGATTGTTGGAGGGCAGGACTTCCATGTAATAGGGACGGCCCTCGTTGTGTCCGCCGGCGTTGATGTAGGCGATGACCTCCGGCGCGGTTTCCGCGGTGGCGCGGGCCAGATCGTCATAGAGGATGTTCAGCATTTCCACTGCCACCTGGGGATACTTGCAGTCCTTGCTGACCACCAGGAACCGCTCGGCGGCGTTTTCGTGGTAGGCGTGGACGATGCCGTTGTCATCGGCCACCGTATAGGCGATGTACTCTGCCTCCGGCACCAGGGCCTTGACGCTGCTCAGACGCCAGTCGGGGATATGCCATGCGCCAAAGACGATGCCCAGCTCGTTGTTGATCATCATGGCGTTGATGTCATCGGTGGTGCGGGTGCCGAACTGGGGATCCAGGATGCCCTCCTCGTACCACTCGTTCATCTTGGCCCAGGCAGCTTTGACTTCGGGCGCCAGGGTGGACCAGCTCATGGTACCGTCGGGGTTTTCGATCCATCGGTCGATGTAGCCGCCCATGGCGTTGGCGATGCACATGGCATCGCCGATATCATTGCCGGAAAAAGCCATGCCCACGGTGCTGTTGCCGCCGCCTGCATTGGCGTCCACAAAGGCCTTGGCCACAGCGGCGATGTCATCCAGCGTGATGCACAGGTCGCCGTCGGGGTCGGGGTTGAGGCCCAGCTTGTCCAGCCAGTCCTTGCGCATCCAGCACAGGACAGGGACGCTGTTGTCGGGGTTCGTACCGGGAATACCCATCAGCCGGCCGTCAAAGGTTGCCATGCTCAGGCAGCGGCCGTCGTAGGAATCGTAGAGGCTCTTGATGTAGTCAGAGGCGTACTCCTCGTACACATCGGTCATGTCATAGGTCAGGCCGTTGTTCACCATCTCGACAAAGGTGTCGTAGCTGATGACGGTCATGATGTCGGGCAGTTCGCCTGAGGCGACGCAGGTGGCCAGCTGGTTGGTGAAAGCGTCACCGCCTGCTTCAAAGCTGTCCACCAGATCCACGTTGAGCTTGGATTCAATGTAACGGGTGTAGGCGTTGTCTTCAAAAGTCTGGCCTTCCGGGAACAGGGCAGCGGCAGAAGGTTCCGCAAAACGGCCCAGGGTGATGGTCAGGGTGTCCACATAGGCTCCGTTTTCGTCCTTGGCCACAGAAACGGCGGCAGATTCATCGCCGCCTCCGCAGGCGGTCAGTGCGGTGAGTGCGCAGGCAACGGTGGCGGCCTTCAAAAACGATCTGCGCGAAATCTTTCTCATGATAAAATCCTCCACGATGTTCAGTCAGATTTTCCGGAATTCGTTTTTTGTCTGCTCCATCCAGGATACAAAAAACAAATCCTCTTCCAGTTTGTATATGTCTCGTTCTGACAGGCTGCGCAGCGTGTCTTTTTGACGAGCTCATTGTACAATACCGAAGAGGATTTGAAAAGGGTTTCGCGCAACGTTTCCTACGAAACTGATAAATACCACAAGAATTATTTGTGGGTTTTGTGCAGATCTTGTGACCAGGGCGCGGCGTGGGGGGTTGATTCGCGCACCGAGTTGCGGCGGATCAGTTCAACAGGCTGAACGTAATTTTTACACTCCACCGGTTCCTGCCGAATCAGACGCACCAGCAGTTCCACGGCGGCCTCTGCTTTGGCCGGGACGTTCTGACGCACTGTCGTCAGAGGGGGATGCATGAGTTCTGCATAGATGCAGTCGTCAAACCCGGTGACGGAGACCTGCTCCGGCACCTGTATGCCGTGGTCCTGCAGATAATTCATCACTTCCGCCGCATCATAGTCAGAGGCCAGGGCCACAGCCCTGGCCTGGACAAAGCGATCCAAATAGTGGCCGTACATGACACGGCGCAGAGAAAGATCCTCAGGGAGAAGAATATGGCGCTCTTCTCCGCAGTCAATCCCGGCAGAGCGCATCTGATGCTGAAATCCTTTCCAGCGGTAATGGTCTGCGCCGGTATCACACTCGGCGGCAAAGATGGCCTGGGTGTACCCGTTGTCCAGCAGATACTTTGCAATCATGGCGCCGCCGCCGAAATCATCCGTCCCCACATTGACGTAGTGGTACTCCGCTTCGGGATAGGTGTCAATCAGGACCATATATTTGTTGAGTTGCCTGCGCAGCTCCTTGTATTTCTTTTCGTCCAGTCCCAGGACGACAAGACCATCCACATTCCATCGGGAGGCAATCTCTGCCACCTGGTCCGTATTTTTGTCCTGGCCATTGATCAGCATGACATAATATCCGTTTCGATGGGCTGTCTCTTCTACACCAGACAGAAATTCTGCCACAAAGGTATCGCGCAGAGAAGGGATGCCGTGGACACAGCTGTAGCCCAGCACCAGTCCAATGATGCAGGACCCTTTGCGGGTCAGCTCACGGGAAGATGTATTCGGGACATAGCCCTCCTGGTTCAGAATTTCCGAAATTTTCCGGATCATTTCCTTGGAGACTTTTTTGGTGTTGCCGTGCAGCACATTGGACACGGTTGTCCGGCTTACACCAACTTGATCTGCAATATCCTGCAAACGCTTCATGGCTGTTCATACGCTCCCTGTTTGATCAGTTGAAACACAAACGGTTTTCAACGTAATCATAGCATATTCATACAGTAATTGCAATCCGAATGATCCTTTGATCTTCAATGAATTCTGAACTCAAATAAAGACTTTTTTGATATTATCGCAATTTTCAAAATTAAAGCGCATATCCGCAGAAGCGGAACCAGCCGGAACAATCAGAGACAGTAACAGAGTGAAAAGCGTTCTGAATCGCATTTGGAAGAGCATCCAGCGTCCTCGCCTTGAATTTACGAAGGAAAGCCTTCACCTTGACCAGAGCTTTTCAATAGGATGGTCTTGGCCGTTCCGGGGCCTTGTCCAAATCTGGCATAATGAGATTTGTGATCGGGCCCGTCCGGCGGCCAGAGGGCTGGCCGCCCCACTTTCCCCTACCGCCCTGCTACCCACACTCAGGATATAACAACAGCCCCGGCTCTGCAAACGCAGAACCGGGGCTGTAATACTTAAATGATACCTATGTACCTTATTTACCGCCCATGAAAGCCGGCAGAGGTTTGCCCTCTTTGAGCCACTGGTGGTATTCGGCGGTGGCGGCAAATTCCACGTCACCGGCGGAGTTCAGCGCAGTCTCAACGGAGTCCTGAATAACGCCAATGATGAAGCCAACGCCGACGACCTGCATGGCAATATCATTGGAAATGCCAAACAGCGAGCAGGCCATGGGGATGAGCAGCAGCGAACCGCCCGCAACACCGGAAGCGCCGCATGCGCCCAAAGCCGACATGATGGACAGCAGGATGGCGGCAGGCACGGAGACCTGCATGCCCAGCGTGTTGGCGGCAGCCAGCGTCATGATGGTGATGGTAATGGCAGCGCCGTCCATATTGATGGTTGCGCCCAGCGGGATGGAGACGGAGTAAATATCCTTATCCAGGCTCAGCTTTTCGCACAGAGACATGTTGACCGGGATGTTGGCGGCGGAGCTGCGGGTGAAGAAAGCGGTCAGGCCGCTTTCACGCAGGCAGCGGAACACCAGTGGGTAGGGGTTGCGGTGCAGGTAGATAAAGATGATGAACGGGTTGATCACCAGCGCCATCAGCAGCATGGTGCCCACCAGCAGCAACAACAGGCGCCCGTACTGGGTAAAGATGGACAGGCCGTTGTCCGCCACGTTAGTAAACACCAGGCCCATAATGCCAAACGGCGCCAGGTTGATGACCCACCGCACAATGGCAGAAATTGCATCCGCCGTGTTGGCCATAAAGTTCTTGGTGGTATCGCTGCCCAGCTTTTTCATGGCAAGGCCGAACAGGCAGGCCCACATCAGGATGCCGATATAATTGCCGTTCATGATGGAAGCAACCGGGTTAGAAACAATGTTGGAAAGCAGGGTGTGCATCACATCACCCAGGCCCTGGGGCACCACATCCGCCGTGGCAGCTTCCGCCAGAACCAGCGTCTGCGGGAAGATCTTGCTGGTCACAACGCTGAGCGCCGCCGCCACAAAGGTGGTGAGCATATACAGCCAAACGACCGTGCCGAAGCGGCGGTCCAGCTTGGACGAGCCCTGCGCCAGCGCACTGGCGACAATGACGAAAACCAGCACCGGGGCAACGCCTTTCAGTGCGCC
>ERZ773202.2071-NODE-2071-length-11267-cov-2.946397_pt1 | contig 11267 bp, 6 predicted proteins | sample MGYA00580998_ERZ773202 | MGnify/ENA primary metagenome ERZ773202 (study PRJEB29015, sample SAMEA2737803) | human gut metagenome | biome: human gut; feature: human-associated habitat; material: faeces | place: China | collected 2012 ...
CAAAGTACATTAATTACAATTTATTTTATCATTGAAATGTGAACGGTTCAATAACTTTGGTAAACTTTCGGCGACAAATTGAATATATATTGCACGGACTCAATAAAAAAGGGGAGAAAATTATGGACTGGTATTCGATGAGCGCTGCAGACGCGGTCGGCAAACTCAGCAGCAGCGTTGACAGGGGCTTGAGCTCGCGCGAAGCGGAGAAGCGGCTCGGGCAGGACGGCGAAAACATACTGCGCGGCAAAAAGAAAAAAAGTATCATCGCGGAATTTTTCGAGCAGTTCAAAGATTTCACCGTGATAGTCCTGCTCATAGCGAGCGGAGTGTCGTTTGCGACCTCGTTTTTAGAGGAACACGGCGACTTCGCCGACCCGATAATGATATTGATAATAGTTATACTCAACGCCGCAGTCGGGGTCATTCAGCAGCGGCGCGCGGAGCATTCGCTCGAGGCGCTCAAAAATATGTCCGCGCCGACGGCGGCAGTCATAAGAGACGGAAAAGAGACAAAAATCCCTGCGTCGGAAGTTGTTCGCGGGGATATTATAGAAGTGCGTGCGGGCGATCTTGTCCCCGCAGATGCGCGGCTGATATCTTCGCATTCGCTGTCGGCACAGGAGAGTGCACTGACCGGCGAATCCATGCCGTGCGAAAAGGACGCTCTCTGCCGTATTCCGGACGGCAGTCCGCAGGCGGAGCTCAAAAATATGATATTTTCGTCTTCAGTCATAACCGCGGGCCACGCCAGGGCGGTCGTGACTCAGACGGGCATGAACACGGCGGTCGGGAAGATAGCACATCTTCTGAACACAGAAGACGAACCGACAACGCCGCTGCAAATAAAGCTCGCGAAGATAGGCAAAGTCCTCGGCATCGGCGCGTTGGCGATATGCGCGCTGATATTCGTACTCAGCATCCTGCGCGGCATGGGCGTGCTCAGCGCGTTCATGCTGTCCGTCAGTCTCGCCGTTGCGGCTATCCCCGAGGGACTGCCCGCAGTTGTCACCGTCGTGCTCTCGCTCGGGGTGCAGAAGATGGCGAAGAGCAACGCGGTCATACGCCGCCTGCCCGCAGTCGAGACGCTCGGCGCGGCAACATATATCTGTTCAGACAAAACGGGCACGCTGACTCAGAACAAAATGACCGTCACTGCCGCCTGCTCGCCGTCTGGCGAAATTCAGCTGACCGGCGAAGAGGCAAAAAAGCTTTTTTCACTCGCCGTTCTCTGCTGCGATGCAAAATACGAGGGCAAGGGCAAGGTGTCCGGCGAGCCGACCGAGGCTGCTATAGTCGCGGCGGCGGAGCGATCCGGTACTGATACGGCGAAGCTCAACCGCCAAAAGCCCAGAACCGATGAAATACCGTTCTCGTCCGAGCGGAAGATGATGTCCGTTGCGATAAGAGACGGGGACAAAATAATAACGGTCGCAAAGGGCGCGCCCGATGTGCTGATAAAAAAGTGTTCCGATATAATATTAAACGGAACGAAAAGCCCGCTGACTTCGGCTCGGCGTGAAAAAATACTGAGTCTCAACGCTTCTCTCGCTGAGCGGGCATTAAGAGTCATCGCCGTCGCCACGGGCGAGACAAACGGGGGAAAAATAAGCGAGACGGGGCTGACATTCTGCGGGCTTATCGGCATGGAGGATCCGCCGCGCGAAGAGGCATATGAGGCGGTCAAAACCTGCCGCCGCGCGGGAATAACGCCGGTCATGATAACCGGCGACCATGCGGGCACCGCCTGCGCCACGGCGAAAAAACTCGGCATACTCTCGCGCTCCGGCGAATGTCTGACGGGCGCGCAGATAGACAAAATGGGCGAGAACGAATTCGCGCGCGCCGTGCGCTCCTGCCGCGTATATGCGCGTGTGACGCCGGAGCACAAAGTCCGGATAGTCAAGGCTCTGCGCGCCCACGGCGAGGTTGTTGCGATGACGGGCGACGGGGTCAACGACGCGCCCGCATTAAAGGCCGCCGATATCGGCTGCGCCATGGGCAAGGGCGGCACGCAGGTGGCGCAGAACGCCGCCGACATGATTCTGACCGACGACAATTTTGCGACAATAGTCAAAGCCGTCGCCCAGGGGCGCGGAATATATGACAACATCCGCCGCGCCATACACTATCTGCTCGGCTGCAACATCGGCGAGATACTCTGCGTCTTTGCCGCCACTCTCTTCGGCATGCCCGCGCCGCTCCTGCCGATACAGCTTTTGTGGATAAATCTCGTCACAGACTCCCTGCCCGCGCTCGCGCTCGGCGCGGAGAGGCTCGACAGCCGCATCATGCAGCGTCCCCCGCGCGACAGCTCAAAGAGCTTTTTCGCCGACCGCACGGGGCTCGACATAGCCCTCGAGGGAATGTTGATAGGTGCGCTGAGTCTGTTTGCGTTCGTCGCGGGCAACTCGCTCTTTAAAAATTCCTGCGTCGAGCTTGGACGCACCATGGCGTTTGCGACGCAGAGCCTCTGCGAGATAGCTCATTCGTTCAATATGCGCTCGCGCCGCTCGGTTTTCAGCATCGGTATTTTTTCAAACAGAAAGCTCACTATTTGCGCCGCTCTCTGCGCCGCGCTCCAGCTCATTGTTATGACCGTCCCGCCGCTGCGGGTGCTGTTTGATGTGTCCGTGCTCAATATATATGAGTGGCTGACCGTCGCCGCCCTCGCCCTCGCACCGATAGCGTTTTCCGAACTCGGCAAAGCGGTTGGAGGGAAGAGGGAGGAATGATTTGCATGACCTGACAACCCCCAACTTATCGCAAATTATAAAAACAGCCCCGGAAAACTCCGGGGCTTATTATATGTATCACTGTGTCAATCCGAGCTTCTTTGCCATCTCGGCGGTCTTGAGTTCGAGCAGTTTGGAGACTCCGTCCTCCTGCATTGTGACTCCGTAGAGGACATCGGCTTCTTCCATCGTGCCGCGTCTGTGCGTAATAAGTATGAACTGCGTGTTCTTCGTCATGCGGCGAGCATACTGTGCGTAGCGCGTGACGTTTACATCATCAAGTGCCGCCTCGACTTCGTCGAAGAAGCAGAACGGCGCGGGAGTGACCTTGAGGATGGAGAACAGCAGTGCGATTGCCGCAAGTCCCTTTTCGCCGCCCGAGAGCAGGTCGATATTCTGAACATTCTTGCCCGGGGGCTGAACCTTTATCTCAATGGCACATTCGAGTACATCGAGCGGATTCTCAAGAATAAGCTCCGCCTTGCCGCCGCCGAACAGCTCCGAGAATGTCTGACCGAAGATAGTGTTTATACGGTCGAACTGCTCCCTGAACCGCTCCGACATCTTGCCGGTCAGGTCGCCTATGAGCGTAAGAAGTTCCGCGCGGGAGCTTTCGACATCGTCTATCTGAGTTTTCATGAACTCGTAGCGCTCGGAGACCTCTTTGTATTCCTCGATAGCGCCGACATTGACGTTGCCGAGGGCTCTTATCTTGTTCTTTATATCATTGAGATCGCGCTGCGCTTTTTGCGGGTCTTCAATGACTATCCCGAGCGCCTCCGCCTCGCGGCGAGTGAGCTGATATTCGTCATAGAGCTTGTTCTGCGCGTTTTCGAGCTCGCGCTGCATCGAGTCGCGGCGCTCTTCGAGCCTTGCCCGCTCGCCGGACAGCCTCTCGCGCCTGTCGCTGACCGAGCGCTCCTGAGCGCGAAGTTTGGTGCTCTCGCCCTCGACTCCGCTTCGCTTCTGAGCGAGCGAGGATATCTCGTCTTTCTTCTGCTGAGCCTCGGCGCGAAGCGATGCCGCCTCGCCTTTGAGCTGTTCAATCAGCTCGTTCGTTGCGGTCATCTGCTCGGTTATGGAGTCGATCTCCGATTTAAGCTCATCGGCATGACCCTCATGGGAGCTTCTGCGGCGTTTGAGCGTTTCGATAACTTCCTCTCGCGCCTGAATATCCTTTTTGAACGCAAGGATGCTGAGGTTGATGCTGCTCTCTTTGTCCGCGTTCTGTTCGCGGGTGCTGAGCAGATCATCGCGGCGCGATTCGATTTCGGTTATCTTTTCATTGACCGAGTCGAGCTGAGAGGTAAATTCATCTATCTTCTTCTGCGCCTGAGTCTGAATTTCTTCGAGCTTTGCGGTGCGCTCTGCGGAGCTGCGCTTCTCCGCTTCGAGGTCATTGAGCGCCGACTCGGCGGTTTCTATCTTGTCGTCTATCATGCGCAGTTCGCCCTCGCGGCGGATTTTTTCTTCCTGCGCTTTCTGGAGCTCCGCTGTCACGCCGTCGTATTCCGCCTGCGCCGCCGAGACTTCGCCCGCGAGCTCTTTGTATCTCTCCTGCCGCTCGGCAAGGTCTTTTTCAAGCTTCGCGACGGTCTTTTTGAGCTGTTCTATATCATTGCCGCGGCTGAGTATGCCCGCATTCTGCCCGCGCGAACCGCCCGTCATCGAGCCGCCCGCGTTCATGACCTGACCGTCGAGCGTGACGACTTTGAATCTGTGGCCGAAGCGTTTGGAGATGGCTATCGCGCTGTCGATATTATCCGCAACGGCGGTGTGGCTGAGCAGATTCCTGATTATCGGCAGATACTCGTCGTCGCATCGAAGAAGCCTGTCCGCCATGTCGATGAATCCGGCGCAGGAGTCGAGTCCGTCCTCCCTGAACGGGCGCGGCTTTATCGCCGTCATCGGCAGGAAAGTCGCGCGTCCTGCACGGCTCTCTTTAAGATAGGCTATGGCACGCTTTGCCGCCGACTCGTCGTCGGTGACTATATTCTGCACGGCGGCGCCGAGAGCCGTCTCGACCGCCGCGGCGTACTTCGCATCAACGGTTATCAGCTGGGACACAGGTCCGTGGATTCCGCGCAGCGTTCCGCGCTTTGCTTCGCGCATGACTGCTTTAACGGAGCCGGAATAGCCCTCCATGTTCTTCTCGAGATCCTCGAGCATTCTGATGCGCGCCTGCTTCTGGTGGATGTCGAGCGTTGCGGCGTCGAGCTCGCGGCGCATCTTCTCCGCCTTTTCTGAACGCGAACGGACTATCATAGAGTAGCCGTCTATTGAATTTGAAAGTGATTCTATATTTTCAAGGCACGCATCAAGATTCCTGCGGCTGACTTCGGCCTGCTCACGAAGTGCGTCAAGCAGTCCGCCGCGCGAAGCGATGACTTCGTCGACTGTGCCGAGGCGCGCGGCTATCTCCTGCGCGGAGGAGCGCGCCGTGCTCTGCTCGATTTTTGCGGCGGAGAGAGACTCGTTTATGGCCTTCGCCTGCGCCTCTGCGCTGTCGCGCTCGGCGGTTATCGCGCTCTCCTGCTCCTTGAGCTTGCCCGTGCTGTCGAGCAGTTCGAGCAGCTGCGCCTGGCAGCCCTTTATCTCGGCGTCTATAGATTCTATTTCTTTTTGGGCGGCGTCGATCTGCTCCTCGAGGTGCTGCTCTGTGGCGGTCGCCGCTTCCATGTCGCGCTTTATGCGCTCTATCGTCTCGCGGTTATGCGCGAGGTTGTTGTGCTCGACGGCGATTCTGCCGTCAACTGCGGTCGCCTGCTCCTCGTCGGAGGCGGCTTTCGTTCGCAGTTCTTCTATCTGCACGGTTATTCCGCTGCCCGTGCTCATCAGCTCTTCTATCTGAGCCGATATCTGTTCGAGCTCGCGCTCCGCCTGCTCATAGTCCGCGGCGGCAAGGGATATTTTATCCTCCTGCGCCTTGAGTCCCTCGCGGGAGCGCTCTATCGTCTTGAGCCAGAGTCCTATCTCAAGCTCTTTTTTCTCCCCTGCAAGCACAAGGAATTTCTGCGCCTTTTCGCTCTGCGTTTTGAGCGGTCCGACGCGTCCTTCGAGCTCGGTCAATATATCGCGCAGGCGAACGAGATTTTCCTCCGCCTGTTCGAGTCTGCGGGTCGCGTCCGCGCGGCGGTATCTGAAATGGGATATTCCCGCCGCCTCTTCGAGCATATCGCGCCTCTGCGGCGAGCGCGAAGAGATAAGGTCGGCGACTCTGCCCTGGCTGACCATGGAATAGCCGTCGCGTCCGAGTCCCGTGTCCATAAACAGCTCATGGATATCGCGCAGGCGCACTGTCTCGCCGTTCAGCTGATACTCGCTCTCGCCCGAGCGGTAGTAGCGGCGGGTGACGGAGACATCGTCCTTGTCGCAGTTGTTGAGGGTGCGATCGGTGTTATCGAGGCGCAGAGTGACCTCGGCGAAGCCCATCGCTTTTCTCAGCGAAGTACCGCCGAAGATGACATCCTCCATTTTCGAGCCGCGCAGGCTCTTTGACGACTGCTCGCCGAGAACCCAGCGAACGGCATCGGAGATGTTGCTCTTGCCGGAGCCGTTGGGTCCTATGACGGCGGTTATGCCTTTTCCGAATTCGAGCGTTGTCTTGTCGGGAAAGGATTTGAAGCCCTGCAGTTCGAGTGCTTTTAGTAACATTTATCTGCCTGCCTTTATAATAAGTTGACTTTTTCCAAGGTTATATCGCGCGCCGAGAGAGCCGCATTTTCTTTTATCCTGCATTCATAGCCGAGTTCTCTGAGCTTTTCGATATTGCATCTTCTCTGCCCGGAAGCTTTTGAAACTTCACGCGGGGCGACATATATTATGTACTTCCCCTTTTCTTTTCCGGAGAGAGCTTTATTAATAATATCAAAATATATATGCCCCTCGCACATCTCGCGCAGAGCCGGATGATATGCGCCGGCAACGAAAGAGCCCTCGACGTCGCCGCCGGAATGAAGTCCGAGGCGGATGACTTTTATCCCCGCTCGCTCGAACATCGGAAGTATCTTCGCACAGAGCACCGCCGCCTCTTCGGGAGTCTGCGGGCGGTATTCGCCATTACGGTATAGCTCGGCGAGCTCCGTGTTTTCTATAACGACCGTCGGATATATCCGCGCGGTGTCCGGTGAAAGTGAGATTATGTCCCGCGCCGTCCCGATGCTGTCCTCATCATTCGAACCGTAGAGCCCGGTCATCATCTGGAGCCCCAATTCGAAGCCGCGTTCTTTTAAGAGCCGCGCCGAGTGGAAAATATCCTCGCGCGTGTGACCCCTACGGTTCATCGCGAGCACTTTATCATTCGTGCTCTGTGCGCCGAGTTCGACCGCCGTGACATGATATTTTTCGAGGATATCGCATATCTCGCCGTCAACAGCGTCCGGGCGGGTGGATATTCTGATGCCCTTGAAGCCATTTTCGCCGATGAACTCCTGCGCCGAAGAGAGCAACTCGATCATATAATCGCGGTCGATAGCCGTAAAGCTGCCGCCGAAAAATGCTATCTCCCCGTCCTTTATTCCCTCGGGGGACGAGCGCATGGCGACGAGCGCCGCGTCGCGCACATCCTGCGCCGTCGGCTGGCTCTTCGCGCCCGAAATGCTCCTCTGGTTGCAGAAGCTGCATTGGTGCGGGCAGCCCGCGTGGGGAACGAATACGGAGACGTTTATATGTTTCATGCCTTGAGCCCCATGAGCTCCAGAGCCTCTTTTGCCGCCGCCTGCTCGGCTATCTTCTTGCTTCTGCCCGAGCCGTGGCCGATGACATTGCTGTTGAGATGGACTTCGACGCTGAAGGTCTTGTTGTGGTCGGGTCCGCTCTCGCCGACGAGGACATATTCGACCGCCTCCTCGGGGTTGCGCTGGACTATCTCCTGCAAGGTGGTCTTGTAGTCCGTGACGACCGGCTTCTCCTCGTCCGCTTTATCGATAAAACGGAAAACGAACTTCTTCGCCGGCTCTATGCCGCCGTCGAGATAGATAGCGGCGAGCACAGCCTCAAACGCATCGGCGAGGATAGACGGGCGATCCTTGCCGCCGGTGAGCACTTCGCCCTTGCCGAAGAGCAGATAGTCGCCGATGCCGAGAGTGCGCGCAAATTCGCTGAGTGACTTCTCGCAGACGAAATAAGCGCGTCTCTTCGTCAGCTCGCCCTCGGGCAGGTGCTTGAAGTGATGGAAGAAATGCTCGGCGGAGATAAAGCCGAGCACCGAGTCGCCCAGAAACTCCAGGCGCTCGTTGCAGCGCGTGCCGTCCTGCCGCTCGTTGGCGTATGACGAGTGGGTCAGCGCCTCGGTGAGCAGCTTTTTATTCTTGAAATTGTAGCCTATTTTCTTTTCGAGTTCTCTGTTGTCCATTTTTTTACTCCGCGTCGGCAGCTTCCTTGACGCTCTGTGCAATGGTGCCGACTATATTTTTTTCTGCGCAGGTCTTTGCCTGCCTTATGGCGTTGCGGATAGCCTTTGCGTCGGACGAGCCGTGCGCCTTTATGACAACGCCGTTGACTCCGAGCAGCGGCGCGCCGCCGAACTCGGAATAATCCATTCTCACCTTGAGCGCGAGCAGTCCGCCCTTGACCATCATGGCGGCGAGCATGGTTATCGAGCTCTTTTTGAATATGCTCTTGATATTTGCCATCATCGCGCCCGCGACACCCTCATAGAGCTTTAAGATAATATTGCCCGTGAAGCCGTCCGCAACGAGCACGTCGCAGCAGCCGTAGGGCACGTCGCGAGTCTCGACGTTGCCGATGAAGTTGACGCCTTTCGTCTCTTTGAGCAGATCGAACGCCTCATGGCGCAGGCGGTCGCCCTTGCTGTCCTCGGTGCCGATATTCGCAAGAGCCACGCGTGGAGACTGAACTTTTACGAACTTCTCCGAATATATCGCGCCCATCTGGGCGAACTGCTTTAAATGCTCCGCGGTGCAGTCTGCGTTCGCGCCGCAGTCGAGCAGAAGAAACGGCTTGTCGTTAGAGGGCAGGACGCTGCCTATCGCCGGGCGTTTTACGCCCTTGATGCGCTTGACGATAAAAGTCGCACCCATGACGAGCGCGCCGGTTGACCCGGCACTGACGAATGCGTCGCCCTTGCCGTCCGCAAGAGCCTGGAGTCCGACCGCCATGGAGCAGTTTTTCTTGCTCTTGAGTATCTCGCCGGGCTGATCGGTCATGGCGATAACATCCGGGGCGTCTATAATATCAATGCCCGTGAGCGATATCTTGTTCTGCGCGGCGCAGGAGAATATCTTCTCCTTGTCGCCGACGAGAGCTATATCCACGCCGAGATCGTCCTTTGCGTTGCGGCTGCCCTTGATAACCTCAAGAGGTGCATTGTCGCCGCCGAAAGCATCAACTATAATCTTCATTTTTCATTCTCTCCTTCGATATATTTTCCCGCAGACTCGAGTCCCCGCTGCGAGATCTTCTCATAACGCTCCTGCTTCGAGCGGATGCGCTCGTCGAGGGGCGGAAGTATTCCGAAGTTTGCGCCCATGGGCTGAAAATCCGTCACGCTCTCGTCGCTGATATAGCGTGCGAGCGCACCCATGACAGTGTCCCCGGGCATGACGAACGGGTCTTTTCCGTTTATATACCGCGCGGCGTTGATGCCGGCGAGTATTCCCGAGGCGGCGGACTCCATATAGCCCTCCACGCCGGTTATCTGACCCGCGAAGAATATTCGTCTGTCGCTCCTGAGCGAGAAATCCGCGCCGAGGAGCTTGGGTGAATTTATAAAAGTGTTGCGGTGCATGACGCCGTAGCGCACGAACTCCGCATTTTTGAGCGCGGGTATCATAGAGAAAACGCGCTTCTGCTCGCCGAATTTCAGATTCGTCTGGAAACCGACGAGATTGTACATAGTACCCGCCGAGTTCTCTTTTCTGAGCTGGAGCACCGCCCACGGTCTGTGTCCCGTGCGCGGATCGCGCAGACCGACAGGTTTCATCGGACCGAAGCGGATAGTATCCTGCCCGCGCAGAGCCATGACTTCTATCGGCATACAGCCCTCGTAGACTCCCTTGCGCTTGTCGAACGAGTGGGTTTCGGCGCTCTCCGCGCCGACAAGGGCTTCATAAAACGCCTCATACTCCTCTTTGTTCATCGGGCAGTTTATATAGTCATCCTCGCCGCCCCTGTCGTAGCGCGACTGCTTGAACGCGCAGGACATATCGAGGCTCTGAGCCGAAACTATCGGCGCGGCGGCATCGTAGAAGCTCAGATGTCCGGGGCAGATTTTCTCTATCTCATTGGAGAGCGCGTCGGACGCGAGCGGACCTGCGGCGATAATCACAACGCCGTCTGCGGGTATCTCCGTCACCTCGCCGCGGACTATATCTATAAGCGGATCTTCTTCGACTGTCTTTGTGACAAGGGCGGAGAAATCGTCCCTGTCAACGGCTAAAGCACCGCCCGCGGGGACGGCAGTCGCCTTGGCGCAGCTCACGCAGAGCGAGCCGAGCATCTCCATCTCGGCTTTGAGTTCGCCCGCGGCACTCGCGGTGCGCAAAGCCTTGAAGGAGTTCGAGCAGACGAGCTCGGCAAAATTCGGGCTCGAATGGGCGGGCGAGAATTTTTGCGGCTTCATCTCGCACAGGGTAACTCTTATCCCCGCGCGCGACAGCTGTCTCGCAGCTTCAACGCCCGCGAAGCCCGCTCCTATAACGGTAACTTTATTCATCGGTTTTTTTACCTTTTCTTGCGCTCTTTTTCGTATATCCGCAGCCCTCGTTGAGGCATTCGACAACGCCGCCCTTCTTCTTGAACAGGGACTTGCCGCACTGCGGGCATATCTCATCCGTCGGCTTATCCCAGGTCATGAAGTCGCAGCCCGGCCAGTTTGAGCAGCCGTAGAAAGTATAGCCCCTCTTCGTCTTTCTCTCGATGACCTTTGCGCCGCACTTGGGGCACTTTGCGTTCGTTTCGAGCACGAGCGGCTTCGCGTTCTTGCACTCGGGATAGCCGGGGCAGGCAAGGAATCTGCCGTAGCGTCCGGTCTTTATGACCATCATTCTGCCGCACTTCTCGCAGGGGATATCGGTTATATCCTCTTCGAGCTGAATTTTGACATCCTTCATCTCGGCTTTCGCCTTGTCGAGCGACTTCTCGAACTCGCCGTAGAAATCGTCGAGGACGGAGACATAGTCGATATCGCCGGAATCGACGCGGTCGAGCATATCCTCCATCTGCGCGGTGAACTTGACGTTGACTATGCGCGGGAACTTCTCTTTGAGCAGCTTCGTTGTCGCCTCGCCGAGCTCGGTGGGCACGAACTGCTTCGACTCGCGCTTGACATAGTTTCTCTTGACTATGGTGGTGATTATTGTTGAATAGGTACTCGGTCTGCCGATACCCTTTTCCTCGAACTCCTTGACGAGCGACGCTTCGGTGAAGCGCGGCGGAGGCGAGGTGAAGTGCTGCGAGGGAATGAGCTCCTTGAGCTTCGCGGTGTCCCCGACCTTTATCTCGGGCAGAAGCGAGCCCTTGCTCTCATCGTCGCTTATCTCATATACTTTTGTAAAGCCGTCGAAGCGCACG
>ERZ773202.2072-NODE-2072-length-11266-cov-34.021408_pt1 | contig 11266 bp, 8 predicted proteins | sample MGYA00580998_ERZ773202 | MGnify/ENA primary metagenome ERZ773202 (study PRJEB29015, sample SAMEA2737803) | human gut metagenome | biome: human gut; feature: human-associated habitat; material: faeces | place: China | collected 2012 ...
AAGCCATGTCCATAAACTGGCTGATAGGATATTCCATCGGCTTGAGGTCGCCCACGTTGAGAATCCAGAGTCGGTCGATGCCGTTCTCATAGGCAAGCGTCAACTGCTCCCAAGGGTTCTGCACAGGGGTAACATTGAGCATCTTCGAGTTTCTTGGCGCACCCACGTAATCTACGTGATAGTACAATCCCCAACCGCCCTTGTGCTTTCGTTCCTGGGCATTAGGCACACGGCGCACGTTGCCCCAGTTGTCATCGCAGAGCAGCAGGGTTACGTCATCAGGCACCTTCATGCCCTTGTCGTAGTAATCCAATACCTCTTTATATAGTGCCCATACCTGCGGTGTCTCGCTCGCCTTCTTTCCCGTTACATCAGCGATAATCTTACGCTGGTCGTTGATGATGTTGGTCATCAGTCGTGTATCAGCCTCGTCGCTCATCGCCTCGTCGCCGTCGCCACGCATTCCGATGGTTACAATCTGTTCGGTTCCCTTCATTCGTTCGATGCCTTCACGGAAGAACTTCTGCAGGTTAGCCTTGTTCTTCTGATAGTTCCAAGGTCCCCATCCCTTTCGGTTGCGGGCGTATTCCTGGTGGTTGCGTGCCATCGGCTCATGATGCGAGGTGCTCATCACCACGCCCATTTCATCTGCCGTCTTCTCGTTCTCCGGGTCATCTGCGTAGAAAGCCCAGCCCCACATGGCTGGCCACATCATGTTGCCCCTGAGGCGCAGCACCAGTTCAAAGACGCGCTGGTAGAATCGGTGGTCGCCATACTCGGTGCCGTATGTATTCTTCACCCACGAGGTGAGGCAAGGTGCTTCGTCGTTGAGGAAGATGCCACGATATCTGACGGCTGGTTCGCCATCGGTATAGACACCCTTGTTTACGAAAATGGAATCGTGATGAACCACGGGCACGTCTGCCCAGTCATACCAAGGCGATACGCCCATCTGCTGGGAGAGTTCGTAGATGCCATAGATGGTGCCTCGGCGGTCGCTTCCTGCGATGACGAGCTGCTGATCTACGAGGGTGATGATGAATTTCTCGCGCTTGCCCTTGAGTTGTCGGGCATCGATGCGTTTCTGGCGCACCAGCTGGTCGATGGCGGCAGAATGGCCCAGGGTTCCTACCAGAATGCCTGGCTGGGAGTTTTTGCCATGGGTACTGCCATACTGGGAGGTGAGGGTAGCCTGACATCCGCTTACCTGACGGAAGTCCTTGATAAGTGCCTGGACCGCATAGCTTACACCCTTGCAGTCGTTGGCATCTATATAGATTTCAACCCGGTTGCCTGGGTTGAGAAGTACATCGCCCTGATGGAAATGTACGAATTGCTGGGCTGCCTGCACGCTGAAAGAAGAGAGCAGGGCAGCGCATAACATAATTGATTTTTTGATCTTGTTTAGTCTCATAAATAATAATTGCTGTTGTGGGTGCAAAGGTAGGAAAAGTTTTGGGAATATTCTTTGCTGGATGTAATCTCTTCTTTTTTATATGTTTCATTTGTGCATTTCTGGGCCTTTCTCTTTGCTTTTTCAAAGATTTATCGTACCTTTGCATAAGAAAAGCTGCACTCGGCAAATTGAAAGCAAGCTTTCTTTGCGCTCGTTTGCATTTTCTTTGCACATAAAAATAAGAGGATTAGAATAATGATAGACAAACCGACGATAGCACGTATCATGGACTCCACCAAGATAGAAGAGGTGGTGTCTGAATTCGTCACGCTCAAAAAGCGCGGCATCAACTATGTCGGCTTGTGTCCTTTCCATAACGATTCCCATCCATCCTTCTCCGTTTCTCCTACGCGTGGCATCTGCCATTGCTTTACCTGCGGAAAGGGCGGCAATGCCATCAATTTCCTGATGGAGCTGGAGCAGATGACCTATCCTGAGGCACTGAGATGGCTGGCTAACAAATACCATATCGAGATTCAGGAACGCGAGATGACCAACGAGGAGAAGCAGCGCGAAAACGAACGCGAATCGATGTTCATCGTGAATGAATGGGCGGCGAAATACTTCCAGGACATCCTGCAGAATGATGTGGACGGTAGAGCCATCGGCATGCAGTATTTCAGAAGCCGAGGATTCAGAGATGACATCATCCGGAAATTCCAGCTGGGATTCGCCCTGAACCAGCGCACGGCGCTCTTCGACGAGGCGGTGAAGAAAGGATATCAGCCGAAATACCTGGTGGATACCGGTCTCTGCTTCAAGGTGGACAAGGAGGAAGCGGGCAACAAGAGCGGACAGGACAAGTATCTGGACCGATTCTCCGGCCGCGCCATCTTCCCGTGGCTGAGTGTGAGCGGAAAGGTGGTGGCTTTCGGCGGACGCGTGCTGGATACCCGTACCAAGGGTGTGAGCCAGAAATATGTGAACTCGCCCGACAGTATCATCTACCACAAGGAGCGGGAACTCTACGGACTGTATCAGGCAAAGAAGGCCATCGCCAAGGAAGACTGCGTGTATATGGTGGAGGGATATACGGATGTAATCTCCATGCACCAGTGCGGCATCGAAAACGTGGTGGCCAACTCGGGTACGGCGCTGAGCATCCATCAGATCAGACTGCTCCACCGATTCACCAGCAACATCGTATTGCTCTACGACGGCGATGCTGCGGGCGTGCATGCGGCGCTGCGAGGTACCGACATGCTGCTGGAGGAGGAGATGAACGTGAAGGTGCTCTTCCTGCCGGATGGAAATGACCCGGACAGCTTTGCCCGAAGCCATACCGCTGCAGATTTCAGAAAATACATAGAGGAAAACCAGAAGGACTTCATACAGTTTAAGACCGACCTCTCGCTGAACGGCGTGACCGATCCGGTGAAGAGAAGCCAGGCAATCAACAGCATCGTGGAGAGCATCTCGAAGATCAAGAACCAGATTACCCGAGCCTCTTACATCACCGACTGCGCCCACCGGCTGGGCGTGAACGAGGCGATTATCGTGAATGCGCTGAACAACTTCGTGAGAAACGGCATGAGCGAGCAGGTGAAGGCTGAACGGCGCGCGGCTGGACTGAGAGACCCGAAGGCTACTGCCCCACAGCAGGGAATGCAGGCTGCCATGAGGGGCGTGACGCCGCTGGACAAGCTGCTGGAGGTGGAGGACCTGCTGGTGAAGCTGATCATACACCACGGAGAAAAGCATATCGTGGTGAAGGATGTGGAGGGCAACGATATAGAACTGCCGATAGCACAATATATCTATCTGGATATGTCGGGCGATGAGTTCAGATTTCATAACGATCTTTACAACAGAATCTTGCAGGAAACGCTGGAGCATCTGGAGGATGAGAACTTCGTGGCGGAAACCTATTTTGCCAACCATCCGGATCCGGAGGTGAGTAGGATTGCCAGTCTGCCGACGGGCGAACAGGAGGTTTCTACGGCGAGCCTGCAGCTGCAGCTGAACGCTGAGAAGCTGCGCCAGTTTGTCTTCAAGGATCTGCTGAGCTTCCGCACACATTATATCGCACAGCGACTGATAGAGGTGCAGCAGGAATTTGCCAGAAATCCTTCGAACAGGGAGCTGGTGGAGGAGTTTATGAAACTGAAGAAGATGAACTCGCTGCTTGCCAGCCAGACCAACTCGGTATTCAACTAGATAAAAAAAGAAAGGTATGATATATATTCATTGGATTTATCTCTTGCTTTATATGGCGATCATGATTCCCGCTATCATCACCGTCTTGATGGACAACCGACAGCCCGCCAAGACGATGGCGTGGATTCTTGTGCTTGCCTTCATGCCTTTCGTGGGAATCATCTTCTACATCTTCTTCGGGCAGAACACGAGAAAGGAACGGCTGATCAGCGATAGAAGCATGGACCAGTTGACCAAGCGCTCGATGCTGGAGTTTGCCGAGCAGGAGAATCTGCATATCCCAGCCAACAACAAGCCGCTGATGAATCTCTTTACCAATCAGAACTGGGCATTCCCGTTTAAGGACAATCAGGTGGACATCTTTACCGATGGTTATGAATTCATCTTCTCCTTATTATATAATATAGGTAAGGCTCAGCATCACATCCATCTGGATACCTACATCTTCGAGGATGATGCCCTGGGCTATCTGGTGGCTGACGCGTTGATAGACAAGGCGGAACAGGGAGTGGAAATCAGACTGATATACGATGACGTGGGCTGCTGGAAGGTGAAGGATGCCTTCTTTGAGTGCATGAGGGAAGCTGGCATCGATGTGCATTCGTTTATGCCGGTAAGGTTTCCGGCGTTTACCAGCAAGGTGAACTACCGCAATCACCGCAAGATATGCGTGATAGACGGCAGGGTAGGATTTATCGGTGGCATGAACATCGCCAAGCGCTATGTGAAGGGCACCGGGAAACAGAAGTGGCGCGATACGCATCTGAGGATAGAGGGCGGAGGCGTGTATGCCCTGCAGCGTGCTTTCCTGATAGACTGGTATTTTGTGGATCGCACCTTGGTGTCAAACCGAAAGTATTATCCTCCGGTGGATTCGAAAATCAGGAATAATTGTCTGGTGCAGGTAGTAACGAGTAGTCCGATTGCTCCATGGCCTGATATCATGCAGGGATATGTGCGCATTCTGCTCCAGGCGCAGAAGTATGTGTATATGGAGACGCCTTATTTCCTGCCTACCGAACCTGTGCTTTTTGCGATGCGCACGGCGGCGCTGGCGGGAGTAGATATCCGCCTGCTGATGCCTAGACATTCCGATGCCAGGATGGTGGAGTGGGCTTCGCGTTCTTATCTGATGGAGGCGATAGAGGCTGGCGTGAAGGTTTATCTCTATACGGGTGGATTCAATCACAGCAAGTTGCTGGTGAGCGATGACAACCTCTGTACCGTGGGCAGCACGAATGTGGATTTCCGCAGTTTCGAGAATAATTTCGAGGCGAATGCCTTCTTCTATGATGAGGAAATGGCTCAGAGAATCAAACGGATTTATCTGAAGGATGAATCCAGCAGCATTCTGGTGGATGATGTGGCGTATTTCGTAAGGCGCCCGTTCCTGAAAAGATTGTTCGAGAGTATTGTAAGATTGCTTTCGCCGCTGCTGTAATTAGGCACGGATTTTTATTAAGCCGTGCCTAAATTTGCTTTTATCTGAATATCGAGAAGTTTACGCTTCCGTAACTTCTATGCTCCAGGAATCTTGGATGGTCGGAGAAATCGTAGTTCTTGCCATGCTCGAAAACGAAGATGCCCTCTTCGTTCAGAAGATCGCCATTGAGTACGAGGTCTGGAATCTCGGGAAGCTTCTCCAGTGCGTATGGCGGATCGGCAAAGATGAAATCGAACTTCTGCTTGCAGGTTCTCAGGAAGCGGAATACATCGCCGCGAATCAGAAGATCCCTGTCTTCGCCCAGTTTCTTGAAACACTCGCGGATGAAGTTGGCATGGTCGCGGTCGGCCTCTACGCTGATTACTCGGCTGCATCCACGGGATACCAGTTCCAGCGAGATGCTGCCTGTGCCGGCAAAGAGGTCGAGGGCTGTGGCATCCTCGAAATCGATGTAATTCTGCAAAACATTAAAGATGTTCTCCTTTGCGAAATCTGTAGTTGGTCGCGCCTTGAACGAATGTGGTATGTCGAAGTGGCGACCCTTATATTGTCCTGTTATGATTCTCATAATTAACTTTTAACTATTAACTTTTAACAATCAACTTTTAATAATCAATTCCTACTTGCTTAAGTAGAGCGTCAGCAGATCGAACGGCATTCCCTTGATTTCCGTGATGGGCGCACGATTGAATTCGGCGCTTGGATTCAGGAGAAAAGTCTTCTTGACATAGAGCTTGGCATTGTAGAGGAACCAATCCTTATCCGGAATATCGCCCGAAACATGCAGCTCATCCTGCATCTGCTGCAATCCCAGCTGCTTCCATACGAAGAGGATGAAGTAGAGTGCATCCTTGGCATGATCAGCCTGGAAGGAATTGTAGAACTTGAATCTGTTTTTCTCGAAACAGAAGATGTCCACTTTCTTGTCGTGGAAATACGCATAGAGCTTGTGGTTGATACCCGTGAAGCTGCGCTTGTGCAGATAGTTCCACATCGGCTGCATGATAGGAGTGAAGCGCACATCCTGGAAGTTGTCTTCTATCACCATCTTCAGATCCTTGTTGATCGGGAAAACGGCCACCACATTCAGATTCGGCTGCACCCTGTAGAGGATGGCATCGCTGTGGCTGCCCGTGAAGGCATGCTGATAGAGCACGGTGAGGTCTTCCTCGTGGAATTCCTCGATAGGTACCAGCAGGATAGGCGTATCGATATAGACACGCACCTTCTGATAGCCGCGCTGCAGGAGTTCGCTTTCGCCGAAAGCCTGTCTGAGGTTGGCTGCTATCGATACACCGCTTTTCACGGTGTAAGGTTCGTATATCAACTGGTGCTCGGCTTCGCGATCTACAACCGAGAAGCTGAGTGTATTCTTGCTCACACGGATGGTGAGTCGTGCTTGCTGTGTTCTTTTTTTACCAATTACTTGCATTGTCGTTGTCTTTGGTGATGTCTCCGATCTTTAATCCAGGAAAGTTGCCGGCATCGGAAGCTTTTTCTGTTACCTGTTGAATCGCCTCCTCGTTGAGACCATCGAGATAGTCTTCGTAGGTGGCTCCACATTCCATCAGCGGAATCTGCTTTCCGCTTTTATGGACGATGGTTGTGGCGGCGAGCGAGAATTTCCTGCCATCGGAATAAGGGATGAGGGTATCCTCAGCCTTGAGATACTTCGCCTTGACGAGGACAGCGAAATCGCCGGTATAGACTCCGTGCTTCGCCCTGTATCTTTCTTCGGCAGAACGGATGAGCATCAGTTTCTCCTTCACCTCGGCTTCGCGGTTTGCCATCTGTTTCTCGAAGATGAGAGGCTGGCTGATACTGAGAGCGCAAAGCAGCATCATAATGATGACGCAGGCGCCCAGGATGGCATTATTGTTTATTTTTCTTAATTTCATTCTCATTTCAAAAAGTATTAGTACTTTTGCATCTGCTTCTGCAGCTTATCTTCTGCAAAGATAATGCAAGTGAGCGCAATGAAAGCTTGCTTTCACATTGCCGAGTGCAGCTTATCTTCTGCAAAGATAATGCAAAACGGAGACAACGCAAAATATTTGGTGTTGAAATTATTAATTATTAAAGGATAAATAACAAATTGATGATAATAGACGAGCTAAAATATAAGATATTGCAGCAATTTGGCTTTCCGCCAACCCAGGAACAGGCACATGCCCTGGAGGTGTTTGCTGAGTTTCTTACCGATAGAGATCCGCATGCCGTGATGATTCTGCGAGGTAGTGCGGGTACGGGTAAGACAACGCTCTCGGGTGCCATCGTCAGGACCCTGAAGGAGATTCGTCAGAAGGTGATGCTCCTGGCACCTACGGGTAGGGCTGCGAAGGTTTTCTCGCTGAACAGCGGTTCGCCTGCCTATACCATCCATCGCCGTATCTATCGTGAAAAATCGTTTTCGGGGGTAGAGGGACAGTTTAATCTGAATGATAATCTCTATACCGATACGCTTTTCATGGTAGATGAGGCATCGATGATTGCCAATATGGGATTGGGAGGGATGAGCTTCGGAAGCGGATGCCTGTTGGATGACCTGGTGCATTTCGTGTATCAGGGACGGAACGACCGCTTGCTGCTGATAGGTGACAAGGCGCAGTTGCCTCCTGTCGGAGAGGAGGAATCGCCAGCCCTGCATGCGGCGATGCTGGAGGGATATGGACTGAAGGTGTATGAATGTGATCTGAATGAGGTGCTCCGACAGAGCGAGGAATCGGGTATTCTCTATAATGCCACGATGATCAGACAGATGATTACGCATGATGACATTACCCAACTTCCGAAGATTCATTTCGCTGGCTATTCGGATATCAAGCCGATGCCTGGAGCCGAACTGATAGAGGCTCTAGCCGACAGCTATCACCATGTGGGTCTGGACGATACCATCGTGGTGACCCGCAGCAACAAGCGTGCAAACATCTTCAATCAGGGCATCCGCAATATGGTGCTGGATAGGGAAGAGGAACTTTCGCAGGGCGACATCCTCATGATTGTGAAGAACAATTATTACTGGATGGAAGAAGAGAGGAAGAGTAATAATAAACTTCAAAGCAACGAGATTCCTGCTTTTCTGGCGAATGGCGATCGGACGAAAGTGCTGAAGGTGCGCCGCCGCATTGACCTCTATGGCTTCCGCTTTGCCACGTTGCTGCTCCAGTTTCCCGATTACGACAACTATGAGCTGGAAGCTACGGTGCTGCTGGATACATTGACGAGCGAGGCGCCTGCCCTGACCCATGAACAGCAGGAGCAGCTTTTCCATCAGATAGAAGAGGATTATCAGGATATTCCGCTCAAGACAGATAGGATGAAGGCAATCCGACAGAATCAGTTCTTCAATGCCCTGCAGGTGAAATTCGCATACGCCGTAACCTGCCACAAGGCGCAGGGCGGACAGTGGGCACATGTGTATGTGGATCAGGGTTACATGACGGATGATATGCTCAATCCCGATTATATCCACTGGCTCTATACCGCCTTTACGCGAGCTACGGAAATGCTGTATCTGGTGAACTGGCCGGAGACGCAGACGGTTCAATGTTAGAGAAAAAAGCAAATAAATGACAGAAAGTTTGATAGTCTGAGAAAAAAGTCGTACTTTTGCAACGAATTTATTAATTTATCATATATAAAGAAGTAAATGGAAAATAGAAAAGTAGCTTTAATTACAGGTATCACAGGTCAGGATGGCTCTTACTTAGCTGAATTGTTGTTGAGTAAGGGGTATGATGTTCACGGAACAATCCGTCGCTCATCTACCGATTATCGCGAGCGCATCGCACATTTGGAGGGTACCCCAAACTTTCATCTTCATTATGCCGACCTCGGTGACTCTATGAGCATCATCCAGGTGATGAACAAGGTGAAACCAACCGAAGTTTATAACCTCGCAGCTCAGAGCCACGTACAGGTGAGCTTCGACTCTCCAGAGTTTACTGCCGACGTAGATGCAACAGGTGTGCTCCGTATCCTGGAGGCTATCCGCCAGTGCGGTTTGACCGATACCTGCCGTATGTATCAGGCTTCCACATCTGAGCTTTATGGTAAGGTAGAGGAGGTCCCTCAGAACGAGAACACTCCATTCCATCCTTATTCTCCATACGCAGTTGCCAAGCAGTATGGCTTCTGGATTGTCAAGGAGTATCGTGAGGCATACAATATGTTCTGCTGCTCGGGTATTCTCTTCAATCACGAGAGTGAGCGCCGTGGTGAGACTTTCGTTACCCGCAAGATTACATTGGCTGCAGCCCGTATCAAGCAGGGCAAGCAGAGCAAGCTCTATCTCGGTAACCTGGATTCTCTCCGCGACTGGGGTTATGCCAAGGATTACGTAGAGTGTATGTGGTTGATTCTCCAGGCAGAGAAGCCAGAGGATTTCGTGATTGCAACAGGTAAGCAGCACTCAGTTCGTGAGTTCGCCCAGTTGGCTTTCCACCACGTAGGCATCGAACTGAAGTGGGAAGGCAAGAATGAGAACGAGAAGGGTATCTGCGTTGAGGGTCCTGAGGAGCTTATCGGCAAGACTCTCGTTGAGGTTTCTCCAGATTTCTATCGTCCTACCGACGTGGTTAACCTCTGGGGTGACCCAACAAAGGCAAAGGCTAAGCTCGGCTGGAATCCAAACACCACCTCTTTTGAAGATCTCGTCAAGATCATGGTAGAGAGCGATATGGCCAAGGTGGCTGCCGAGGCTGCCGGTGAGAAGGTTCGCTGCAACCTCGTGGAATACTTGGAGAAGGGTATTGTTAAGTAATAGTTAACAGTTGATAGTTTACGGTTGATAGTTTACAATAATAATCAATGTTATCAAAAGATTCTAAGATTTATATAGCAGGACACCACGGACTCGTGGGTTCTGCTATCTGGAATAACCTCGAGAAGAGAGGCTATCACAATCTGGTGGGTCGTTCTCACAAAGAACTCGACTTGACCGACCAGTATGCAGTAGAGAAGTTCTTTGATGAGGAGAAGCCGGATGCTGTGGTTTTGGCCGCAGCCTTCGTGGGCGGAATCATGGCGAATTCGCTCTATCGTGCCGACTTCATCATGCAGAATATGAAAATGCAATGCAACGTAATCAGTAATGCTTATTCTCATGGTGTGAAGAAGCTCCTCTTCCTGGGCTCTACCTGCATCTATCCGAAGGATGCTCCGCAGCCAATGAAGGAGGATGTGCTCCTCACTTCTCCGCTGGAATACACCAACGAGGAATATGCCATCGCCAAGATTGCCGGACTGAAGATGTGCGAGAGCTACAACCTTCAGTATGGTACCAACTATATCGCTGTGATGCCAACCAACCTCTATGGTCCGAACGATAACTTCCACCTGGAGAACAGCCACGTAATGCCTGCGATGATGCGCAAGATTTATCTTGCCAAGCTCATCCACGACGGCGACTGGCACAGCATCGAGGTAGATATGAACAAGCGTCCTATCAATCCTACAGACAAGCTCCGTGCCATCATCGGCGAGGGTAATGTGGATGGAAACAACTCTCATGAGCGCATTCTGAAGGCACTGGAGTTCTATGGCATCTACGACAACAAGGTGGTGCTCTGGGGAACCGGAACACCGCTCCGTGAGTTCCTCTGGAGCGAGGATATGGCAGATGCCAGCGTACATGTGCTCCTGAATGTGGATTTCAAGGATATCATCGGTATCGAGAAGTACAGTTCTGTATTCTATGGTGCCAAGGTAGATGGTGCTGTGGATAGAAACAACTCTGAGGGCCGTGGTGGCGCTATCCCATCTCTCGGTGAGATTCGCAACTGCCACATCAATGTGGGAACCGGTAAGGAACTCACTATCCGTGAACTTTCTGAGCTTGTAGTAAAGGCGGTAGGTTTCGAGGGTGAGGTTGAGTTTGATGCCAGCAAGCCTGATGGAACCCCAAGAAAGCTCATCTCAGTAGATAAGCTTCATAGCCTCGGCTGGACTCACAAGGTAGAGATCGAGGATGGTGTGAAGAAGCTCTTCGACTGGTATCAGGAGAGTTTGAAGGACTAATCTTTTGGTAGAGAAATATGAAAAGCGATGGACTGCTGAAATCCATCGCTTTTTCGTTTTGTATTATCTGTGGATAATATAAAAATAAAAAATCCGATTCTCATAATGAAAACCGAATCTTTATATCTTTGAGTTATTTTTGGGAAAAGTGGGTAGTGATGGATTCGAACCACCGAAGGCATAGCCAGCAG
>ERZ773202.2074-NODE-2074-length-11258-cov-7.877533_pt1 | contig 11258 bp, 9 predicted proteins | sample MGYA00580998_ERZ773202 | MGnify/ENA primary metagenome ERZ773202 (study PRJEB29015, sample SAMEA2737803) | human gut metagenome | biome: human gut; feature: human-associated habitat; material: faeces | place: China | collected 2012 ...
CAAAGATAAACAATAATATTGGATTGTTAAAAACACAACAATATTATTTGATCCTAAAAAAACAAGCACCGCCACAGATGCAACAAAAAAAATCCCGTGCATTCGGTCGAATACACGGGATCTGTTTCTTTGTGCGAATTACTTACGGAGGCCGAGAGCCTTGATGATTGCACGGTAGCGATTGATGTCGCGGTCGTACAGATAGTTAAGCAATGCGCGGCGCTTTCCTACCAGCTGTGTCAAAGAACGTGCGGTAGTATAATCTTTACGGTTCTTCTTAAGATGTTCCGTCAAATGGGAAATACGGTATGAGAACAATGCTATCTGGCTCTCAGCTGAACCAGTATCAGTGTTAGACTTTCCGTACTGTCCAAAGATCTCTTGTTTTTTTGCCTGATCTAAATACATAGACTTTTTAAAAATTAAATTGTTATTTGTGCAAAATGCGAGTGCAAAGGTACGACTTTTTATTGAAAGTCAGACCATTTGCACTCGCATTTAGTATAAATGTTAACTATTTTTTACAAATTACTTCACTACAACCTTCTTACCATTCTGGATGTAGAGTCCCTGCTTAACGTCCTTCAGACTGTTACCTACGTACTTGCCGTTGATGGTGTAGACGCGGTTGTTTGTCTTAACGCCGTTCACAACAACAGAGTCAACGCCTGCTGCAGGGTCGCCTACATAGACTGTGTTAGACACGTTCGACTCGCCGTTTGCATAAACTACGATTACGTTGTACTTGTGGTTGCCTGCGCCGTAGCCGTTATCATCGGTGTACTTTTCGTCAGTCCAAGTGGTTGTCTTGCCGTCGAGTTTCTTCACGAGAACGCCATCACGGTAAACATTGTAACCCATTACGCGCAAACCGCCAGCACGATATGTTACGTCGTCAACGCAGAGACGGTCGGGTTCAAAGTTGTAAGATGTCAGCGAACCTGTGCTGGTGTGCACGATAGCGAAATACTTGGCACCCTCAGGAAGGGCGATATCATACTTTGTCCACTTGTAAACAGCCTCATAAGAGTCCTTATTGATCTTAATGAACGAGTTGGCGTTGGTGTCGTCCTCCGAGTAGTAGATGTCGAATGTCTCCGGACCAGAGTTCGGATACTGCTCACCGCGGTTTACCTCGTCGCCAGGAGCGTTCACCCAGAACGATATTGTCTGCTCCTCGCCGGAAAGTTCCGGTGTGATGAGCCAGTTGTTGGTCGGTGTGCCGGTATCGATTGTTGTACCAGTAGACATCATCGACTGCTTGCCTGAATGAGGCGCGAAGATGTCTGCGAACATCTGCCAGTTGCTGCCTGTGATGCCGCTCACCTGCCACGGGTTGAACACGATGTAAGCCTGTGCTACGCCTGAGTTCGGGTGCTGGATACCACCGAATGTGTAAACCGTACCCTTGTCACCGTCGTAGAGTGTCCAGTCGCCAACGCGTGCTATTGACCATGGTGTGTACGACTCGAAGTCGTCTGTTACCTTGACACCGTCTACATCCATTGCCGACCATGTGAGCACACCCTTATCGGTAGCAGCGAGGTCGCTGATAGCAGGAAGCGGAGATGACACTACTTCAACCGTATAGTCAATCGACTTATTGTTAGCCTGGAACATATCTGCAGCCCACTCTACTTCGCCTCTCACGGTGAATTTACCGACATGGAGTTTCGGTGTGTATGCAAACTCGTATGTAGCTACTGCGTTAGGCTCAAGGTCCTCACCTTCTTCAGTTTCAAACTTCTTTCCGTCGATAAAGAGGTGTACCTTGTAACCGCTTGCCTTTGCTGTACCGAGGTTCGTAACCTTCACACTCAGCTGAGCAGCCTTACCACTCTGCACGTGTGCAGGTGCATCAATATCGGCAGCGAGGTTGTTTGCGATAGCATCGTAGATTTTGATGTTATCAATCATTATGCTGGTTGACAAGCCCTCGGCGTAGAAATAAGGACGGATGTAACCGTTCTTAACACCGACAGTAGACACCGACTTAAGATCCATAGCTACAGAGCGCCAACCCATTTTGCCACTGAGCGTGCTATAATCTACAGTTCCGACCTCTACCATTTCCTGACCATTGCGGTTCACCTTCACGGTTATCTTGCCGTCGGTGCCTGGATATGCATAGTACCAGAACACAATCTGCGGATTACCCGCATTGGCGATGTCTACCTTCGGACCCTGGATGCAAGCCAAAGTGCTGCCTGTTGACGGGTTGAAAACGAGCGAGCCTGCGTCCTCATCCTGCGCATCCTCTGAAAGACCGAACTTGCCCGCACAGTTGGCATCAATCACCCACGGACCCTTCTGAAGACTCTTGTTAGCGAACGATTCGTAGTAAGGCACCTCGTGTGCCTGACCGATAAGGAATGCCTCGCGTCCATAGTCGCTGACTACGGCTGTGTCTGATGTCGGGCTGTCTACGTAGGTCAGAAGTGCATACTGCACAGCACTCTGAGTGCCGTCGTAGTTAACTTTTTCTACAACACACTTTGTCTCAGCTAAACCCATTTCTACTTCTCTCAGATAACCATACTCAAGAGTGTATACGCAGTATTCTGCAGTCTTCGGATCTACATAACCGCCGTGCATACCTACTTCAGAAACCGGATCCCATGTGATAGCTGCCGTACCATCAAGGTTGTCGTGTATCTTTATATTCTGCGGAGGAAGCGGACGGTCGTAACCTACGTATGCTTTCTTTATAACCTCGTCACTACGCAAGTCGTTAGCTGTAGAGATAACGCTATATGTATGCTCACCAGTAAGTACCTCTTCGTCTTGCCATACGACCTTTTCACCAGGTTTCGGCGAATCGAAGTTCTTCACAACGACATAGTCGCGATAGAGCTGTACACGGGTTAGACTTGAGAGCGGATTGCCAGCATAGTCGGTAGAAGGTATTGTGAACGACACCTTAGCCGACACGGCTCCCTTAGCGCCAACCTCTACATTGAGGTCGTTTACTGCTGCCGGGCGCACTGCCAAGGCAGCCTGAGCAAACACCTTCACCGGAAGGAGAAGGAGATAAGCGCGCTGGTTGCTGGTGCAATGGAATGCTACGCGATACTTGCCGGTTGTAGGAGCAATGAACTCGCCTTCTACTGGTGTAGCGCCGCCTCCGCCGTATGTAGCCGAAATGGTATAGTCGCCTACGACCTTGTATGTTGTGGGGTCGTCGCCTGTGCCGATAGCCACAGCCAACTTCTGCGAACCACCCATAGCCTTGAAGCCACCGGTCTCAACCTTATATGTCTTGCCTGCCTCGAATGCCAAGTACGGGCTGACGAGCCAGTCGTCGGCATCCTGCTTCTGCGCTGTGCCGATATAACTGATGAAGCTACCGGGCACATCATTACTGAATCCCCAAGTGATACCGTCGTTGTTCTTGTCCTCAACGGTCCACTCTTTATTAACTAATACTTTCTGATCGTTCCACAGACATGAATACGGAACATCGTACGGTCCGCCAGTTGACGGAGTCTGTGCCTTCACTGTCGACGGAGCCAGCGTGGTAGCTGCCAACAATGCCGAGAATAATACTTGAAACGTTTTTCTCATAGTCGTATTGTTTTTAGTTATTATACAATCAATCAACTCTCTCTAATTATATGCTTTTGTTATATAGTGGGGGTGCTGTTGCTGAGCAACTTGTACCCCCACTTGTTTTTCCAATTACGATATAGCTTGTCAGGATTTCTACTTGTTAACAAACTTCTTGCCGTCGCGTATCACGATACCCTTTGTATCAGGAGCTACGCGCTGTCCGCTGAGGTTGTATGTTTTGCCGTCGCGAGCCACGTTCACTGCTACGCCGTTGATGCCGGCTGTAGCGTCGCCCTGCAGAACCTCGATAGGATATGTCGACTTGCAGGTCTTGCTCTGCACGTGGAGTTCGCACTTACGACCGCTTACGCCTTCTGGCAGTGGGTCGCATACCACCTTGAGCACTGTGATGTCGTATTCAGCCCATGTCTTTGTGTCGGGAGTGATTGACTTCACCCAGTCGGCATCGCAAGTTACGGTGTAGTTAGGCTCGTTGTTGGCATCGAACCAGCTCTGGTTTGTCTTGATAGCCGGACCTGCGAACACCAAATCGCCAGGAATGAGCGTTGTTCCGCTTGTACCGTCGTTGTCCATCTTCACAATGCCGTAGTTCTCCTCACGACCGTTGATGACGTAGTACATCGGGTTGCAGTAGTCGTACTTAGCAGAGAACGACACCTTCAGAGCAACGTCCTTATAGAGGCTGAAGAACGCAGGACTGCCATCCTTCTTCCAAATACCTACGGCTGAGTCGAAGTCATTATAATAATAAGGTAACTCGCTAATCTCAAAACCGCAGTCGATGCCTTCATTGTCGAGTCCGTCGATTACTACATAGAACGGCTGATCGATAACGAAGCGTTCTGCCTTGCCTTCAGCGTTCTTCTTTGTGAATACGAGTGTGAAGGCGTTGTAGCTTGTATTATCATCGTAAGGAATGCTGCCTACGTCGATAGTCTCAGGCTCAGTAGCTGTGAGTTCGTAGAGAATCTTTTCGCCAGGAATGCGTTTGCCGTCCTGCTCCATCACGTCGTGAATCTGCAAACGCAGTTGCTTACCCTTAGCTATTGGATAATAGCCCTTAGAGATAACCGGAATGAAGATGTCTTCTACAACCAGCGGAGCCATTGGTTTGTCGAAATATTGATAAACGCTGGTAGCTGTGTACTTAGCATCGCCCTGCGTGAATGTACCCGAACCGTATGCATATTTGTTATCCATACCGCCGAAGAACACTTCGCTGACTTGGTCCATTGTGTAAGAAAGCGGAGCCACGCGACGATTGTCTTGGTCAATGCCTGAATACAAGCGCGGATAATAGAATTTCAAAGCCAATGATTCGTGCTTGCCAGGGTCGCCCGCATTGCCGAAGTAAGGATTCTCCGAAGCGAGCAGGAACGAGTCGGTATTGCAAACAAGTGTCGGGAGAGCATCGCGACCGTCAAACAAGCTCTTCATCGTGAAGTCGCCGTTTGCGTCAATATTATAATAATAATCTGTTTTGCTTGAGCAATCGTTAACTGTTACATCGCCGTAATAGTCAAATGTGTTCTGATGCCAAACATAGGCATCTGTGCCCTGCTTCTTGAACTTTACGTCGTAAGCACCCGGAACATACATATACACAGTTCCCCAAATCTGACCTTTCTTGTCAGAAGCCTGGAACAAAGCACCCTCAGGACGCAAGTAATAGTTGCTTTTCTTCTCTGCGCGCAGCTTTGAAGGCTGAGCCTGTGCGTCAAGTGTAGGCACGAGATGCTTGCCGAACTGGCGTGCACTAAACGGAACGCCCTCAACAAATGGTTGTGTGTTGGCAGCTGTTGTAGCCATAACAAGAGCCGCAGTCAAAAGTATAGATTTCTTCATACTCAATTATTTAGATTATTAATATATGCGAAGAATATTTTGCAAATATACAGATTATGAAGTTTTTCGCCAAACAAAAGTTTTTTTATTTTTTTATTTTTTTATTTATTTACGAATTAACGCTTTCCATCTTCGAACGCCATACATAACAAAACGTGAAACTTACGCCTACACATCTATAAAAAGACGCCACCGAAGGCGCAACAACAGAGGCTGCGCCTTCGGTGGCGTACAAGTTGCAGGGACGGTACGTAGACCATGTTTCCGTCCCTGCATATATCTTCAACTCCCAATCGAGAGTATCTCGCGAAGCGGCTTCATCACGAACTCGCGCTCCTGCATGTGCGGATGCGGCAGCGTGAGGTCGTTAGAGCAAAGATGCACGTCGTCGTACATCAGTATATCTATGTCGATAGGGCGGTCGTGATACTGCCCGTTCACCGACTTCTGTGTTCTGCCCAACTCACATTCTATTTGCTTTGTAGCCATTAGCAATTGCTCTGGCGACAACGTAGTGAGCAGACGCACACACATATTCAGAAACTTATTGGTCGATTCAAATCCCCAAGGCTCTGTCTCGATGAACGACGACTGGCGGTCGACACTGCCTGCACGCTCGTTGAGCAAGCCGATGGCGCGACGCATCGTAGCTTCGCGGTCGCCGAGATTGGAGCCGAGAGAGAGGTACACGGTGTGCATACTCTGCGCTTAATCGTTTACGATGAGCAATGCGTCGCCGTAAGAACCAAACTTGAAGCCGTGCTTCACAGCGAGGTTGTACGCCTCCATCACGAGGTCGTAGCCACCGAAGGCGCAGGTCTCCATGAGGAGTGTCGAGTACGGATGATAGAAGTTAGAGATCATCGAGTCGGCAAGTCCGAAGTCATACGGTGGGAAGATGAACTTATTGGTCCAGCCATCGTACTCCTTCAGCATACCGTCAGTGCCAACGGCTGTCTCCGTAGCCTTCACCACGCTTGTACCCACAGCACACACATGGTGTCCGGCACGCTTTGTGTCGTTCACCAACTTGCAGCAGTCGGCATCGACGCGCATCTGCTCCGAGTCCATCTTGTGCTTTGTGAGGTCTTCTACTTCGATGTCGTGGAAGTTGCCTAATCCGCAGTGGAGCGTAATGTATGCGAAGTTGATGCCACGTATCTCCATGCGCTTCATCAGTTCGCGCGAGAAGTGCAAGCCGGTAGCAGGAGCCGTGACCGCACCTTCATGTTTAGCAAAGATGCACTGGAAGTCGTCGAAGTCGTCCTCTGTGCTGCGCTTGTCGGGGCGGCGGTCTACGATGTAGCGTGGCAGCGGAGCCTCTCCCAGACCGTAGAGCTCGCGCTTGAACTCGTCGTGCGGACAGTCGTAGAGGAAGCGCAGTGTGCGTCCGCGACTGGTTGTGTTGTCGATTACCTCAGCCACCATTGTGCCCGAATCGTCGAAGAACAGCTTGTTGCCGATACGTATCTTGCGTGCCGGTTCTACGAGCACGTCCCACAGACGCATTTCTTCGTTGAGTTCGCGCAGCAGGAACACCTCTATCTTGGCGTCGGTCTTCTCCTTTGTGCCATAGAGGCGCGCCGGGAACACCTTTGTATCGTTGAAGATGAATGTGTCGTGCTCGCCGAAGTAGTCGAGCACGTTGCGGAAGTCGAGGTATTCGCCCTCGATAGGGTTGCCTTTGTCATCTTTCTTGTACATCTCAATGGTCTGCGACTTCTTGTGCAACACCATCAGTCGGCACTCGTCGCGACGTGTGATGCGGAAAGTTTCCTTCTCGCCGTTGTCGTTTTCAAACTCGCGATAAATGCTATGCGGATAAAGAGCGATTAGCTCTTCGGGTAGTTTAAACTTAAACTGTGATAACTTCATTGTAGTTGTTTATTTATTCATCTTCATTGGTTTCTATTGTCTGATTGGCAAGCCACTCCTCAAAGCCGTCAAGCTCGATGCAGTTCTCCACGCGCTGCTCGCCGGAGCGTGTACGGCAGAGTGCTGTGAGGTAGCCGCCCGAGTCGAGTGCGCGACCAATGTCGCGTGCCAAGGCGCGTATGTATGTACCCTTGCCACAGACCACACGTACAGACATCTGCATTGTTTCGGGGTCGAACGCCGTGAGTTCTATCTCGTCGATGTGTATCTGCTTCGGCTGTAGCTCCACGTCCTTACCCTTTCGGCGCAGGTCGTAGGAGCGTTGTCCGCTCACCTTGCACGCCGAGAATGTCGGTGGCACCTGCTCTATATCGCCCACGAACTGCTTCAACACTTCTTCGATGCGCTCGCGTGTGATGCCGTCTGTGGGGTAAGTGGCGTTCACCGGATGCTCCATGTCGTAGCTGGGCGTGGTAGCTCCGAGCTGAATGGTGGCTGTGTATTCCTTGCCGTGCATCTGGAACTCCTCTATGCGCTTCGTGAACTTGCCGGTGCAGAGCACGAGCACGCCAGTGGCAAGAGGGTCGAGTGTTCCGGCATGACCTATCTTTAGTTTCTTCACCCCGAGGCGTACGCAGATGCGCTTGCGCACTATTGCCAAGGCACAGAAGCTGGTCATGCCAAGGGGTTTGTTTATGGCGATGACTTCGCCTTTGGTGAAATTCATTGTCTTCTTCCTTTATAGTAATGAGCAGGCTATCGTAACGGCTCCTGCTATTGCGCAGTAGACACCGAACCACACGAGTTTGCCTCGCTTCACGATGTTTATCATCCACTTGCAGGCGATGCATCCGCTTACGAAGGCTGCCACGAAGCCCACGATGAGGGGCAGTGTCTCTATATCGCCGAACGCTTCTTCGCCCTTAACCGCCTTGAGCACGTCGAGGAGTGCCTCGCCGAGGATGGGCGGGATGACCATGAGGAACGAGAACTGTGCGAGTTTCTCCTTCTTATTGCCGAGCAAGATGCCGGTGGCAATGGTGGAACCAGAGCGTGAGAGACCGGGCAGCACGGCTGCTGCCTGCGCCAAGCCGATGATGAAGGCATCCTTCATCGAGATATTCTCGCGCTGACGTGGCTTAGCGAAGTAGGAGAAGGTGAGCAACGCTGCTGTCAGGAGCAGGCAACAGCCCACGATGAGCAGCCCCGAACCAAATATCGCCTCCACATAGTCCTTAAAGAACACGCCTACGATGCCTACCGGTATCATCGAGACAACGATGTTGAGGAAGTACTTCGTCTCGGCGTTCATCTCGAACTTGAAGAGTCCTTTCAGTATCCAGTCGATTTCCTTCCACAGTATTACGAGCGTACTGAGTACGGTCGCCACGTGCACCATGACGGTGAACGTGAGGTTGTCCTCACCCTGCACGCCGAAGAGTGCCGAGCCGATTGCGAGGTGTCCACTACTACTTACGGGCAAATATTCTGTGAGTCCCTGAATGATGCCAAGGACTAAGGCTTGTAACCAATCCATTTGTTCAATTATTAATTTTTAATTATTAATTATTAATTTGAGGGTGATTTCTGGGGGTGCAGTTGTCTCCCAGGGGGTGCAGTTGTCTCTCAGGGGGTGCAGTTGTCTCAACTGCACCAACATAGTGGCAGTTGCATTCTGTTGGCGCTTTCAACTTTGTTGGTGCAGTTGAGACAACTGCACCCCCTGAAAGTACCCCATGAAGGGTTATTCGTCTTTTGGCTTCTTGATTATCGCATAGATAATAGAGATGAAACCGAGGAAGCACACAGCAGGTGCTACCTTCACGCGACGCACACTAAAGATGTCGTTATCGAAAACATGCTCGTCGCTTCCGCCACCGCTCATGAGTACAAAACCGAGGATGACAATCAACATTCCGACTACCATCAGAATGAAGTTAATCTTGCCAAATGCGTAATTTCTTTTATCCACTTTGTCTTTATTTTAAATTGAATGAATATATTCTACCAAATAGTGTCTATATGTATAAGTAATGTCACCATCTCAACATCTCAACATCTCACCATCTCAACATCTCACCACCTCAACTATATCTTATACAAATCGCCTGCTTTCATGCGCAGGAACTTGTTCACCGATATTATCGAACAGATAGCCGTGATGAATATGCCGAACACCACCACCGTACCGGCAGTGATAGCGAGCACCTCACATGTGATGAGGTCGAGCACCTGCGGCTCGTACATGAACAGTGCGTACACTCCGCCTCCCAACACGCAGCAGGCAATGAGCGCAGCGAGCAAGCCGAGCAACACATAGTGGCGCACGAACGGCGCACGGATGAAGCCCCACGATGCACCTACGAGCTTCATCGTGTGTATGGAGAAGCGACGGGCGTAGATGCTCAAGCGCACAGTATTGTTGATAAGCGAGAACGACACTATCGTGAGCAACACGGCGAGTGCCAAGAGCACAATGCTTATCTTCGCAATGTTCGCGTTGACACTGTCGATGAGGTCCTTCTGGTACTTCACTTCGCTCACCTTCGGGTAGGCTTTAAGCTCCTTAGAGATAAACTTCAGCGAGTCGCTGTTAGCATAGTCGGACGTCAGAGTCACCTCCACCGACGATAGGAAAGGGTTTGTCTCGGCAAACTCACGCGGGTCGGTTCCCAATTCTTTTATTCCTTCGCGCAGAGCCTGCTCCTTACTGATATACTGGAGCGTGTGGATGTAGGGGCGAGCCTTTAGCTTGGTGCAGAACTGCTGCGCCTCGCCAGAGGTCATATCGTCTTGAAGCATCATCGTAACCACGATGTTCTGCTTCACGTAAGCAGAAAGATTACGGGCGGTGCACACTGCGAACACCACCAAACCTAACAGGACAAGCACCATTGCGGTGCTAATGCACAACGTTACCGCCTGCAATCCGTGACGACTGCGGGTCTTCTTATTTTTCTTTCTCATTCCGAAAAGGCTATATTATACCAAATTTCCTGCAAAATAACAAAAAAATATCCGTTCAAAAGAGGGATTAACGTCAATTAACACCATACGCACATCATAAACAAAACAATCTGTCTACCTTTGATGTGAACAAAAAGCACACATCATGGCAACAATTCTCTATCCTTCGCCAATCGTCGGACCGATACACAGCCGACGTCTTGGCATATCGCTCGGTGTGAACGTCAACCCGAGCGACGGAAAGATTTGCACGTTCGACTGCATCTACTGCGAGGTGGGCTACAACTGCACGCGCCGCCCTACCCTGCCTCGTCCTTCACGCGAGCTTATTGCGGAGCGTCTGGAGGCGAAACTGAAGGAGATGCACACGGCAGGTGCGAAACTCGACGTGATTACATTCTCAGGCAATGGTGAGCCGACCACGCATCCCGACTTCCTCCATATCATCGAGGATACGATACGTCTGCGCAATGCTTATTACCCCGAGGCTAAGGTGTCGGTGCTCACCAACTCCACGCTGGCGCACCGCCCCGACGTGCACCGCGCCCTACTGCTCGCAGACAACAACATCATGAAGCTTGACACGGTCGACCCTGCATATATAAATAAGGTGGACCGCCCTACGCAACCATCGTACAACGTCGAGAATATCGTAAAGGAGATGGCATCGTTCAATGGGCACTGCATAGTGCAAACCATGTTCATGCACGGCACCGACGACAACGGCGAGAGCGTAGACAACACCTCCGACGGTTTCGTGTCTGCATGGCTTCAAACTCTGCGTCGCATCCGACCAAGCGCAGTGATGATATACACCATCGACCGCGAAACGCCCTGCCAAACACTAAGCAAGGCTACGCACGAGGAACTCGACGACATTCGCGACCGCGTAATGGCCGAAGGTTTTCCTTGCAGTGTCGGTTATTAACATCCGCAACGGTCGATACAGACATCCGCATCGGTCGACGCAGACATCCGCAACGGTCGACGCAGACATCCGC
>ERZ773202.2082-NODE-2082-length-11215-cov-4.829122_pt1 | contig 11215 bp, 9 predicted proteins | sample MGYA00580998_ERZ773202 | MGnify/ENA primary metagenome ERZ773202 (study PRJEB29015, sample SAMEA2737803) | human gut metagenome | biome: human gut; feature: human-associated habitat; material: faeces | place: China | collected 2012 ...
CGCAGCTGCCGGAGCGGTGCTTAAGCCGCAAGGCGGGAATTGTGCGGTGTTGCCCCAAACTTTACTGGCGGATCATGCGGTAGCCAACGCCGATGTGGGTCTGGATATAGCGGGGGTGGCTGGGGTCTTCCTCAATTTTTTTGCGCAGCGTTGCCATAAACACGCGCAGGGACGGTGTGTCCGATGCAGCCGGGCTGCCCCAGACTTCGTTCAGCAGATAGTTGTGGGTCAGCACTTTGCCGGTGTTCTTGGCCAGCACGCAGATCAGCTTGTACTCAATGGGGGTCAGGTGAATCTCCGTTCCGCCGCGGTACACACAGCCTGCGGCATAGTCAATGCGCAGTTCTCCGTTCTCGTATATGCTGGCCTGGTCACCTGCGCGGGAAGTATCATACCGCACACGGCGCAGCGCCACGCGCAGCCGGGCCAAAAGCTCCTCCACGCTAAACGGCTTGGTCAGGTAATCATCTGCACCGGCATCCAGGGCGGATACTTTGTCGGTATCATCACTGCGGGCCGAAACCACCAGAATGGGCACATTGCTCCACCCGCGAATCTTGCGGATCACATCAATACCGTCCATATCCGGCAGGCCAAGATCCAGCAAAATTACATCCGGCCGTGCCGAAGCAGCTTCCAACAGGGCACCGGCTCCGTTCTGTACACGGTGGTACTGATAATTGTGGGTTTCCAGTGTGGTGGAGATCGGCCGTGCAACAGCCGGGTCATCCTCCACCACAAGGATCAGCGGTTTATTCATACAGGGTCACCTCAGTTCGCGGGAGTGTAAAACGGAAGCAGGCACCGTGCGGTGCAGCGTTCTGTACATTGATCACACCGCCATGGGCGGCAACAATGGAACGGCACAAGGCCAGCCCAAGACCCAGCCCGCGGCGGCCATCGCTGCGGGTTTTGCCAAGGGTATAAAACATATCAAACAGCTTGTCCCGGCTTTCTTCCGGGATGCCGGGGCCGTCATCCGTTACGCAGATGCGGACAAATTTACCCTCCGGCGCGGCGAAAAGCTCGATGTGGGAATGTTCGGGGGTATATTTGATGGCGTTGTTGATGAGGTTCACCAGAACCTGCTCGATCAGCTGGGTGTCCATATCGGCCATCAGCAGGTCATCCGCCACGTTGGTCACAATGGTGTGGCGGGCGGCGTCATGGTCTAAATGAGCCAGTACATCGTCAAAAATGTCTTGAATCAGCTCCGGCTGAATGCGCAGGTTTACCTGGCCGTTCTCCATCCGGGTGATGGAAAGCAGATTTTCCACCAGATGGTTCAGCCAGTTGGCGTCCTCATAAATTGCGGCAGAAAGCTCCCGGCGCTTTTCCTCGGTCAGCAGGGGATTTTTCTCGGTCAAAATCAGCGCGTTGCCGGAAATGCTTGTCAGCGGGGTGCGCAGGTCATGGCTGATGCTGCGCAGCAGGTTGGCGCGCAGCTGTTCCTGGCGGGCGGCTTCCTCAATTTCGCGCCGGGCGCGGTTGGAGGCTTCTTTTTCCAGCGCCAGGGAACACACATCCAGGATGGATAATGCCAGATTGTGCTCATAGGTGCTGAACTCATGCAGCGCCGGGCAACTGCGGTAATCCGTCTGGGCGGGAGGGGGCAGAATCAGGGTTCCCGGTGCAATGTGCTCCGGTGCGGGGGCAAAGCAGACCGGGCGCTCCAACAGCTTGCCCAGCTGGGTGGCCGTTATCCGCAGAATGGTGTCAGGGTCCTCGGCCCCCAACAGGCTGCGGCTGGCTTCCAGCAGCACCTGCGAAGCATAGGCTTTGCGCTCGCTTTGGGCGGCCTGTACCTTGATACGCCCCGTCAGCGAGGAGCAGAGCAGCGAAACGCAGAGCATGACCAGCGCCGTTACCATGTCGTCTGACCGGATGCGGAACTGCATAAAGGGGTCAATGAACATATAGTTGACCAGCATCACCGAGAACAGCGAAGCCACAACGCCGTACACCAACCCCGATGTAAAGACGTTGATATACATGACGCCCAGGATATAGGTCAGGATATAGTTGGAAGAAACAAAATCCAGCCGGAAAAATACCCAGCTTGTCAGCGTACACAGCGCAAGGACCAATGCGGTCAGGGCGCAGTCCCGCAGCCAAAGCAGGGCAGGTTCGCGTTGCGGCATGGGTGCAGGCTCCTTTCCACTACAGGGCAGGGAATGCGGCCCAGCACTGTATTTATCCTATTATAACATATTACCGAACTCTTTGATACAAACGGCATAATCTTTATATAAATTTAATGCGGACCTGCCCTATCCGCGGCAGCCCCGGCACTTTTTTGCACGCTGGGCGGGGCATTGGTTGAAATCAGGCCGCAAATCGGTTATACTATTTTGTAATAATTGGATTGTTCTGCCCTGCGGGCGGTATTGCCATATAAAAAGGAGTGTTTTTACAATGTCCCATACCGTTATGGTGACCGGTGCCGATGGCTTTATCGGCAGCCATCTGGCCGAAGAGCTGGTAAAAAGCGGCGAGAAAGTGCGTGCTTTCTGCCTGTATAACTCGTTTGGTTCCCTGGGCTGGATCGATACCCTGCCCCCGGAGATCCGCAATGAAATGGATATCTTTATGGGCGATGTACGCGACCCCAACGGCGTGCGTACTGCCATGCGCGGGCAGGAGCGCGTGTTCCATCTGGCTGCCCTGATTGCCATTCCGTTCAGCTACCACAGCCCGGACAGCTATGTGGATACCAACATCAAGGGCACCCTGAACGTGCTGAACGCCGCCCGCGAGCTGGGCACCCAGCGCGTGATGGTTACTTCCACCAGCGAAGTATACGGCACCGCCCAGTATGTGCCCATTGACGAGCACCACCCGTTCCAGGGCCAGAGCCCCTACTCTGCCACCAAGATCGGCGCGGACCGCCTGGCCGAAAGCTTTTACCGCAGCTTTGACCTGCCGGTTTCCATTGTGCGCCCCTTCAACACCTATGGCCCGCGCCAGAGCGGCCGCGCCATCATCCCCACCATCATCACCCAGCTGCTGGCCGGCCAGCAGGAAATCAAGCTGGGCAGCCTGACCCCCACCCGCGACTTTAACTATGTTAAGGATACCGCCCACGGCTTTATGGCCATTGCGGACTGCGATGCCGCCATTGGCCAGGAAATCAACATTGCCACCGGCGTGGAACATTCCATCGGCGATTTGGCCAATGAGCTGATTGCCCAGATCAACCCCAGCGCCAGGATCGTCTGCGAAGCCGAGCGCCTGCGCCCCGAAAAGAGCGAGGTCAACCGCCTGCTGGGCGATGCCACCAAGCTGCGCACCCTGACCGATTGGAAACCGCAGTATACCTTTGAACAGGGCCTTGCCGAAACCATTGAGTTCCTGCGCGGCAACCTGGACCAGTACAAGGTCGGCCAGTACATTCTGTAAGGCTGGTTGTAAGGGAGTTTTATGCCAATAAAATTACAAAAGCTGCCCGCCGCTGTGCGGTGGGGGCTGGCTGTGCTGTGCGCCGCCGTGTGCGGCGTGCTGTGGGCCTATTACTGGCGGGTGTTCTTTGGGCTGGATAACCGTGTGTCCCCCCTGGTGGTTACACTGGGGTGTGCGGCCTTTCTGGAAGTATGTCTGCTGGCCGGGTATTGTGTGCGGCGGTTTGCAAAGGGATTTGCGGCAAAAGGGGCCGTGTGCATCTTTTTGTGCGGGCTGCTGTTTGCATTTGCCAACCCGCCGCTGCAAACGCCGGACGAAGCCGACCATTACCTGCGCACCTATGCCATCTCCACCGGGCACTTTGATTTTGATGCTTCCCGCACCTACCCGGACGATGTGGCATACCTGCTGGAAGCGTTCCCCGGTGCATGGGTGAATGCGCATACCTCTGCCGGTGTGGGCACCGACCCCGATACCGGGGCGAAAAAAGCCTATAACACCGCGGGCTATGCCCTGAAGCAATACGGCAAGGAAGGCGCAGTGCAGAGCATGGCGGACAGCTTTGCCCTGTACCTGGCGCACGATGTGCGGGATTCTGTGCCGGACCCGGTCAGCGAGCCGGTCAGCTTTCTGGTCATTCCATTCCTGCCGGGTGCGGTTGGTATGGCGCTGGCACGCCTGCTGGGCTTTGGCGCGCTGGGCTGCCTGTATGGCGGGCGCATCGTCAACCTGCTGGCCTACACGCTGTTGTGCGCGTTGGCGCTGGCCAAAGCGGAGCGTTACCGCCCGGCCTTTGCGGCCATTATGCTGCTGCCGATGTCGCTTTTTATGGGGTCGTCGCTGAGCTATGATGCAACCCTGCTGGGCTGCTATTACCTGATGCTTGCCCTGCTGACCCGCAAGGAGTGGAACACCCAAACGGCGGGCATTTACACCGCCGCCTGCATCTTTGTCAATATCGCTAAACCGTACCTGAACCTTTTGTGGGTCCTGCCCATCTTTTTGGCGGCAAAGCGGGAATGGCACGCCAAGGGACGCCGCCCGCTGTGGGCGCTGGGCAGCTTTGGCGGTGCTATGGCCGTTACCCTGCTGACGGAGTGGTACGGAACGGCGTTCCGCTATAACTATCCCATCATTGAGCGCCAGGGCGGCAGCACGGTAAACGGCGGTGAACAGCTGGCCTTTGTGCTGCGCAACCCTCTGCGGACCATTGCTGCGTTCTGGGGGACCCTGGGAGAAAATGATTTCTTTATTGGGCAGCTCGGCCTGTTCGGCTGGAAGGACCTGCCCATCAGCTTTTTGAACCTGACCGGCCCGCTGGTGCTGCTGTTGGCTGCCCTGCTGGCTGCTGCGCAGCCAAAACACGCCGATGCGTTCCCCACCCGCCGCCGCGTGGGCGGGGTGGCGCTGCTGGCGCTGGTGTACGCCGCCGGTGCCATGGCAGCCATGTATATCACCTATACCCCGGTGGGCATGGTGCGCATTGTGGGGCTGCAGGCGCGGTATTTCCTCTGCGTCTGGCTGGCATTGCTGCCCGCCCTGGCCGTACTGCTGCGCAAAACCATCCGCCCCGCCATCACGGAAGAAAAGGCCGAAGCGGCCATCACCCCGCTGTGCGCCTGCTATGCCGTTTTTGGCGCTGTGCTGCTCTTCCAGCACTACTTTGTGGGGCCGGTGTACGTCGTATACGCGTGAGCTGGCTTACGCGTATATGAGAGAATAGTTAAAAGAATAGAGAATAGTTAAAAGAATAAAGAATAATGGCGGTGTGCCTGCGGCACGATCAAATCTGCGGTTTTTCGCGGCTTTTGCGTGATAGTCTTCGGGTATAGAATCAGCCTTTATATGCTACCTTGCCCCAAATTTCTGAGCCGCCCGCCGGGCGGCGGTCCACCAACATGATTCTCTATTATTTTTTAATTTCAATCCGGGAGGTGCTGTACCGTGCAGATTGTATTCGGCCTGCTGTTTTTGCTGTTCTTCTCCGCATGCTGTCTGTGCGTGGCGGCATGTACCCGGTTTGATGCCGCCCTGCTGCCGCTGCCCGCTTTGTGCGGGTCGGTCGTGGTGCTGTATCTGCTTTCCCTGCTGGGGCTTTTGCAGTTCGGCCATTTTATCATCATGGCGGTCTGGCTGGCCGGCGGGGTCTACTTTGGGGTGCGTGCCGGGTGGCGGGCTATCCGGCGGGCGCTGTTCAGCCCCGGCTTTTTGCTGTTTGTGGGCGGCAGCTGCTTTTTGTGGGTGCTGTTTGCTTTGCAGCAGCCCATGTTTACCCAGTGGGATGAATTTACCGCCTGGGGCCTTGCCCCCAAGATGGTGGCGGAGCGCGCTGCGCTGTATGTGGCGGATCCCATCAACCTGACGGCGAGCTTTACCTACCCGGCAACCAGCCTGGTTTCCTATCTCTTCCAGCGCGTACCGGGCCAGTTTTATGAATGGCAGTGCCTGGCCGGGCTGGATATTTTGTTCCTGGCCTGCATTGCCCCGGCGGCAGCCATGCCGCGCAAAAACTGGGCGGGTGCTGTGTTGGTGTTTGCTGCGGGCTTTCTTCTGCCGTTCTTTTTCAGCGTGGTTCCGGCGGGCACCCCATCCACCATTTACGCCAACGCCATGGCGGATACCCCCCTGGCGCTGCTGTTTGGCGGAACCCTGTGCCTGTATGCCGCGGCGGGCGGGCGCAAAACCGGCTTTTTTGCCTGTGCCATGCCACTTGCCGTGCTGACCATGACCAAGGATATCGGTTTTGCCTATGCCTTGATCGTTACGTTCCTGATCGGGCTGGATCAGCTGTTCGGTACGCCGCACCCGGATACAAAGCCTGCCCGCATTTTCGGCGTATCGCTGGCAAAATGCAGTATTCTGGCGGCGGTGGTGCTGGCGGTGTTTATCAGCTGGAACCGCTATACCGCCGCCGTGACCCCAACCGAAACCACTGGGGCCAGCGTGGGCAGCGCGGGCCTGAGCTATGGTGCTGTGCTGACCGGCGGCATCAAGCAGCTGCTGGGCATTGGGCGCGAAGAACGCTTTGCCCAGATCATGCAGAGCATGGGCCAGGCATTTTTGTACCGCCGCGTCTGTTTGGTGGGCGCGCCCATCATGGCCGTCAGCTGCATTCTGCTGCTGTTCACGGCGGCCTTTGTGGCAGCGCCTGCCGGTGCCGCACGCCGCCGCACCGTGGTTGGCTTTGTGGGCGGGGTGTTCTGCTTTGCCGCGCTGTATCTCTTCCACCTGATTTTGTACTTCTACAATTTCTCCGAGGCCGAAGGCTCCGCCTTGAAGGACTATGAGCGTTATATCGCGCCCTACCTGCAAGGGTGGATGCTGTACGGCTTCTGTGTGCTGGGCTTTGCGGTGGGGCAGGGCAGCGGCGCGGCGCAGCGGCTGGGCCGTGCGGCGCTGGGGCTGGCCGCTGCGGCAGTGCTGGGGATTTTTGCCTGGCGCGGTGTGCCCGCAGCCGGGTTCTGGACCAACGCCGACAGCCTGTACACCCTGCGCCGCGATGTAAAGAACCGCGCTGAAGCAATGAACACCGTGCTGGACTGGCCGGACCGCGTGCTGGTCATCAGTCAGGGCGATGATGCCACCCGCTGGTACTACTACAAGTATGAGCTGACCGCCAAGGTGATCAACGGCTATGGCGGTACCTGGTGGGGCAACGATGATTATTCCAGCCGGTGGGACTCCGACTTTATGAACCTGGTGGAAAGCCTGAACTGGACCTTGTATGACTTTGAGGCGGTCTGCACCGCAGACTCTCTGACCGCCTATATGGAAGAAAAGCAGATCGACTACCTGCTGATCGACCGCGCGGACGACTATCTGGAGCGGGAGTTCAGCAGCCGGTTCGAAGGCGGGCTGAAAGCGAATATGCCCGCAACCCTCTACCGGTTTGAAGGCCGCAGCAAGCCTATCGCCTTTACCCCGGTGGCTGTGGCAGAAAGCGGGGTGGTACAATGAAAGATAAACGCCCAACCAAGCGTTTTGCCGCCCCCGCCCGTGCGGGCCGCCCGCTGCGCCCCCAGCAGCTGCTGATATTGGCATATGCCGCCGCTGTTATTGTGTGGCTGGTGTACGTGCTGGTGGGCAGCGCTGTGATGCTGAACCATAAAGCAGACGGCACTATGGTGACCCGCACCCTGACGGCGGATGACCTGGAATTTGAAAGCTTTGTCAATTATGATGACGATGAATGGCATACCGCGCCGGTGGATGAACCCGGCTGGTATCTTTCCACCGACAACGACCCGCACATCATCTGGCGGGGCGAAGCCTGGCTGGAAACGGTGGAGCTGGACGCCGTGCACTACCTGCCGTCCGGCAGCGTAGCATTGTATTACCTGCGCCCCGGCCAGACCGAGTACAGCGAGACCCAGAAAGTTTTTGCCCGCGTGAGCGGCGAAAACCAGTATACCTTTGACTTGGGCGGCCTTACCGTGACCGGGCTGCGCATTGACCCGGACAGTGTGGGCGGCGTGCCTACCCGGCTGGACGGCGTGGTGCTCAACCCGGTGCAGCCGTGGTACCTGCGCTTTGTGCCAAACGGCGGCCAATGGCTGCTGCTGTTGTTTGCCCCGGCTGTGGGGGCTGCGCTTGCCTGCCTTGCCGTTGATGTTTTCCGCAAAAAGTAAAAAAGAGCCCTGTGGGGCGGTGCGCCCATGGCTTGGGGGCACACCCGCAGGGCTTTTATGTTGTATAAAATGGTGATTCTATGGAGCTGCTTTGCATCTTTGCCGCGCTGGCGGTGCTGTTTTTGTTCTGCGCGTTCCTAACGCTCAAATGTAACCTGCATGCTGCGCTGGCCCCGCTGAGCGCGCTGGGCATTGCCGTTGCCTGGCTGACGGCTGCGGGCATGGCAAACCTGCTGCTGCCCGGCACTGTGCTGCTGTGGGCGGTGTTTGCGGGCAGCGGCGTGTGGGCGCTGGTGCCCCACAAAGGCCAGCGCCCGGCCTACCGCCGCCTGGCTACACCGGGGGCGGTGCTGTTCTGGGGCATGGCGCTGGCATTTGCGGTGTACTTTTTCATCCGCCAGCCGCTGGCAACCAAGTATGATGAACTCAGCCTGTGGGCTACCGCCGTAAAGGTGACCAAGGCGGATAACCGCCTGTATGCCCTGGCTACCCTTGGAACCCCCTGGCCCCAGACCCAGAACCCCGGCCTGCCGCTGCTCTCCTACTTCTTTCAGTTCTTGGGCCATTATGCAGACTGGAAGATCTATGTGGCGTATGATGTGCTGGCCGCCGCCGTGTTTGCCGCGGTGCTGGGCGGGCTGAACTTCCGCCAGTACCGCATTGCGGTGCCGCTGGCAGCAATCTGCTGGTTTGCCCCCTGGTTTTTGACGGTGTATAACCATACGATCTATCTGGATACCACTTATATGACCGCCTATGGCGATGTGCCCGCGGGCCTTGCACTGGGCGGCGCTGTGGCGCTGTGGCTGGCGCTGCGCAAAACCGGCGGCCCCAAGTGGGCCGTACTGCCGGTACTGGCGCTGGCGGCCAACATCAAGGCCAACACCTTTGTGCTGTCCCTGGTGGCGGCGGGGCTGATGGCTGTGGATGCCTGGCTGTTTGCGGAGCACCCCTTCAAAAAGGGCCTTGCCCGCCGCACCGGCTTTGCCATTGCCTGCTTTGCCGCGCCCATGCTGATCTATTATTTCTGGAACATCCGCTATGTGGGCATTCTGGTTGCCAAAAGTGCCAGCGAGGGCGGCACCGGCGAAACCAGCGCCCCCTTGTCCGCTGTGGTCATCAACGGCATCAAGATTTTGCTGGGCCAGCCGGTGGAGGGCTTTTACGCCGAGCGCCAGAGCCAGTTCACCCAAGCCATGGCCGATATGGGCCACCAGTTCTGGACTTCGGATGGTCGGCTGAGCATGATCGGCCAGGGCCGCAATGTTGTGGTGCTGATTCTGTTGGTGTTCTTGGTGGCGGCCATCTGCGCCAGAGGCCGCCAGCTCAAGCTGCGCATTGGCTGCATCGGGGTGCTGTCCCTTGTATGCTTTGTGGGGTATAACCTCATGCTGGCGCTCAGCTATGGCTTTATTTTCAAGCCGGATCAGGCCGTGGGGCTGGTGGATTATAACCGCTATATCTATACCTACTATATCGGCTGGTTCTTTATGGCGCTGGCCTGCTGGAGCACCGCCCTGCAAACCGCGGATGGCGAACAGAAAGCCCCGGCCCGCCGCTGGATTGCCCTGGCTGGCCAGGCCGGTGTTCTGCTGATGGCCGCCGCCATGCTGGTGCGGGTGAACGGCATGATCCTGCCGCAGCTTTCGGTGCTGGGCTTCTCGGATGGCGAATTCGCCGACCGCAAGACCGCCCGCGCCGAAGCTGACTGGCTGTGCAGCGATTACCTGAACGAAAACGACCGCGTGTTTTTTGTCAGCCAGGGGGATAACGGCGAACACTGGTTCTCTGCCGTGTTTGATTTTTACCCCGTCCTGGTGGATTACTCCGGCGTGGGGGCCACGCAGGAGGGCGGCGGCGGAACCTTCGGCCTGCCGGAGCTGGAACCGCAGGAGGAGGGCGTGAAGCAGCGCTACTACCACCCCTACACCGCTGAACGCCTGGATGAAACCGTGCGTGCCAACGGCTGTACGGTGCTTTACCTGCAAAAGATCGACGATATCTTTGTGCAGAGCTATCAGAACCTGTTTACCGACCACCTGGCCGCTGCGCAGGCGGGGCAGACCTTGCTCTACCGCGTAACGGATGCCGGGTATGAGCCGGTCACAATGCAGATGAGCAAGGAGGCGGCCCAATGAAAGAGATGACATGGAAAAGCCGCCTGAACCGACTGTTTGCCCATCGCTTTGCCTTGCCGGCGCTGTGCTGGTGCGCGGCGCTGGTGTTCTGGCTGGTGCAGGGTGCGGCGGCCTTTGCGGGGGACAGCTCCGCCAAGGCAAAAGGCACCCTGACGGAAGCCTCGATCCCCATTGAAAGCTGGCAGCTGGCCGAGCTGACCTGGGGGGAGCCGGGGGAGAACAGCGCACCCCAGGGCCAGCTGATTACCACAGGCGGCGACCCGCAGATGATTTTGGAGGATGTATCCGGCCGCGTGGTGCGTACCGTGAGCTACAACGTGGAGTTTGACGGCGATTCCCGCGAAATGTGCCTGTATTACACCACAAAAACGGGGGAGCCCTACAGCCAGGACCGCCGCGTCTTCCCCAAAGTGCTGGCAGACGGCACCTATGTGTACACCCTGCCGCGCACCCAGATCGTGGCACTGCGGCTGGATCCCTGCAGCCCCGATGAAAACAAGACCGTGGGCCTGACCTTTACTCCGCAAAGCATTACCCTGAACGCCGCCAGCACCCTGCCCGGCGGGGCAGATTACTTTATCCCCACCTGGTACCAGCTGTTCGGCCTGATCGTGTACCCCGCCCTTGCCGCCGCCGCAATGGATTGGCTGTGGGCCGTGGGCAGACAGCTAGCCAAAAAGAAACAATAACCCGACAATAGCCTGATACAACAAAGCACCGTGCCGCAAGCAGGACCCCCCTGCATGGCGGCACGGTGTTTGTTGTTGGTATGGGTGAAATCAGCAAAAGGCATCCCCCAGCCGAGAGCGAATGTATTCCAGGAACGCGGCGGATGCTGGGGCATATTGCCATCGGGTGGTGCTGTCCTGGGCATTGTTCCCGGCCATGGTGGCCACCGGCACCGACAGGATCTTCGCCAACCTGTTCTGGATGAGGGTGATGATCTGGAGAAAATGAAAAGCGGGCTAAGCAGCCAAAAAGGAATCACAATGTTGAGGCAACACCGCACAATTCCCGCCTTGCGGCTTAAGCACCGCTCCGGCAGCTGCG
>ERZ773202.2085-NODE-2085-length-11211-cov-42.176587_pt1 | contig 11211 bp, 5 predicted proteins | sample MGYA00580998_ERZ773202 | MGnify/ENA primary metagenome ERZ773202 (study PRJEB29015, sample SAMEA2737803) | human gut metagenome | biome: human gut; feature: human-associated habitat; material: faeces | place: China | collected 2012 ...
CTGAAGACCAACCTGCTTGGTTTGGCAACCACCTCGCTCAATGCTGGTCTAGAAATAGGCACGGGCAGGAAGAGCACTTTTCAGCTTTTCGGCGCCCTGAATCCCTGGAAGTTCTCAGGCGACAAGAAATTGCGCTACTGGAACGTAATGCCAGAGTACCGCTGGTACACCTGCCAGAAATTTGGAGGCCACTTCTTCGGCATCCATGCCCTAGGAGGTGAATACAACATCAAAAATGTGGACCTGCCTTTCGGCATCTTGCCAAAGACAGAGAAAGGAAGACATTACGAAGGCTGGTATGTCGGCGGTGGTCTCACCTACGGATACCAATGGCTGCTGTCGGAGCATCTCAATCTCGAAGGATCCATCGGATTAGGATACATCTACAGCCCATACAAGCTCTACGGAAGATGTGACAAATGTCTTGACAAGGACCACCGCAACTATGTAGGTCCTACGAAAGCCGCCCTTTCCCTGATATACGCATTCTAGGAACAATATCACCGAGATAGCGAAAAACAAAATCAAACCCTCTTTTACAAGATGAAGAATATGAAGAAAATGAAGCTTTATGCGGTCATTTCGCCCCTTTGCATTCTGTTTGCACAGAGCGCATTGACTGTCCAAGCCCAGAAGATAGATGATTCGCAGCTACGGTTGGCTGGAGGCAAGATTCTGATAGACAGCGTCTTGACACAGAAGAAAAGCGACAGTCTCAAGGTTGCTTTCCGCCTCCATCTCGATAGTCTGCAGCTCAAATCAGAGCAACAGCTGGTTTTCACTCCGCTTATTGCCGGAGAAGATACCATCGCCCTGAATCCCATTATCATCAATGGCAAAAACCAGAACATCAGATACCTGCGCAAAAGCAGCAGACTGAAAAACAGCCAGGCATTGGTAGTGAGACGCAGAAATGATACCGAGCAGCAGGTGCTCTTCTCACAGACCCTTCCCTACCAAAAGTGGATGAAGGCTTTCAACCTCTCCATGACGGAAGACCTCTGCGGATGCGGCAACCTGATGGATCAGGATACCACCCAGATGGCGGTCATCAACCCAATACCCAAGATTGGTCGCGACCATTACGTGAAGCCAAAGGCTGAAGCCATCAAGGTGAGAGCCGAAAAGGGTGAAGCTTACCTGAGCTTCAAGCTCAACAAGAGCGATATCCTCGCCGACTTCCGTGAGAATGCCACAGAGCTGAGAAAGATTACATCCACCATCGACCTCGTGAAGAACGACAAGGATGTGAGCATCACCAATATCGATATTCATGGCTATGCGTCGCCGGATGGTCCTTACGACAACAACGTACGACTCGCCAACAACCGTGCGGCTGCCCTGCGCAATTATGTATGCAATCTCTACACCATCGATAAAAAGCTCTTCACCTATCACGCCACCCCAGAAGACTGGGAAGGATTCAAGAAGAAGGTGGAAGCAAGCAGCTTAGCCGATAAATCTGCCATCCTTGCCGTTGCCAACTCATCCTTGGCACCCGATGCAAAGGACCAGAAAATCAAGAAGCTTTATCCGGCTAGCTATCGCTACATCATGAGTGAGATTTATCCTCGTTTGCGCCACAGCGACTATACGGTAACCTATACCGTTCGTCCTTTCGACATTGAGGAGGCAAAGGTAATCCTGAAGACTAAGCCTCAGCAGTTGTCATTACAAGAGATGTATCTGGTGGCACAGACCTATGAACCTGGTTCTCCTGAGTTCAACGAGGTATTTGATATTGCCGTCCGTCTCTTCCCTGATGATGAGACAGCCAATCTCAATGCCGCCTGCACAGATTTGCAGAAGGGCGACCTCGTAACAGCCGAGAAACATCTTGCCAAGGCAGGAAACTCAAAGGAGGCTGAGCGCATCAGAAAGATCTACGAGGAAATGAAGGCGGAACAATAAAAGATATAACTAACAATAAAATCACATAGATTATGAGAATTAAACATTTCTTTGGATTGGCAGTTTTGGCTGCTATGACTGCTAGTTGCTCTAGCAACAACGACTTAGTAAATGGTGGTAATGGTTCAGGTGAGAATGAATCAGGTGCAAGCTATGCATCTATCACTATCAACTTGCCTACAACAAGTGGCACACGTGCCGCAAACGACAAGTTTGATGGCGGTACAGCTTCTGAGTATACTGTAAACGATGCTACACTCCTTATTTTCAAGAAGGCTGGAACATCTGAAAACGAATTTGAGTACGTTGAGACAGCATCACTCGGAAATTTGGAGCCTTGGAAGAAGGACAATACAGATGATAATGGTATCACTACTGAAGCCACTATCACAGCAAAGCTCGAGAAGGCTACGGTTGGTGAGAATGGCGATTACTATGCATTGGTTATCCTTAATAAGGAGACAAAACCAGGAGACGACAAAATTACCCTTCCTTCAAGTCCCACTACATATGGAGCTTGGAATGCTGCGACAAATGCAAAAAACCTTTTAGATAATACTAAAGGTTTCTATATGGCTAATGCTCCAGAATTCAAAGCTGCTGATCAAGAGCCAACAACCCTCGTTCAAATAAAGGGTATCTATAGAACTAAGGAAGAGGCTCATAGCAAACCAGGTACTACTGTTCACGTAGAGCGTGGCTTGGCTAAAGTTACTGTAGGTAAAGGTACAGGAAAGGATTACTTTACAGGTGCCAAGGCTTCAGGTTCTAAATATAGTAACGATGACGTAACAATCACAAATTGGGCTTTGGATGTTACCAACAAGAGTTCATTCCCAGTACACGTTACAGCAGGTTTGAAAGATGGTGTAACATCAGCGGGAATTCCTGCTTATGCAAATATTTGGAAGAATGAAGTAGCTACTCCTGGTACAATTGCTGCAACATCTCGCTTCGTTAGTCAGCTTTCTGCTACAGGTGCTTTCAAGCGTGTATATTGGGGAATCGACCCTAACTACAGCATGGGCTTAACAGACTTAACCAAATGTAAGGAACAATTTACTTTAGTAAAAGCTAATGGTTCAGATGCAGTTTGGAAAACTTCAACAGAGCCTTTGTATTGCTTGGAGAACACCTTCGACATTAAAAATATGACGCAAGGTCAGACTACTCGTGTTCTTCTTAAGGCAACTTATACCCCAAGTGCTGTAGCATCAGAGACAGACAAGACCTTCTTTATGATTGGTAATAGTTCTGACATTTGGACAACGACAACTCTTAAAGCTCAAATTGCCAGTAAAGCAAAAGAGGCTTTGGGTATAACTACCGACCTTACTGTTAAGCTTAAGGGAGATTTGTTGGAAGGAGGTACACATTTCTTAACTACAGAAAATGTATCGATTAAGGAAGGAGAAGGAGAAACAGCAACAGAAAAGGTTGATGCTGATTTAGTAGCCAAGCTCAACACCAAACTCGGTCTTGACGAGACTAATGGTGTAGGTATCAAGACCTACAAGAATGGTGAAAGCTATTATATAGCACGCATCAAGCACTTCGGTGACGACTTGACGCCTTGGAATGCTGGTGATGAAACATATGATGAAAATAACCTGAAGTATCTTGGTCGTTATGGTGTGCTTCGCAACAACTGGTACGACCTCACTATCAACAGCATTAGCGGTCCTGGTTATCCTGACGTTCCAGAAGTTAAGCCTGACACCCCAGACGATGAAGATACCAAGTACATCAACGTCAGCGTGAAGATCCTCGACTGGGCTAAGCGTTCACAGAGCTGGGATTTGTAATCAAGTAATAACAACGAAAGGCGGAGCTTAGGCTCCCGCCTTCGTTCAACCATACGAGTTGTGTTTTCAGCTTCACCGTAGTGGAAGCTAGAAACACAACCTGATATTCTGAAACATTATATTGATAATAACCAAAAAGCATCATGGCAAACAATAAGTTACATAGTTGGATCAGGAATATACGCATGGAATGGGGATTCGACAGCTTGGCTGCAATCAGCCGATTGACCGCCATCAGCCGCACGACAGCATTCAGCAGCATCGTCGCTCTCGGCAGCATGCTCAGCAGCTGCAACGACTTGATGCACGACGACCTCCCTCCTTGCGATATGGGAGTTGACTTGCAGTTCAAGTACGACTACAATGTCCAGCGCGCTGATATGTTCAACGATCATGTAGGCGGCGTCTGCGTGTTCGTCTTCGATGAGCAGGGCAACCTAGTGGCTCGCCAGGATGCAGCCAACGAGGGAAAGACTCACCCCCTCAAAGACCCTAACTATGCCATGCGCATAGACTTGCAACCTGGCAAATACCGCTTCGCCACCTTCGCCTTCCAGAAGAAATACGAAGAGGCACTGTCACAGGCTGGTGCCAAATTCCACATCGAAGCTCCAGCAGCAGGAGAAAGCATCGAAAAACTCCGTACCCGACTCGACAGAAATGCCGGAAAGGTAGAAAACCAGGCACTTCCGCTCGATACCCTCTGGCAGGGATTGAGCAACGAAACAGTAGAGGTGAAGGATCTTCAGGTTACCCACCATACCATCAGTCTCGTCAGAGACACCAAGCAGCTCACCATCAGTCTGCATCAGCTGGACAAACCAGCCGACATCCACGCCGAAGACTTCAGTTATCAGATAACTGATGCCAATGGCTACATCAATTACGACAATTCTCTCCTCCCAGACGAGGAGTTGACATACACCCCATACAAGACCTGGACCACCGAGTTCACCACTCCGGAGGGTACCGTACAGGAGCGTACCGCTCACGCCGCCATGATGTTCTCCCGCCTCGTGTTGCATCCAGCAACCGAGAACGACAAGAATGCGATACTGAGCATCTGGAACAAGAAGACGGGCGAAGAAGTGGTCCGCATCAATCTAGCCGATTTTCTGGCACAAGGCCGTGGAGCATTCGAAGCAATGAACTATTCGGCACAGGAGTTCCTGGACAGAGAATACGACTACAAGCTGGACTTCTTTTTAAAAGGCGACAAGTGGCAATACGTTAAGTTGGGCATCTCCATCCTCGATTGGAGCAAGCGCATACAGCGAGCCGACTTATAATCTGATTCCACTTTGTCGAAATTAAACTATTGATATTAGTAAAGTAAAAGACAAAGTTATCATGAGAAGATTTCATATCTATATAGGTTTCATAGTTTGGTTGTTGACTAGTTTATTTGCAGTTAGTTGTAATGACGAGTTGGAGGGTAACGGATATACCCTCAACTCGTCAGGCAACTTGCACGTGCTGGTACCAACCGTGCTCAGTGCGAACGGCAATGATTTCAGCGGCAGTTCCTCTGAGGTTCCTACCTATAATGCTACCGTAGATGAATGCCAGATCAATGATCTTCGCCTCTACGCCTTTCCGGTAGATGGTAAAGGTAAGCTCGTAGCAGAGAATCTTCCTGCCCCACTGGCTACGATGATGACCAATGAGGGAATTGCAACCTATCAGCTGAATATTACTCCGGGAAAATATCATATCTATGTGGTTGCCAACATGAACGATGTATTGGCAGGAAAGAACATTACCACAGAGGAAACCCTCAAGAATACGGTGCTCGATTACAGACCTACAAGTACAACAGGTATGCCTGTATGCACCAATATCCCTATGATTTACGAACCTGAGAAGGATGCCTCAGGCTATCTTGCTGAAACCGAGATTACGGCAGCGGGTGATAAATATAAAGAGGTGATAGCTAACATGAAGTTTACCTGTGTAAAGGTAAAACTGAATCTTATCTTCGATCCTTCCGATCCAGGAGTTGCATCCAATTTCGGCGGCAAAAGCTTCAGCATCAACAGTATATCAGCCGAAAAGCTCTCTCCTTTTACCCATCTCTATTGGGGCGGTAAATTCGAGGCTCCTTCTTGGGCAGATGAAGTATACGAGAGAGGTTTTCAAAATACTCCTTATGACTCTCAGGCATCTGATGCTCCAAAAGTATATTATACCGGTTGGACTGACAACAGATCTCAGCCAGCAGCAAATAACAAAGATGATATTGAAGGAACCGGAACTGCGACTCAGGCTCCTGTAAGTGCTGCCGGCAGTTGGCTTTTCCAGCAGACCTGTTATCTTCCTGAGCGATATATCTCGTCAGAAGCTGACCGCAGTTATCTTACCATCAATGGTAAGGTAGGCGGAACAGCCGACAACAGTTATCGCATCAATCTTGGACATAAGAAGGATGAAACCAGCACCACAGAAGTACCTGCTTTCCCTCGCGGTACCTTCTATGAGATAACCGGTGCTATCAAGAGTCTCGGTAATATGGACCTGAATTGCAAGGTAAGTGTGAAGGACTGGACACCGAAGACTATTGAAGCCGACTTCAACCATACCACTTTGTGGGTGAGCAAGACGGAAGCTAATGTTACGTCTATTACACCAGATTTCATTAACTATGAATCGAATGCAATCATTACATCAGAAAATCTCGGTTGTGAGACAAAGATTGGTGGTAAAGATCTGATTATACCAGAACTGGATATACCTACAAAGCAGATTAAGCTCAGTATAAATAAGAATGTTAACTATTCTGACTATAGAGATGTATATACAGGTACTGCTAAAGTATGGATCAAGGCTGGTAACATTAAGAAATATATTGATGTAAATTATGATGTAAAACCATATTTTGATGTAACTCCACAAGAGATAACTATCTATAGTGGAAGCGATAATATGCTAAAGAAAATAGACTTCAATACCAACCTTGGAGGCTTAGAATTTACAGATGGTGGAACTACTTCTAGTCACTCTGCCTCAGAGGCAAAATCCAGCATAAGCTATACAAATGGAAGTGGAGCAACGATTACCTCATCTATAACGGCTAATTCGGTGACAGGTACTGATCAGGGAACCTTTAGTATTAAAGCTGACCAAACTGTAGAAACATCCATTGAACATACCATTTATGTTCAGCCAAGAGGTTATACTACAGGTAAATATGGTGCAGAATACGACTTTAAAAAGCCTATTAAGATTACAGTTAAGCCAGCAGTAGGTAATTATTATATCTACTTTAGAGCTATCAATGATCGTACACCATATAATGATACTGGTGGAAATAGGGTTGAAAAGAACTACAATGGTACATTGGCTGAAGGTGGTACAAACAACTGGAATGATGGATGGTTCGACTCAGAATGGAGTGGTGATCATGATGTTCCTCAAGAAGCAAATCATTGTCTCTATGCATATACCCAGATAGGTGAAACGACTACCGAACCGAATGGTCCAGTCTGGAAATATACGGCCTCTTGGCCAGGAGACAAGATGAAGGCAGACTATGCCAACACTGGCTGGTATTATATGCATTACGGTATAAATGACGTGCAAAAAAGCACTGAATTTGGTGCCTCAGGCGACAGAAAAATCAAGCCTGGTGAAACTTTACTCATGTTTAATAATAATTTTAACAAAGATGTAGGTCATGCAGCACATCGCTGCCCTCACCATCTGGAGCCAGGTATTCCTCTCTTCGACTACGAGGATCATGAGGGTTGGATTGTCTTCGACCCGACAACCGACGCCATGTGGCATGCTTTTGATGAAAAGCCAGAAATTGAGAATATCAAGATTACTATATATACTCAAACAGAAATCTATGGTTGGTTCAAAGAGTATGGTATCGCAAAAAATGGACAGTTCATCATGTTCGATAAGGAGGGTAAAACTTATACAAAAAGTACTGTAGGTTCATGGCATAAAACTGTTATTACGCTCAAAGCGATAAAAGGTGAACATGAGAAATCTATAAAATTATACACCACTTCGGATAAAAAGGTAGACCAAAGTATCATTCTCTTTGATGGAAGAAGTTTCAAGGGTGATACCGGCTATTACGAAGGTGGAAAATGGAAGGCAGGTAAGCCTTTGGGCATATAACTGAATAATAATATTGGAAAAATGAAGAAGATTAAGCATTTAATGATATGGATTGGATTGCTCCTAAGCCTTGTTTCTTGCAAGGATACGATGGAGGCTATCGGACTCGGCGGGGATGAAATCCCTGCCGAGGGGGTAACCTTGAACATTGAGTTGCCCAACTTCTCAGAAAAGAAAATAGATACTAGAGCGGGTTCTACAGAAAGCATCGGTAACGTTACTGCTGTGTTTTATGGCGAAAGCAATACTTACAAAGGTATGGCGAATGTCACTATTGGAAGCAAGAATGCAGACGGTACGTATCAGGTAACAATCAGTAAAATTCCATCTGGAACAACTACTGTTCATCTGGTAACGAACGTAAGTAATCTCGAAGAGACAGAAGCAAAAGATTTGCAAAACATTGCGTCAGCTACATCTAGAACTATAGATCCTGGCAAACCTGTATGTTGGGGTAGCGTATCTTTACAGACGCTCTTGGATGGTACGGCAAATGTCAGTCTGTTGAGACAATATGCCAAGGTTACCTTGAAAGTAGATGATGCGATAAAGACTGATTTTCCTGAAGATAAAGCTGGTCTTATCATCAATAATGCAGCTGCAAAGAGTGCTATCGCACCTGCTGGTTATACAGAACCAACCGATGCCTTAGCAGAGACAACAGAGTTTAGTAGCACTGATTTCGGCGATGGAACAAGCCGTGAAGTAGCGGTTACTGAAACTTCTGCAGGTGTAGCTAACGTTATCATCAAGGCTAAATACAACGGTGTAGAAGGTTACTATAAAGTAGGGCTTTACAAGGATGCAAAAACCAAGAAGGATCTGTTTGCCCTCTTGAGAAACCATAACTATACCATCACCGTGACCAAGGTGAATGATTATGGTTTCAAAACTAAGGAAGAAGCAATCAAGGCAGAACCGGAAAACAGACTGGTGGCAGAAGTTGTAGATGACAATCCTACCATCACCAAAATGATAGCCTGCAAGGATTATGAACTGGGTGTCAGCGATAAAGTTTACGTAGACGCAGAAGCTACCAGTGCTAACGTAACTCTAGTTACGACTTTGCAAGAAGCAACCAGCAGCGATGGAAGTTTTTATACGGTTACCCCTGAAGACAGTTGGATACATATAAATCCAACCGTTGTAGAAACGAACACAAATGATGGAACCAACCATTCTACTCAGGGTAAAAAGTATGTCCTGACCTTTACTATAGATAAGAACGATAATCAGGAAGAAAGCAGAACGGGTACTATTACGGTTAGCTCTGGTGACTTAACGCTTACTGCTCAAATTATACAGAAAGGTTATGATTTCAAAAGAGATGATCAACGTCCGGTTACATTATGGGATGGATCGAATGAATTGACAAACGATTACTTCACATGGTTAGATAAAGTGCAAGGTATAACGCCAAAAGAGATGCATGACGGCGACGTCGAAGTCGTTAGGAACGAAGGTTTGCATTTTAGCCCAGTTAACAATACCTACAGTTATCTCATCAAGAAGTTGGATGGTGACAGCTATGAGAATAGCGATACTAGATTTACGGTTGAAGATAATGGTAGCGGATACTGGAAAGTGACCCTGAATAATAGTAACGATAATACTCTTTGGAAATCATCTTTCAACATAATGCATACAGCTAGGGTAAAGATTACTTATGATGTATATCATACAGGTATCTTCCATCAGATTTCGAACACAGATAATCAAATGGCTGAAGATGGAGAAACCAGTAAGTTGGTTAAAGGCTGGTTCTATTATGAAGTGGTCAAGGTGAAAGGTAATAGTGGCAAGATTTATCTTATGCTCGACCGCAACCTGGGTGCATCGAATAATGGTCCTTACATTAGAGAGACAAAAGCATTGGAGGGAAACGAAAAAGCAATCGGTGGTTACTTCTACATTGCTACAAGTAAGTCAGATAATCTTTCCTCAACTCTTTCACCTAGCGGATATGAAATCCCAAAGATGGAGGTCTTCGAGGATTTGATCAATGGATCTGATCCCGCCATTCAGGTAGTATCCAAGACAACACCATCTGGCGAAACATACAGCCGTGCAGAAATTAAGACAGTAGATTCGCAACTAAGTAGAATTTACTTACCTTACGGCGGATATTTGGAAAATGAGGTTTTACGAAATCCTATTCATGTAGATTTGTGGACTCAAACACCATTATCAGGAACACAAGGTTTTGCCACTACAAGTCCGGACTACGGATTTTGGTACAAGTATTTTGATATTTACAACAAGAATCTGAACTTCTCAAACGTACGTTTCGTGAGTGGTAGTGATGGAAAGAACACCGGTCGCTACAAGGCGATGCCAATCCGTTTGGTACGTGTTCTGTAATAAACATAAGATAAGTGATAAATATTATAACATCTTTTACTTATATATAAATATAGTTTTAAAACAGCTGTTTTACAAAGAAGGGTTGGGTTTTCGAGAGAAAGTCCAGCCCTTCGTTTTGTCAGGATACTCCTGACAGGGAGTCAAGACGTCACTGAGAGGTCATCATGATAGTACTGACGGGTGGTAAAGACGCTTCCATCGCTTATTGCCTCACTACGGCAAGATATTGCCCTTTACCAGGGCAATATCTTGCCATCGCCTGGCACAAAACGATACGTCGGGAGAGAAAATCCCCACTCTCTTTTTTACTCTTCACTCTTCACCAAATCGCCTGAAACCCCGATAAACAATGGGGTTCCGAGAGGTGAAGAGTGGCGCACCACTCTTCACCACTCTTCACCCACTCTTCACCTGGATATTTTATTTTCCGTCAGGCGTCTATCTTCCGTCAGGCGTCCCAGCGGATTTGCAATCCGCTGTAAAAAAATGTTCGACCTATGAAACCGGGGGATTTGCAATCCCCCCTCAATCTATAAACAGCTAGCGAAAAAATCTGGGGTGAAGAGTGGTGAAGAGTCGAGCGCACTCTTCACCCCATCAAAACAACTCATACACAAACACTTACGCCAGTTTTGTGAAGGGTGAAGAGTATTTTTGAAATTGGCGGATAATCGTTACAAGTTACAGCGGATTACAAATCCGCAAAGAAAAGGTCGAACATTTTTTAACAGCGGATTGCAAATCCGCTGGGACGCCTAGCGGAAGACAACCACCTCACGGATTGCAAATCCGCCGGGACGCCTAGCGGAAGACAGTCACCTCACGCATTGCAAATCCGCTGGGACGCCTCACGGAAGACAGCCACCTCACGCATTGCAAATCCGCTGGGACGCCTAGCGAAAGAAAGGAAGATTTAAAATAAATATCCGCCCACCAGCTGATTTCCATTTGCACAACAGGTGTTGGGCGAGCGCATATCAGCTGTTATGCAAGCGCACAACAG
>ERZ773202.2087-NODE-2087-length-11195-cov-36.514542_pt1 | contig 11195 bp, 9 predicted proteins | sample MGYA00580998_ERZ773202 | MGnify/ENA primary metagenome ERZ773202 (study PRJEB29015, sample SAMEA2737803) | human gut metagenome | biome: human gut; feature: human-associated habitat; material: faeces | place: China | collected 2012 ...
TAAGATAAGTGAAAATTCTGACATGGCAAAATCCTGGGCAACTTTTTGTTGCTCATGAACTTATAAATAAAGTTAAATTATAGTGTTGCGGAATTAAGGATAAAGAGATAATTGGCTTCACAAACTGTTCCAACAGCCTAATATCATCAGTAATAATATCTGCTTCACCATTCATTTTTTGTATTAAGTGGAGTTTTTTCCTATATGTGGTTTCTAATTTATCTGGAAGCTTAACGTCTGCAGCATAAGAAATACCATTAGTAGTCAAATCTATATCCGGTGATTTCGATATAGACTCTACCTGTCCTTTCAATACGCCATATTCCATATAGGGGTAGCCGTTCAATTTAACGAGAACCGTTTGCCCCACCTTAACCTTACCAAAGCCTTCTGAAGGTATTTGCAGTTTACCTATAACCTTCATTTTTTTAGAAGATACTATCGTAGCGAACCTCTCCCCTATAGAAATATACTGATTCTGTGCCCAAATGCTTCCAAATGTAATTGTCCCATCAATTGGCGAACAAAAAACATAATTTTGTTTCCATAGCTCTATCGAAGCTAATAATTGCCGTGTCAAAGCCAAGATTTTTCTTCTATATTGATCTGTATCTCTTTTCTTCTGCATTTCCAATTCTCCCATCTGATTTTTACATTGTAAGATTTGCAATTGGGTCTGAATTAAATTTGCGTCAAAACCATATTTATCATATTGTTTTAATAATAATTTCTTCATAGAATCATCGAAATCAGATTCTGAAATAGATTTCTTCACCAAAAGAAAAGAATCCCTCTTGTTCTGCTTTCTCTCCAAGTTTACTTCCTTGGCAAGAAATCCTCCTTGCACTTTTAGCTTATCATAGTACTCCTTGTTTTTTCCAATTTGCTCCTTTAGCAGATTCCTTTTTTTTATGTATCCATCAGCCTTTAACAATTGGTGATAATCACTGCATACGTTTTGCAGTTCCTCTAAATTCTGCTGCATTTCTCCTACATTATATTTTTTTGAGATCCAACTTTCACATACTACTGCATCAATACTATGTAGGCACATGCCAGACATCTTATGCTGTAAAAACAAAACATCCTCCCACTTAGCAGAATTATCTAACACTGCCAGGATCTGCCCTTTACTAACATGTTCACCTTCAACAACAAAAACTTTACAAACTAATCCATTGCTTTTGGCAACCAAATCTGAAGGTGGATTTATCGTAGTTATAGCAATATTGGATGTAATCCTATCTGGATATTTTACGAAATAGCTTCCAACAATAATTGAGGCTAGCATAAAGAATATAACTGTAACGCCCCATCTTACTATCCAAGATGGAATTTTTGCCATTACAAACTTTACATCTTCACATTTTTCTTGTTCATCCATAACACTAATAATTATAGTCCTAGTTCCAATTGATTCTTAACAAGTTCAAAATAAAATCCTTTTTGAGAAATAAGGTCATTGTGTTTGCCCTGCTCAACAATCCTACCATCGTTTATGACAATGATATTATCTGCGTTTTTTACAGTACTAAGTCTATGAGCGACAACAACAACTGTTTTATCCAGAAACAAACGTTCAAGTCTTTCGTGTATTATTTTCTCATTATTTGCATCCAAGGAGTTTGTTGCTTCATCGAACAGCAAAAATTTAGTTTTTTTATACACTGCCCTAGCTATCAATATTCTTTGCTTCTGTCCTGAGCTTAAATCTTGCCCTTCTACCCCAATCTTTGTATCATATCCCATAGGCAATGACTGTATAAATTCATCAATATTGGCTATATTTGTAGCATTCCTGACACGATCCATATCAGGATAATCATCTGACAAAGAAATATTCCCCTTTATGGTATCATTAAAGATGAAACCATTTTGCATGACAGTTCCACAATTTTTTCTCCACGCAACAGGACTATATTGCTCTATTTTTTTCCCTCCAAGTAGTACCTCACCTTTAACAGGCTTATAGAATCCCAATATCAGCTTCAATATTGTAGTCTTACCACTGCCACTAGGTCCTACAATTGCCGTTACTTTGTTCTCTGGTATGACAAATGATATATCATTAAGTACATACGGAGAGTTGTTGCCTCCATACTGAAAGGCAACATTTTTAAATTCAATTTTTCCATTCAAAGGTATATCTCCGCAATAACTTCCATCATTAGGATCCTCTTTTGGTATTAAATTCACTTCATTTATCCTTTCGAAAGACAACTTCGCATCTTGAGTTTCTTGCACGAACGAAATCATTTGCGAGACTGGTCCATTGAGCTGCCCTATTATGTATTGCATAGCCGTCATCATACCTAGTGTAATGTCGCCATTAATAACAGCCTTAGCCGCCACGAATGATATTAATATGTTTTTTGTCTGGTCTATAAATATACCACCTATTGTCTGACCTTGTTGAATGCCCAACACCTTAATGGAGATTTTAAATAGATTCACTTGTATCCTCTCCCATTTCCACCTCATTAGACGCTCACAATTGTTTAATTTTATATCTTGCATGCCATTTATAAGTTGCACTATGGTACTCTGATTATTACCCACTTGATAAAACCTGTCATAGTCAAGTTTTCGCCTCACTTTCAAAAAGCAAGAAATCCAAGCAGCATACAACAGGGTTCCTATAAGAAATATAGATAATACCATTAGAGAATATGTTCCAATGATAATTCCATAAATGAAAAATACAACACAGGACACAACTATATTCAACAATGATTCTGTGAGGAACTGCCGTATTCTCTCTGTATCCTGTATGCGCTGTATAATATCACCAAACTTTTTTGAATCGAAGAAAGATATGGGAAGAGTCATTAACCGCGTAAGGTAATCCGATACTATCGATATGCTAATACGACTTGTCATGTGAAGACTTAGCCAGCTCCGAATAAATTCATTTAAAGTTTGTCCGATAACAAGAACGAACTGGGCAATAAGCATCATCTGAACAAAAGAGAGATTACCATTTAAGATACCTTTATCAACGACAGTTTGCGTTATAAACGGCAACAGAAGGTTAAAGGTACAAGCTACAATCATTGCAAGAAACAATTGTACCAAATACCTTTTATAAGGGCTCAAATAGCTCAACAAATATAATGAGCTATTCATTTTTTTCTCTGTCACAGTATTGTCTTCTGTATAAAATTCTAAAGTTGGCTCAAGCATAAGAACTGCACCTTTAATATGAAAAACATCATCATTTTCACGAACATGACCATATAACCAATGCAATAGAAAATCTTCTATTTTGTAAACTTGCAAATCAGTAGACGCTGGATCGGAAACATACACATACAACTGCCCCAAATGCTTTTTTATTTTGTAAACAACCACGAAATGATTTTGATTCCAATGAACTATGCAAGGATGCAACACTTCACACATTAGCTCTTTAACATCTGCACATACTGCCTTAACCCTAAACCCAAAACTTTCAGCAGCATCATACATACTTGTAAATGAAACTCCTTGTTTAGAAATGAAACATTTTTCTCTAATGGTTTCCATATATAACGGTTTACCGTAATACTCAGCAATTATCTTTATACAAGCAGCCCCACAATCCATCTGGTCAAGCTGCTGAAAATGAGGAAATCTCATAATATTATTTATTTTTCAAAGAATACTTTATTCTGCCATTTTCTGACTCTAAAAATTTGTGAAGATAATAATATAATACCATCTCTACTAACCGTTGCTTAGTTCTGAACAACCGATTCACATGCATATGTATCATACTAGCCAAGACTTCTTCGTTGATAGTCCCCTGGAAAGTCAAGATTCCCAATTTTATATATTTTTTCTGTTTCGTCCACCAACTATATTGACCACAGCCCCAGAACACAGATGTAATAACAGCACGCTTGTCCCTATAAAGTTTGTTGAGCTTTTTAGCAGGTTCGGTGTCTCGTCCATACATTTCAGTATAATATTCATCAGCCATTTTTTTAGTAAATCTAATCTTATCGGCTAACGAATATCCTGCCTCATCTGTCATATTGTAAATATAACCAATAGCCACAAGCCATCGTTCATCGTTTCCGCACTTTGTTTTCATAAGATACCACAATATAAAATCGCTGTCCATATAGAACATGTGCTCGCAATTCTGCATATTTCTTTGTCCGTATCTTTCTATTTCACGATTATAGATATCCAACTCGATCTTGTGCACTATAAAATGTTCAACATAGCCGTTTAGACAGTGATACATGACACGACAAACCTCTCCTGTTTTGTCTGTTCGTACCAAATGCAGCCTCACCCTAAGATGATAATCAGGGTCTTGATATCTTATATAAAAAAAGGAATCTATTAAAGAATCATCTATAAGTTTCTTAATTTTAGGATATATTTCTACTAAGATATTCTCAACAGTACGAGGACCAGAATATATCTTATAATAAAGCCATTCACTTCCTATCATAAATTTCCGTTGTAACGTCATATTATTTATCGTTTAAAGATTATTACAGAACTTATATACAAACAATTATACTGCCGAACTATTATTTTTATGGAAACACATTATTATTTCATTGTTTAAAATTTCTCCTTTTCTTTTGATTAATCCATTTCTACTATCAGAACCAAGAAATTCTTCAAGTCTTAAATTCTTTTTACGCTTCAACTCATCAAGCAAAATGTTTGCAAGCTGACTATCGTCAATGTTTATATAAAGCTTATTGTCGCCATCGGCTATCATGAATTCTGTTGGTATATTTTTTTCTATAAAGCCACTCCTCAATAATTCCAAATCTTTTGCCTTGTCATTTTTGAATCCTGGGAAATTTTCAATAGAAACCAACCACCTTGCAGGACTTAATATAATATTGCTATATTGCACACGAGGCAAAAACGGCTTCAAATCAAAAAAGCTCCCCAATCAAAGACAAAGTCATCATTTTCCTCTGCCTGAAGATCACCCAAGAACCTGTATATGGGTAGCCCATAATAAAAATTATGAGCTGTAGACAAAATAGGTTTTATGACTTTATTGTATTTCTTGGAACGCAAAATTATTTTTTCTCCTCGTGGCACTGAAATCATTATATCAGAGACTGGAATATTTAATGTTACATTATTGCTGACGGGATTCGAAAAATAACATATAGAGTATTTTCTGTTAGCAGGATGCATTTGTATATTCCCAACTCGGTCTTCTGGAAGATGGAGAATTTCTGCAACAATACCTTTTTCCTCTCTCTGCTCTTCTGCAGTTATCTCATTCACGAAATCCTTAATGTCTTTGTTTAAATATTCAAATCTTGAAATCAACTTGGAACAGGTTCCCGTGCCAATGCCAACTAAATTAATTAGTGGCTCTTTATGATTTGCAATTACAGAAATAAAAGCAAATATCTGATTTGGTATGTTTCCTGTAATTTCATCGCATTGTTCTCTTACAACGTCTGTCAAATCTATTACGTTCGATTTGTTTATAAGACACTCATTAAACTTATCAAGCAAGATTTGAGTAAGAAAATCAACCGACTCTTTCAATGAAACTCCATAACTGTTATTTTTCGGTCCTGCTGCTGGAACTCCATACAGTATAGGATTAATATCGCCATTAATATCGTTCCATTGTCCATATCCTACGCCAATTTGGGTATCAAGAGCTATTGCTAAGGGCACTTCTTGTTCTTCATAATAAGAATAAAACTTCTGCCTGAACAATTCTAAATCAAATTTACGATTTTTTCTTGTCATATTTATGAGAAAGGTCACCCCCTTCTCTACCTGTTTTACAATATTACTACCAATATAGCCCTCTGACAATCTTGCGAAGCAATCCATTTGTATTGGATTTTCTGAATCTGATTTAAAATCTTGAAATTTTAATATCTTCAGCAATTCATCAAGATTTTGTTTTCTATTTCCAACAACTTCGTTATCAATCTTTCTTAACCTTGAAATTATCTGGTCTAAAAAAGACGTGTCTACATCCACCCTGTCCATTTCTTCTTTAATCTGATAAATGAGATCCTTGCCTGCTACCGATGGTTCGAGATTGCTCACTAAAATCTGATTATCAATTAAAGAAAGCGAATATTCCAATGCCTCAGAATGCTTGACATTCTCGCTCTTCTCTACAAATTCAACTATGTCGTTAAAAGCAATCTCATTGTCGCCTATTCTTTGCAGCAGTCTTCTTAGATATTGACTTTTCCTAATTTCAGAAAACATATACCGTCTTTTATTTCCATTGAGAGAATAGCAAATATATCTATAACTTTTCCACGATGAATACAAAGAGCTATTTACATGGTAAAATAACTTTTGTTTAAGTATAGGATCACTTTCATAATCCCTAATAAGATTGCATAATAAATTCATGTCAATCCGTGTGTATGTTTCGTATTCACTGACATCACACAATTTTATTGAGGATTTTTTTTACTCTCATCTACAGGTACTAAAGAACAGCTAGCAAAAAGTCCATAAGGAGTACATCTGACGCAAGCTCTGGAATAATACTTTAAAATAGAGCCAATAGAATGCCGAGATCGATTTTTCTTTACATAAACCTCTTTATACAAAATGGGCGACGCTATTCTTACAGCCTCCATAAACACTTTATCATCCAATATTTTGTTTATGTCGACTTCTCTTATATTCCTTACAGGATAAAGAGGCGTCCTTACCATACAACTGCTATATGATTTTAACATATCCATTCTATAAATAATTTAACAATTAGATTGTCATTCAACAATTATTAAGCAAAATGCAATCACTCCAACTCTGGTTTGCATTCGACACTGACGCTATCAAAGATAATCCTATCCCAGAAACACCATTTAATAGTGAAAAATATGAACCATGTTCTGAATTAAAATACTCAGGAACAGCATCAGGCAGAGAGTAGCCTGCATGCGCTCCATTTCCATCTCCTTTTTTTATCGTTTCATTCAACCAATACAAAGATGCCTGTTTGTATTTATCATCAGAGGTTATCTGATAAAAAAAGTTATACATATACGAAAGTCCACTCGATCCATGACAGATATTTGCTTCAGTAACTTTTTCGTCAGCAGATGAAATCCGTTTCAAAGTTTTATCAATAAGACCACAAGCATATGATTTTAAAGACGAGTCTTCCAAAACTACACTTGCTTGGATTAATGCAGTAGATATTCCTAAATCACCATAACACCAGCCTAATCTGGATTCAGAAAACACATTCTGCCCAATGAGCTTCCAAAACGAATAAGACGATACATAATTATCAGGATTTTTATTATTCAAATAAAAAAATATTAATCCTTTTAGCAGTGGTAATGTTCTCTCAACAAATATACCTTTTCTTACACACAAAGAAAGAAAGACTATAAGAGAAGCCATACCGTGTGCCATACCCAAATTATAAGCCAAACCTATCGATTTAGACTTCGTGAAGATTTCCGACCTCCACATATAACCGCCATTGGTATCTAATTCCTTTGTATCATCCAACGTATCAATAAACTTGGTTAAAGCTTTGTTGCTGTAAGTCGATTCGAAAGATAAAAAATAATATGCCATGCCTAGTCCGCCATGTAAAAAATCATAGTTCTTTACATTATTCAACAAGTCTTTAAAAATTCGAGAGTCAACATCATACAAAAAATTATTAATATTATCAATATCAAGGATTTTCTTATTATACAGGAAACGAATGGTCCAGGCAATACCTGCATAACCATTACAGAATGAACTCAATCCAACATTTCCCATTATCGAACATAGAGAATTAAGTCTTACAATAAGGTTTTCTAAATATTTCTCATCCTTTGTATACTGATACATTTGGAAAAGAAACAACAAACATCCATTACAACCACCTATTATCCCTAAAGGATGAATCATTTTAGATTTTAATATATAATTAGAAATTTCATCCAATTTCTTGTTTACTTTAGCAATCATATCTTTATCATCCAATATCTTAACCCACTCCATTTTACTATTCAACTTGTACATAAAGTATCCGCCACTAAGATAATTACATATAACCAAGTGCCAATTTACTTTATTGATAAATAATTAGATTTTTATAATTTAACCGTAGTACGCCCCTCCCTATGCTTTCTGAAAAGTTTTCTTTTTAATGGTCATTATTGACGCAACCATAAATACTACACAGAACATCGTAATAATTATCACACGAGTCTGAAAGAAAATGTCAAAAACTGTGCCTATATCAGGCTTTAACCAGTCGGCAAGACATGAAGCAACATTGTTGACCATATGCATTAAGAAACATAACACGACATTACGGCTCCGATAGTACACCCAACCATACAACAACCCATTGAGAAAGGCTGCGGATATAAGACTAGGATATAAATGAAGCGCCCCAAAAAGCAACGACGAAATTAATATTGCAAGAAATGCGTTTGGTTTCCAACGAAGAAGATACTCCTCTACACCACCACGCATAACCATTTCTTCGGCAAGCGGTGCCAGTAAACAAATACCCACAACCGCTGCAACACTCAACCCACTATCAGAAGTAGAGGAGGTAAAGTCGTTGAAATTAAGGCTATCTACTAAAAGATTAATCGGAAGTATAGATGATAGTTCCAATATCAATATCGACAAAAGCAACTCCTTATCAAAAGACACCTTTGCAGTTCTCCTGCAGAATTTATTTATAATGACAGCTCTCTTTTTAACGAGCATTAATATTATGAACAGGTTTCCCAAAATAAGAATTATGTCATCAAGGATTCCGTTATTTAAAATCAAATTAAAAGAAACGTTCCTTTCAAAAAAATATTTTTCCACAAAAAAAGAGATTAGATACACGACAAGTGGTGTTGTTATTAACACTACTAAAACATAAAATAGATAAAATTTTAATGCTTTAAATAAATTAGAGTTTCTTCTTTCCATATTTATTCTGTTATTTTTATTTAAAAACAGAAGCAAAGGTAAGTTTTTTTTCAACATATCTCATTAGTTTCGTAAATATTATTTTTTTATTAAATGTATATTTTACATTTTTAGATTGTATTTTAAGGTACTTTAACCGTTTAGATACAATTCTACCTTCTGAAGATTTCAAGTTTGAGCCTACAAGTTATAAAATCATCAATGATACCCAAAACAAGAGACAGCGGATACACCTGCTGATTGCAAAAATGACTTATTGGGCAGTCTGCGTCACCAAGTATCGTATGAAATTGAAGAAGCATGAAAATGTAAGATGGTATGAAATCTTGCGAATTATCAGAACACAACTTGTGGGTACTATAAAAGTTAAAAGTGTAGACGGACAGGTGAGTAGTATAAGACATAGCAAAGAGCAGAGCGTAAATTCTCCGTCATATTTGATTGGATTTGCTCTGCATACTTCCCCAAATCACTTGGGAAAAGAAAAACACGCTACATCCAAATCAGACTTCAAAAAGCCAAACTCTGGAGATCAAGAACTTACATAACGTATGGCTGCAATAAAGGGAAAAATGCAGCCATATCTTGGTAAAAATCTGAGTTACTTCATTGGAAAACCATTCAGCCCCCATGGCAGAAGTAATCTGCATACAAACGAAAACTGTAAGAATTGCAGTAAATATCGAAAATCCGTTTTTCATAGCCGTTTCTGCGTTGAAAAGCAGTTTTGTTTCATCTATTAAAAAACGAAAACCCGTTATACAAAACTATTTTTTTTCATAATCAAAATAAATAAATAAAATTGTTATAATAAATGTAAAGATCACGCTCTTAAAAGTTATAATGTTCTTTAAGCTAATTTCTATTTCGTCAGAAAATAGACATTCAAAAATATTAAATATCCAACATATTAATAATAGAATAATAGGAAATGCCTTTTTTCTCATATATTTTACCTTAATTCCGCAACACTATAAATATTAACTCTTATAACATCCTGAGCAACAAAAAGTTGCCTAGGATGTTGCCATGTCAGAGGATTTACTTAACTTAGTGTTGCAAAAAAAAATTAAACAAAACCTCATTAGACATGGCAAAAATACAAATAAAATCCGAGAAACTCACATCTTTTGGTGGTATTTTCCAATTATGGAAAAATTCGACAGGATGTTGTCTCGTACAATAGACTCCACTTTAGGTTTGCGTAGCAAAGTGTATGGCTATCAATATAGCGAGATAATCCGTTCTCTGATGTGCGTATATTTCTGTGGAGGGTCATGTGTCGAAGACGTGACCTCACACCTTATGGAAGCACTTTGCTTACCCCCCCACCTCCGTACATGCAGCGCAGACACAATACTTAGAGCCATTCGTGAATTGACTACACCGAATCTGACCTACAGGTCTGATTCGGGCAAAAGCTACGACTTCTACATAGCCCCCGACCTTAACAATCTGCTTGTCAATGCATTGCTGGCAACTGGACAGTTGCTGCCAGACAATGAATATGACTTTGATTTTGACCACCAATTCATTGAGACGGAGAAATTTGACGCAAAAATGACCTACAAGAAGTTCACTGGTTACAGTCCAGGAATAGCAACGGTCGGCGACGGCAATACCAATGCCCGTTTCCATCAGTAAGACACTCTAAAACGTATTTTTGAGCGATTGGAGAATGCCGGAATACATATAAACCGTGCGAGGATGGATTGTGGCTCATGCTCTGAGGCTATAGCGGAAATGGTGGAGAAACACTGCCGACATTTTTATATCCGTGCCAACAGATGTGCGTCATTATATGATGACATCTTTGCCTTGCGCGGATGGAAAACCGAATACATAAACGGACACGAGTTTGAGATATGCTCCATCATTGCAGAGAAATGGGCCGGCAAAGCGTACCGCCTTGTCATACAGCGGCAAAGAAGCATCAATAAGGAACTCGACCTGTGGGAAGGGGAATATACATACAGATGCATACTGACAAATGACTATACTTCGACAGACCGTGACATCGTGGAGTATTACAACAAGCGTGGCGGTGCTGAGCGTATATTGGACGACATGAACAACGGCTTTGGCTGGAACCGTCTGCCAAAATCGTTCATGGCGGAAAACACGGTGTTCCTGCTTCTGACAGCTTTGATTCGAAACTTTTACAGACACCTCATATCTGACGCAAACATGAAGAGCTTTGGACTTAAATGCACAAGCAGAATCAAAACTTTTGTATTCAAGTATGTTTCTGTCCCTGCAAAATGGGTTAAGACTGCAAGACAGCACATACTGAACAT
>ERZ773202.2089-NODE-2089-length-11190-cov-2.631612_pt1 | contig 11190 bp, 21 predicted proteins | sample MGYA00580998_ERZ773202 | MGnify/ENA primary metagenome ERZ773202 (study PRJEB29015, sample SAMEA2737803) | human gut metagenome | biome: human gut; feature: human-associated habitat; material: faeces | place: China | collected 2012 ...
GCTGTCTCCAAGTCTCATTGCACGGATCAATTTCTTTTCCACAGATATCACAAAATATTTTTCTCATGACACCCTCCTCCAAATCTTAATTATCTGCTGCATGTTTTAAGCCTTGTTTATAGCCTAATACAAATCCTACGTTCTCTTCGCAGCCACAATTTTTACATCTATACCTTCCAAATCTACTGCCTTCTACAAACTCATGTTTTTTACAATTATCTCTTTTTAAATTGTTTTCATTGATCTGTTGCATGATTTCTATTTGTTCTGGCTCAAAACCTCTACTTTTGGCTTTTTCAATATCAAACATTTCGCACCTCAATCTTAATTTCAGTTTAATCTTTCTACCTTTGTATCTACAAATTTTCTGCCGCATGATGGACAGTATTTTGTGCCGATTTTATGCGGAAGAGATTGTTTGCATTTTGAACAATATTTTTTAACAGTGGCGCAACCACTCACAACTTCTACAAGATAAGCCTTGTCAAAGAACATCTTTACCTCTCCCAATCTTAATTTACCCTCGGAATGAACTGAAACTTTTTCGCCTCACCCTCGATTATGGTCAACGTCCCGTCCGTATCAACGACCAAAATACTCAAAAAATCCGGCTTAATTGTTCTTTCCTCGTCTCCCTCTTTTATTTCTGGTTCTTTCCCGTGCATGTCAAGCAGTGACAGTGCATTTAAAACCTTATTCCCATAAACGACCTTGTATCCGCTTAAACTAATTTCCATAGCATCCTCCAATTCTCAATTATCCTTGTTCTTCCAGCAACGGATCAACGCCATCTCCGGAGCATCTGTCTCAACTGGCACCTTGTCCATCATTTTCTCTCTATCTCCTTTTTATTCAGCAGATAAACCAGATCATACAGATGTTCAAATTCATCCATCAGAATTTCTCTCGCGTTTCTTCGTCGTTTGTCTGGTCCTCAAATCTGTTTTCGTACATCTGGATAAAATCATCCAGTGCCTCCGACAACTCCAGCTGCTCGTCCTCTGTCATCTGCTGCTCAAACATATTCACCGGGTCCCTGTCACTCTGCAGTCGCTCAAAATAAAACGTGATTTCTCTCTTTTGCTCTTTAATCAGTCCGTACTTGGCCGCCAGTCGGTAGGTGAATCCTTTACGCAGATTGTCCATCATGACTGTCTGAAGGCGCTTTCGGAATGTCCCCAGCGAGAACGTATCTTTATAAAAATTACACTGTCTGCAGGCCGGGAGCAGATTTGAAATGTCGTACATTTCCGACTCCGTCATATCGTGCCCGATGTCGTTATGGACATAAACCGGTTTAATGTGATCCACCTGCATGTCCTTATATTCCAAATCACAACCGCAGTACGCGCAGCGGTGATTGTACTGCTCGTAAAGCTGCTGCCGGATCCGTTTCGGTATTGCTTTATGTTTTGACATCTTCATCCCCCGAATCTTAATATAGCCACCGTTCCGCCATCCCGTTCGCAGATAATTCAAGCATCTTCCTGCAAGTGGTTTTATTGCGGTATCGGTTTGGCCAGCTATATTTCTGACCGTCCCAAAGGCTTATGCGTAGTTTTCTAGATTCTTTTCTCCACTCTGCGTTTTCGCGTCTCACCCGCTCTCTGCTTTTCCGATATCCCTCGTAGGCTAATATGAATTTTCTAAATTTTTTCTTTTTCCGTCTCCCGTTCATTTTCCGCTCCAAATTCATAAGACTATCAAATGCATCAATGCCAAACTGCTGGTTGCCGTAAACGATCTCATCAAATGTCGCATCATCTGTACAGAACTCCGGCTGCATATACTCGCTAATTCTCATCTTTATCTACTGCCTCCAAATCTAAAAACATTCTTTTTTCCTCTTTTCCATTCTCCATTTTTACGCACCGTTATCTGTCTGTATCGATTTGGCCAGCCTTTTTTCCAGCCTGGATAATAGCTTTCCCCCAGCTCTCTCGTCAGGATGATGTCAAACTCGTGCCGTTTCCGGTCGTATGCCTTGCTTTCCTTTCGGCTGCGCCCTATGTATACCTCTAATTGTTTTACAGATTCTTTCTTTTTCTGTCTATTGTTCACTATTCTCCTCCAGTATTTACTCATCTTTCTCCACATCCACACTTATAAAAGATGGGTGTACCTTCCTTCCGTGCCTGGCTTTTGATGCTATAGTGATAACCGACTGGTGCTTTGCTCCTGTTATTTCCGACAACTCCTTCGGAGAATCCGCTATTGCTGTCGGAAGCTCCAGTGCGTCCTGCGTTATCTGCATGTAAATCCGGTTTGGCATTTCCGGTACCAGCATAATCCGGCTCAGGTCAGCTCCGCTGTGTAACAGCCGCTGCCGTGTCCGTTCCCAGTCTTTCTCCAGTTTCAGGCTCATTGTTTTCGGTTTCTTCTGGATTTTTTCTGTTTTCACAGCCTCAAAGCGGTATTTCCCATACAGATACCGCGGTCCCTTTGCATAGCTTCTCACGGTGCTTAGCGAACATTTCAACTTTTCTGCTATTTCCGCGGCTGTATACTCACCCACCAGGTCATTGCTCTTGTATAACTGATATTTTTTTGCCGTGCTCGTCTTATGCCTCCTTACCAGATTATTCTCTGCCCACAGTTGCGGCAGTACCGGTCCGATCCGGTTACGAAAATCTTGCAGTTCGGGCATCTGTGTACCTTTGTTCCGGCTTTAAATACCACGTGTCCGATCCACGTATCCATTTTTCGTACTTCTGTCATGGTCTTTTTGCTGATTCCCTTTTCCATGTGGATTTCAGCCACCCGCAGCGCCCGTCTTTCGCGGTCCGTTGCCCTCTCCATCATGCTTTTGATGATTTTATGCGCTTCCTTTAATCTCATAACGCTCCTATCTGGCGTATTCGTTTAATAATATAGCTGCTGCCGCCACCGTCAGACCCCAGTCAAACCAATCGTCAGGGATTTTCCCTTCTCTTCCTGATGCCATCCAGGCCCGTGCGGCCAGAATCAGCACCGTTGATTTAAAAAACGTCACTCCGAACATTCTTCCGTCTCCCATCCTGCTGCCTGCTTGTAGAAATCAAAAGCAGCTCTTAGTTCTTCTTCGGTCAGCCAGTGATTTGTCTGCGAATGGAAGACCAGGCGGCTGTCCGGGATGTGTACAATAAATACGTGGCAGTTCGATGCCTGCTGCACTCTGTAATCCCCAATTGTGATCTGCTGCTTTTTCATCATCTGCTCTCCCCATGTCGCTTTCTTCTCAGTCTGTTTTGTGTAATATACCATCTCGCCTTTTACAATCTTATGTTCAATTTTCGCCCTGCCTGCTGCCAGGAGCTCATAGCATCCGTGGACCTCTTCCCACTGTCGGAGCAGATCTGCAGGCATGGCCTTTACTGTTTCCTTTTCCATGTTCCTTTCTTTCTTGCCCCGCCGTAAAGTCAGCGGGGCAGTACCAGCGGCATGTCGTGACACATTGGCTCGCTTTGAATAAATACATCTATGTAATGCCCTAAAGGCGCATTACTGAATCCATGTAAAGCCCGGTGGTTTTCCCGGTGGTTCCTGATCCGGCGGCGTCTCCAGTTCTGGAGCAAAATTTCTGCCGAATATCTGGATAAATTCCTCATGACTGTGCGCTTTTTCAAACGCCTCCTGACCGATTCTCCAGAGATGTTTCTTTTTATCCTCATTCTGGCCATGGACGCCGTTTTTGTTGTCGCGGTGGTCGTAGGCACACAGCCATACTTTTAATCCGTACTTTTCCGACCACTTCCGATTCGGATTTCCGAAAAAGATATGGTGGGATTCCAGATTTCTGCAGGAGCCGCAGATATAGCATACCTTTTCAGTTTGAATTATGCTCTTCAACGTCCCAATCTCCAATCATGCTTACAACCTCTTCTGCCAGGACCACTGCGTCCGCTTTGTTGTTGTTCAGAATCTTTTGTCTCAGCACATACAGCTTGTCCAAGATCTTTCTCTTATCACTGATGCAGACCCGTTTTTCCTCATCCTGATCATTTTCCGGCGGTCCCTGTACATTTTCCTGCTCATTCTGTGCATTTTCCTGTTGTACCGGTGCAACTTTCGCCCCTTCCGTTACATCCTCATATGTGGTATCAATCACCTTGCCAGGCATCCACTCAGCATGATTCTCGATACTGTCCTGTCCCTCAATCTGGTCATCTGCATCCTTCACTTCTTTTTCCGGCTCCTGCTGTACCTCCGGCTCCACCGGATTCGGCTTCGGAATAGATGGCTCCACATCATGGAGCAGCGGCTTTTCTGGCTCTTTCGGCTTCGGTACCACGGCCCGCGTTACTTTGCTTTTTTCTTTTGGTTTCGGCTGTTCCTGTTTCGCCGTGCTGCGTTCCGAATTTACCGTGCTGCGTTCCGGTTGTACCGGTACAACTTTCTGTTTTCCCGGAAACGGTTCTCCATACACCTGCTGCCAGGCGGCTGCCACATCTTCTCCCGGCATGATGCCGATCAACAGATCCTCCATATCCTGCCAGGTGTAGGATTCCTTTTCCCCACTCCGGACAGCCACCAGCTCAATGTTTCTATCCGGACCTTTATAGGATGCAATCAGGCGGCCCATTCCCGGAATTCTGACCATGTCCACCTTGCTTTCGCCCGGACAGAACACCTCTGACACATCCCTTACTGAGTGTGCCTGTGTAACAACCGAAAACAGCTCTTCGTACATCTCCGGCGCATCATGCAGGCGGCTCTTGACCGCCTTGGCCAGCATATTCTCTTCCTGCTGCTCCGGATGTTCCTGCAGGTGCTCCTGCTGCTCGATCATGAGTTCAATGTCTGTTGTCTTCTGCTCTTCATCAATCTCAGCCTTGATGGCCTTCACGTCGGCCTTGCTGAGATCCGGTGTCAGCAGCTCATTGACTGCATCCGGCAGATTCAGCATCAGCGACAGTTTTGCGTATCCGAACGCTGCATACTGCTCCTGAATCCGGTCGGAATACCCGTCTTCCGAAAACTTATCGTTGATTGCAATGAAGCGGGATACCTGGGACTTGTCCAGGTTATACTCACCGGCCGCAAACGCTACCACACTGGTATATCCGCTCTCATACAGAATGCTGGTGTCTCTGGCCACTTTCAGCGCGTATCCGATCCGCACAAAGCCATTCGCCACCCGGTTCATCTCTGCATCAAGCTCGGCTTTAAATTCTTTGTAACTTTTTTTGCATTCTACGATATCCATTTACCCTACTGCCTCCATAAAGTCCTCCATCAGCCCTGCAAGGACTCTGGTGTTGTTTTTCTGTTTCAGATCCTCAATGTTCTCCTCGCGCTTCAGCTTTGACACGGCTGCACGTTCGTGGTCCTCTGCTTTCATCCGCTTCCGGATCACCTTCTGCCACTCACGCAGGAACGGCTTTACCAGTTCAATATCCGGTTCTTCGTCGAACATGCCGCGATGCTGCCGGATCGTTCCGCCCGGTTCTACTTCGATGGTATAGAATGGTTCATCCGGTGCCTCATTCTTCCGCAGAAAGCAAATATAGGTTTCGTGGTTCTTGATCCTGTCGAAATAGCGGTCCGTAGCTCCGGCACAATGATGAAGGGCTCGTCCTTCTTTTACGATATCTACAATCTTCTGCGGTACCAGAATCCGGTAAACCTGGCCAGTATACTCAAATTTGCTTCTGACCTCCTGCATGACCTGCTCGGCCTCGCCAAACTTTTCAGAATATTCTTCTGCCTTCAGTTCTTCCTCTCTCGCCTTGATATCCTCAACAGCCTCATCATGCCGCCGTTTCAGTTCCCGTGGCCGATATACCATTTCATCCGTCATATCCTTCTTGAGCTTCTTGCACATGCTGATATAGTCTGCATACTGTTCAATGATTGACCGTACTGTTCTTCCCTGATACTGTTCTTTTTTCTGCCGTATCAGATAATTCATACTCTGTTCCAATGACATATATTCTGTCATCCTATCCATTATGGCTCCCGGCCAGAGTCTCACTTGCTCCAGCCAATCCAGTACCTTTTCCGATACCTTAAAGCCCTCTTCGTCGCTTTCCCGCATCCAGTCCAGCATCAGCTCTCCGCCGTTTCTATCTCGGATCCGGTTTATTTTCTGCCGGTCCGAAATTCCAAAAACGCTTTCGATGCTGTTTCCTTCCGGATGCAGCATGCCCGTATAACTCCATCTTGTATACCCTCCTACGTTTTCACTGGTTTCTCTCAAAAGCTTGTAGAAACGTCCACGGTAAAGCATCTCAATCAGTCCCCGGTACTCAGAGGATGCGTGCATACACATCATTTTGTTATATTCCAGTTCAAGTCCTGCTGCCGCAAACTCTGTAAACAGTTTTGTCCACGGATCATAAACGGTTCCCCGGAATGCCTCAGCTATACCATCATCATACAGATAGCTTTTTACCATTCTGATGTTGTAATTGTTTCCCTTGTTATCAAACTCATCCCGGAAGGTCTGATAATATATGTCGCACTTCCAGTTGCGGAGTCTGTATTCCTTGCTTCCGAATTTGAACAGAATAATCCTTACCTGTTCGCTTATCCACACCTTACGCTGTCTATTTGGCTTATTCTCCGCGGCTGCCCAGAAATGCCGCACTACGGAAATTTCTTCATCGATCGGCTGCACAACCGTAAAGCCTCCGGCGGCATCTACGGACCGCTTTCTTGACAGGTATACTATCGTTTTCCCGCATTCCGGACAAATGATCTCATCCTTATTTTTCGGTTTTCCCGGAATCTTCTCAAGCTGCCGGCCGCATGCGGTACAGGTCCATTTCCCGGTTTCCTGATCTTTTAAGCAGTAACACCTTCCCCCGTCCAGCTTTTCGCTTACCCATTCCTGTAGATCTTCCGGTTTGTCCGGCACTCTGGCCATCATCGCTTTCACACGCTTTACTCTTCTCAGTTCCGCGCACTCCCGCTCCTCAATCTTCCCCTTGGTTTCCATGTCTGAAATGATTGTGGCCCATTCTTCCGGCTCTCTTTTTCTCCAATGATCATCATGGACCTCAATCATGTCATATACTGTTTTCTGGTCGCTGGCCTCCAGCTCTGATCGTTCAGCCAGGTTTCCCCGGATTTCGTTAAATCCATAGGCGCTTTCGTATTCCACACCGTAGCAAAACGTGATACGCTTATGGTTCCACTTGCCATGAACCGCATCATACGTCGCATACTCTTTTGTCTCCGGCACAAAGCAATGCCGCCATTTCAGTTCTTTTTCCTGGTGGATATTCAGAACAATAGTATCTTTGATGATCTGTACAGTCGTGCACCACCCGTCCGCCACGGCCGGGATGGCTGGCATGGCCTCAATGGTTTTCTTTTTCACAGGACCACACCACCTTTCTGTTTTCGGTCAGGCTCAGTTCCTTATCTGCCTGCTCTGCGGACACCTTAATCAGCTTGCACATGACCACACCCGTCTCATCCTCGGCAATCATCCCCAGGATAGCGCCCTCCGGTCCTTTTACCTTCGGCTCCACTCCTCTGGATATCGCAATGTGGCCGGGGCAGCAGGCCTCTGCATAATCCTGGCACACGGTAACATTGTCCCGCCTCTGCTCCCATCCGGAACGGTCCGGATGCTCTACCATATAGCGCATAGCCTCCATGGCCATCTCCCACGGAGTCAGCGCTTTGATCAGGGTGATCTTTGTGCAGGCTATCCGCCCATCCGCATCCTCGTTGATATCTCCTGATGCTTCCACAATCCACAGCTGATTTTTTCCATCCATCGGATAGTAATACAGGCAGTCGAATGGGTTTTCGTAGCAATGGAACCCGTTGCGCATCACCTTGCATTCGCTTTCCTCTTTTGTTTCTCCAGGCTGAAAGAAACAGCCGTCAGCAGTCCTGTTCCCGTATGTAGATTTCAATTCCGGCGAGAATCCCTTAAATGCTTTCATGGTCACGCCTCCTTTTCGCAGTAGTACTCCACCGCCAGGCGGCGGCGGGTTCTTGCATCCTCAGCTCCGATTGTCAGGACATGGCCGCCCATGATCTTTTTTACCTGCTGCGTCTTCGCCACGATGCGGTCATCTACCTTGATCTGGTGCTCGTAACCCTCGTCGATAATCCGGGCAATATATTCGGCCAGCTCTTTGCCTTTTCTGCGAACGGCCAGAGACAGTTCCTTGTTCTCTGAGCACATATCAATCAGATCGTTCGTCCAGTCTTCCAGGACTCCCTCCAGTCTTAATTCCTTGCGCTCCACAGTCAGTTTCCCGACCGCTGCGTTAAACGGCAGTGCAAGGAAGTCCACATCTCCTGCGAGAAATTCCTCTGCATCCTCCGGATCCAGGCCGTTCTCTTCTGCCAAAGTTCTCACGGCCTCTGTGTCTCCCTCATTTCTCTGGGCCAGTGCTGCCCGGTTCAGTTCCTCCGCTGAATCAAATTCTCCAAATTTCTCAAACACGTTATTTATCCTCCTTGTTGTTTATAAAGCGCACAGAGTGCCCGGCCAGCAGTTTCTTTACCTGCTGCCATTGCTCCGCGTTTCTAACTGTTTTACCTTTGGCGTTTTTCCATTCATGCTGCGCCCAGCTCTGGAGCCATCCCTGCCGGACCGGCTCCACAATATAGTCGGAATGCGAGTAAATACTCAACATGCATGGATTCTGCAGCGCCGTCAGCACAGCGATAAACCCAGCCAGATAATTGCTCTGCATACTGGCTTTCTGTTCCTGGGCCAGCTGTTTCTCATGCAACTGGCCCTTGTTGTCCTCAAAGTTCATACAGGCCTTATATCCTGACTGCGTTGCCTTAATCTCAACATTGACGATGTACACGTTTACTCTTGCACCTCCTTCGCCGCACCGGCTTAAGATCATCGGACGGCCAGTCCTCGTCCGTAGGATTGATTTTGACCATAACATAGGACTGGTACTCATAGCCTAACTTGTCACAACCGTTGTACAGGCTGTCCTTCTTGATGTAATAACCCTTCCACGGCTTCGGATCCTTTTCCCATCCGCGTCTCGTCTTAACATCGCGGCGGGAGACCTTCGGCTGTACCAGATTACGGCTGCAGGAATAGCGTTGCTTGACTGGGCTGTCCGGATCCCGGAATGTCTTATCCGTTTCCTTGATCAGATAATCTGCCAACTGCTCATACTCTGCATCGTCATAGAGCTGGACATACTTGGGGTGGCCATACTCTTTCCAGAGCTTCCGGATGTAATCTATGGATGTCTCCTCCCCATCATTGACATTATTTAGGATCACATGATGATGGATCGACTTCCGCGCATACTCCGTTGCGGCCACATACTTAAATTCCTTTAAAATTTTGCGGTACTGTCTACGCATGGCGTCCAGAAATCTCTTTAACCGTTTCTGTCCCTCATTCGAATCCGGTCTCATCTCACGCTTATATGTAAGGGTCACATGGAGATCACCGGGGCGAAAGTTCGCATTGATCAGCCTTGCCAACTTCTTAGCCGCCTGCCTTCGATTCGCCTCCTGAATCTCCTCCAATGTTTTTTTCTTTACGTTCGGATCCCGCTCCTGCCCTTTTCGCTGTCGTAATGCGTAACACTTTACAATCTCAACAACAGCACCACACCGATACGTCAACATTCTGTACTTGTGCATATACCATCCAGTCCTCTAAGTTTAATCCTTTAATCAAGCCAGAATGCCGGGCTAAAATCCGGCATTTTCTTGACTTTTTCGGGCTTTCGGTATACAATGTTTGTACAGACACGTTACATTGTTATACCTTTTAAGACGGCGGCCCTGCCAGGCTACCGTCTTATTTTTTGCCCTCTCCAATCATCTTGTTACCCCACCATGGCCACCATGCACGCTCCCAGGATCATGCCGCCAATCAGTGTGACTGCAATACCGCAAACGCATACCTGCAGCATCTGTCTGGTATGTTCCAGTTCCTGGTGCATATTTCTACGCTCTGCGGAGCTCCTGATCGTCGCATAACTTAACATGGCTCTGTGCGGAGCCTTATAAAATGTCATCATCGTCTTCTTCCTCCAAATCCACCCAGTCAAACGGGTTTAATGTTTCCATCCTGCCGGCGGCATCGTAAATCACCGCCACGCTCTCTTTCCAGCGGATTCTCTGTATCGTCATGACCACCGTTCCACCATGCTCCTGGGATCTGGCCCGGATAGTCTGTCCTGGCTGCAGGCGGTTAACCGGATACTTCATTGTTTCTCCGTTTTCTCCACTCCAGCACACTTTCCATGGCTTCTGCCAGACTGTTATCTGTTCTTGATACTTCACAGTACTCTTCATACTGTCTGTACCACCTGCGAAGTCTTGCTGTGTAGTCTGCAATATTCACACGTACCGCAATCTGATCTTCATCTGTGTTTTCTTTCAGATCATCCAGGCTGTCCTGGATGTTGTCGTGCACCTCCAACACTTCTTCCAGGCTTCCATACTGCCAGAACATATAGTCCACAAATGACATCCCCTTTTCTGGATCCTGCTTCTGGAGTTCTGCTTTCTCGATGTCGATCAGGCCGCGCACGATTGCATCCAGCCACATTGTTTCCAGATTCCAGTCGATGCAGGTCGGCGCGTATTTATCAATCGCGTTCAGGATTGTCTTTGCCTTCTGGTTTCTTGTCACGTCTCACCCTCCTCTTATAGTCCCTGCACGGATACTTCCGGTCCCGCTCACGGCAGGTTGTCCAGTGTCTGCAGGTACTGCATGATCCCCACGTTTCCATGCGGATCACGCTCCCTTTGCCTCTGCATCGGTTTTCTCCTGTTTTTCCGCCTTCCGCGCTTTTGCAATAATGTCATAGGCTGGGTGGCCTGCCGGGATGACCATGCCCTCAATAGAGTCCACCACTGTACCGTCCGACAGCACATGGATTACTTTTGCCATATCTTCACCCTCTTTCACACTGCACGCTTCGCTGATTCCAGTCCAAACCGGAATCCTTCCATAAAGTTAAGTAAATCGCGCCGATTCTCTTTTTTAATTTCGGACAGGGTCTGCGCCATTTCTTCCACATCCTTTACCTGACTCTGCAGGCTCTTTTCGTTTGTTGATAACATATCTCTCCACTCCTTTCTGTCCCGATTGCTTTTCTCCGATTCTCGCCTTATACTATACCCACAGGCATCCCTATGCTGAGTAATACTAAAGGAGAAGCTTTATGAATCTGAACTTCTTACTTACACTTCCTAAAAAGGATATCTTGTTGCTTATTTTTCTCATTTTCTATGCATGGCGAATTGTCACTC
>ERZ773202.2094-NODE-2094-length-11152-cov-22.201316_pt1 | contig 11152 bp, 9 predicted proteins | sample MGYA00580998_ERZ773202 | MGnify/ENA primary metagenome ERZ773202 (study PRJEB29015, sample SAMEA2737803) | human gut metagenome | biome: human gut; feature: human-associated habitat; material: faeces | place: China | collected 2012 ...
CGACTCATAAATCTACCCTTAATCGTGTATTGAATGATAGTTGCGGATTTTAGGTAAAATTTTAAATTCCATGGATTTCTCTGTCGCTCAAAGCAGAGAAAGGCTTATATATATAGCGATTAGGAATGATATAGCAGGGGAAAAAGGTATTTCACCCGAGACTATTTTTGAAGAAATCAACGAAGCGAATGAGAAGAAACCTCATTATCTTTTACGTGACGCTTTAGAATATATTAAGCCACTGGATGCTCCAAGAATTAAAAACACAAATGAAAAGGACGATGTACATACCGGAAAAAAAATAGATTTAAATTCTTTTTCTGGTAAAGAAAACGCATATCTTAAATTGATAAATAATGGTCGCAATATACCTATTATTTTTAATCACAAGGCTCGATATGTAAATGACACTAATTATGATATTTATCGTCTGTTAAATCAAGGTGATGACGCCTCTGACCCAAAAATATCAAGCATAATGCCATATCGAAACAGATTGCATTGTTTTAAAGACAAATATTTTAAGCTGATTGCTGATAAACCTTCAAGAACAATAACAGCTCACCTACGTATGGATTGTCACTCACATATACATCCATTTCAAATAAGAGCGATTACCCCAAGAGAGGCTGCAAGATGTCAATCATTTCCAGACGACTATTTATTTCTAGGGCCTTACCTTAAGACATATATGCAAATAGGAAATGCTGTACCTTGTCTTATGGCAAAGGGAATAGCAAAAATCATTAAAAAATATTTATAATTATGGGATTAGTAAAAATCACACAATATACGCATAGACCCAATACGACAGAATTAGGTTTAGGAAACACCCATGAATGCTATATGCTTGTGGCTGCAGGGGTTGACATGTCAGGTATATTTCCACCAGGAAAAAACATTTCCATACATGATGCCATTTCCCGTAAGGAATATGTTCTAAAGTCATCTTATTATAGAGAGTTTAGAATTAATCAAATGGGGGAAATTTACAGAGATTATAATGTCACCCCAGGAGATGAGATTATTCTAAGCCAAATAGAGAGTGTTCATTCTTGTGATTTATGCTTTACTGTAAAAAAATATAATAGAGTAGTTTTAATTGTAAAAAATGGATTAGCAGAAATCATCAATACGAATAGGCTTAAAATATTTGAAAAAGGAATAAAAAAATATGAAGTTAACATCTATGACAAAGGGAAACAAGATGCTCTTCAAATAATATTTGATGGTTCGAAACCCAAAAGAGCAGATTCTCCAAATAAAACCGATTTTTACCAAATAAAGATTAATGGAAACAATCTGCCTAATGGAACTTACTATTTGACAATTGGTAGTAACGGTAATAATATATTAGCGATTCTGCCTAAAAGTGATTTTAACATAATAGAGTTTGACGATAACAAAATATTAGCTATGAAACAAAGCGGAAATAAAAATAGCAACTCTGGCTCTCTCCAGCAAATCTTTTATGGCGCTCCAGGTACTGGTAAAAGCCATACTATCAAGGAGCAAACAACTGGAGAAGATGTTATACGCACAACGTTCCATCCTGACACAGACTATTCTACTTTCGTAGGTGCTTACAAGCCTACTACGAAGGCTGTGCCTGTAACTACGGTCATAGGTACAGAAGCAGTCCCAGTGAAGGACAAAAACGGTAAGGAAATGACTGAAGACAAAATCGTTTACGAGTTTGTCAGTCAGGCTTTCTTGCAAGCATACATTGCAGCCTGGAAGAAGTTTGCCTCTCATGAAGAAAATAAAACTCCTGCAAAAGAATACCTGATTATAGAAGAAATCAACCGTGGCAATTGTGCACAGATATTCGGTGATCTCTTCCAGCTTCTCGACCGTGGAGAAAGTGGTTTCTCAGAATATCCTATCACGGCAGATATTGATATGAGAAAGCAGTTGGCAAAGGAATTTGCAGGATTAGAAATTAAAGACAAAGATAGTATCAATGCTCTGTTTGAAGGAGATGAAGACATCGCTGCTAAGGTGTTGAACGGAGAAATTCTTTTACTCCCCAACAACCTTTATATATGGGCAACAATGAATACCAGCGACCAGAGCCTCTTCCCTATCGACTCTGCTTTCAAAAGACGCTGGGACTGGCATTATGTGCCCATAAGCAATGCTGGCAAGAACTGGCAGATAGAGGTAAATGGTAAGAAATATGACTGGTGGAACTTCCTTGAAGCCATCAATGCCAAAGTGTACGATGCCACATATTCAGAAGACAAGAAGCTAGGCTACTTCTTTTGCAAGACATACAATGGCGTAATCAGCGCGGAAAAGTTTGTCAGCAAGGTCATCTTCTATCTTTGGAATGACGTATTCAAAGACTCTGAGTTTGAAGGAGATGCCTTCAAAGACGAAAACGGAGAAAAACTCTCATTTGACAAGTTTTATACTACTTACGACAATGATGTAAAAGTGAACGAGGAGAAAGTTGCATTGTTCCTCAGCAACTTGAAATTGGATCCCGATTTAGTTACAGATGAGGACAACAGCGAAGAGGGGGTTTAAATCAATGGCGATAAGAAACTCCTCAAATATCCAAAGGTATTTACTGTTGGATAACCGCTTAGATTTGCAGCTGAAAGTATGTTATGAATAAACTTTTTTTCTGCAAATAAACGATAAAAAAAGTAAGAAAATGAGAATCCTTATAGAAGAATATCAATACAATGTTTCTGAAGTGCATGATGTCTTACACGGCATTGATGCAATGGAGAACATAGAGGGCAAGGTTTCCATTCACTATGTGGGGTATTACTACAATGTCCTATTGGGGGATTGTGTTTTTATTCTTCCTAAAGTATTGTTGCGTGATGTAAAAGGCAAGGAACTTGCCTTTGGCAAATACCAACCAAAAGATATTATCAATCCTGACAGTCAGGATTGTCTGACGAGAGAAGAACGGGATTTTATATATGGCTTTGCCGTATGGATATACCGTGCCATTGTGGTTTACAAGAACGACAAGAGCAACGACTCAACCATCGTCTATCAGAAAATGATTAATCAAGTGGGTGGTGGCAACAAAAGAAAAAGCAACACGTTTCTTGACATTCTTTTGTCGTTGATACAGTTTAACAAGGACAACAAAAGTTTCTTCTTCTTTGTTCTGAAGAACCTCCACTCTGGCTACAACAAGATAAACTGGACTCGTACCATCTGCACCACTACTGCTATCATAGAGAACGGAAACGCCATCTATCTGAATCCAGTCAACAAGAAACGCAAGATCAATTTCGATGAAGAACTGCTTGTCATATTCTTCTCGATACTCAACTACATTGGTGAAACTTACGGATTCCCCAAAGAGATAAACTGCAATTTTGACTTGATAACGGGCAAACAGTTTGAGAAATACAGAAACGGTTATGGCAAAATACGCTTGAACCAAATCAAATACAAGTACTTCTCTGACAAAGCATTGCAGCTTTGGCAACTATGCTATGCATTCTTCGACAAGTCGCGCCACATATATGTAAACACCAACCAAAAAGAATATTTGTTGGTGAAGAGTTTTCATGTTGTGTTTGAGGCGATTATTGATGCCTTGGTGGGTGATAATCCTCTACCTGACGGAATGGAAAAGAAACAAGATGACGGCAAGATTGTTGACCACCTCTTTACTGCCAAGAGCCTGATAGAAGGTGAATCCAACAACACCTATTACATAGGTGACAGCAAATACTACAAAATGGGCAATGAACTCGGCAAGGAGTCTGTTTACAAACAATATACCTATGCCAGAAATGTGATACAATGGAATCTGGATATCTTCAACAATGGCAGAGTACCCACATCTGGCATCAAATTGCGTGATGACAAGACCGAAGGATACAATATCATTCCCAACTTTTTTATATCTGCTACGATGGACGATAAGTATCGTTATGCTATCGATGGCATCAAGGAAACAGATAGGAAGAACAATAGGTATATGTCGAAACAGTTTCAGAACAGACTTTTTGACAGAGATACCCTACTCCTCTTTCACTACGACGTGAACTTCCTTTTTGTTCTCTCACTCTATGCTAGAAACAACAAGGGAGAACAGCATCTCTGGAAAGAGAATATCAGGGCGAAATTCCGCACAGAGATACAAAACTGGCTGCAACAAGATTTCAATTTCTACGCCATGCGTCCACTGCCTGCAGTAAACGTAAAAGAATATGTGGAAACGCATTTCAGACAAGTGCTCGGCAAGGTATATACACCATTTGTGGAGGAAAATATCTTTTCGCTTGCACTCGACAAGAACAATGAGAAAAATAACGTGGAACTTCTTGCAGAACTGTGTAAAAGCTTTGTCATAAAGGAATGCAGTCTTGGCACTGATCCTCATAATGTGTTACCTGCAGAAGATAGCATTGAAGTTATTGCTGGTGGCAGCGACGAGAAGAACATCCTGACCTGTCTGGTGCGCAAGACTGATGACAACTTTAAGGCTTTTACCAAACATGAAGGAAAGATTTATATCATGGAGAGAATTCCGCCTATCAACATAATGAACATAAAATATCTTTTACCTATGGTTGGAGGGGACATAGATGGATATTATGATGTTGTTAGGATTGGTTTCGCCGAAATTAAAGGTAAGCCAGCCTTACGTCTAAGGCTTGGCGAATATCATAAACTCGGTGAAAACTGGGTCAAGATTTATAGTACGAAAATGCAACCTGGCGAGTTGATTTCTATGAATTATACCATAAATATGTATACCAAATAGCTTACATATAAATGGGGAAGAATTTATAAATCTTCCCCATTTGCATGATTGTACTCATTGTCATAGTACATACATATACGATAACCATCGTAGCTATTTATAATTTTAAACCATACTTTCTTCTTGCTAATAATATCAAACGTTATTGCATCTAATTCTTTATTTATTTTCGACTTCAATTCCTCTGTTGGATTTTTAAGTTCTTCTTCTGTAAATTTTGTGAGGAGTTTATCTCTTGAAGCTTTAGTTAAAGAGAGAGTATCAACTTTTGACATATCAGGATTTTGAAAGTAACCAGCACTATATATTTTATTATGAACCAGCATCTCATACGAAATATCTTCACTCTCAGCTATAGTGTAATCTTTTGAAACCATATAATGTTGGTTATTAGAGAATTGACTGACAAGATTATTGAACCGGATTTTGATATTAGCTTCATCTTGAGGATACTTATCCATTAACATTATACGATAAACCTTATTATTGTTAGTTACGCTTAGCACAGAAACTTCAGTTCCGTTAAACTCTCCATCCAGATAATCATCACCTTGCACAGGGGTGAAACCTTTTGCTATAAGTTTCTTTCGCATTTCTGACTTGAAACCATCAACAGGAATACCTAAAAACGTAGTAACGTCTTTTTGTGCTTGCATGGTTACTGCAAACATCAAAGCTAATAGCATTGTTGTGAACTTTTTCATCATGATCGTACTTTTTTAGGTCAAACAATTTTTCAATATGCAAAAATAGCATTTTTTTGCAAAACCGTTTTATTTCCTAAATATAAATTAACAGAAAAATTTGTATTCAGGGTAAATATGATGAAAAAGCAGAAGAAAGGCTGGCTTCTTACGTCCAGAATTCGGAGTCGCCAGTGGGTTGCATCTCGCCTCCACAACGAGGGCATGTGTGGTGATCCCAGAGGTGTATGCGGTTGGAACCGCAACGGAGGCAGAGTCTGCCTACAAGGGAGTTGAAACTGGGGGCGGCATCTCCTATGACGCCGCCTACGACAAGGGGGACTATGTTGTGGCAGTCGGGGCAGGTCATGGCTTCTATGTGTTGGCCCATGAAGCCACGGCCTTCATATATGTCCGTGGCGTAGCCGCATTTTTTGCATTTATATTTGCTTTTTCTTGACATAATAGTGTTTTTTTTCGAAAACCCACCAGGCTTCCCTTAAACCTTAAGAGTTCTTTCTAAAATCACCCCGTCCCTCTTTACCATTAAAGAGGGCTCCACCGCTTTCCCCAAGCCCCTTTCCCCTCAGGGGACAGGGGATGTACCAACCGCCCTACTCGGTGCTCAAACCGCTTCGCTATAAGGTTGGCGGACCATCAGAGGTCTTCGCCAGCAGCGGAGCTGCATTTTGCGGTATGCGACCGCATGGATACAAATCGCTTATAGGCTGCTTGCTTGATGCTTGATGCTTGCTTGCTGGGGGCTGGTGATTGCTGCCAAGGGTTATTTGGAGAGTTTCTCGGTCAACATGTTCTTGAGGAAGAGGGTGTTGCCGAGGATGTAACGACGCCACATGCGGCGGGGCTCTTTCAGGAGACGGTAGAGCCATTCGAGACCGTGGTTCTGCCACCATAAGGGGGCACGCGCTACGGTGCCGGCAAAGAAGTCGAAGACGGCTCCAATGGTACCTACATGACAGTGGATGTCGAGCTCTGACCAGTGGGAATAGGTCCACTTCTCTTGCTTCGGAGCGGTCATGCCTATCCACAGCAGGTCGGGATTGGAGGCATGGATGGCGGTGATGATGGCGCGGTTGTCCTCGTCGGTGAACTCGGGCTTGTAAGGGGGTGAATAGGTGGCTACCTTGAGATGGGGATATACCTCGGCGGCTCGCTTCACTATCAGGTCGAGTACTTTCTGGGAGCTTCCCATAAACATCACAGTCTTAGGACTTTCGCCTTTGGCGGTTGATGCTTCACTCTCACGTTCGAGACGGTTCATCTCGTAGTCGAAGAGATCCCAGCCTGCGATGCGCTCACGAGGCTGCGACTTCGCTCCTATCCATCGGCAGGCTTTCACGATGCTCACTCCGTCGGGGATGAGTACGTCGCCACACGACAGGGCCTCGGCAAAGAGGGTATCCTTCAGGGCTGTGTTGTAGGAATGGGCGTTGATCGTATTGATGAGCAGCTTGCCCTCGGGGAGGGTGGATAGCTCGGCCTTGCTGCCTAATATTGTTAATGTCTTCAGTCGGAACATATGTCTTTGTGTTATTTGAATTGAAATTCTTAGACTCGACAAAGGTATGGCTTTTCTATGAGACTGCCAAATATTTATTAAGAAATCAGTGAAAAGAGTAAGAATGTTTGGCTAATTGAAAACTATTTCCTATTTTTGCAAAAACAATGTGGAGGTGATTTCACAGGAGGTTTCACAGGAGTTAAGACAAGTGCTTTAGTGGGCAATGATTTCTCCAAGGGGAGTTATGAGCTTTTAAAGCTTTTGCCCTTACAGGGCGCATTGCTCATTGGCATAACAACCCAGGGCGCTGCCCTGGGCTAAGAGCTTCTGCCCTTTCAGGGCGTGCTGGTTGCATGGGGCTTGCTTCCGTGCTTCGGGCGGTGAACATTGGGTCAGGGAGTGCTGATTATAGTAGCTTCTGCCCTTACAGGCGGTCAAAAAAGGCTGTTGTCTTAACTCCTTAACTCCCTTAACTTCTTAACTCCCGAAAGTCGTGGACTTCTATAACTTCTGAACTTGAGATAATAAAATAATATAATATATATGACACAGCAAGAAATGCTGATGAGGCAATGGGTGGATAAACTGAACCAGGCCTCGGAGGCTTACTATAACGGTAAGGGGGAACTGATGAGCGACTACGAATGGGACGCTCTGTTCGACCGGCTGAAACTGATGGAGGAGGAAACGGGTATCACCCTGCCCGACTCGCCTACGGCCAAGGTGTCGGAAGACAACGTGGCGGGACAGAAGGAAGAACATGAGTTCCCTGCCCTGTCGCTTGCCAAGACGAAGAGTGTGGCTGAACTGGTGAAATGGGCTGACGGAAGGTGTATCTGGCTGTCGTGGAAACTGGACGGTCTGACTCTCGTCGTGACCTACGACAACGGTAGGCTGACCAAGGTGGTGACTCGTGGCAACGGACATATCGGTACCAACATCACTCATCTGGCGCCTGCCATCGCGGGTATTCCTCAACAGATAGACGAGATGGGACACTTGGTGATTCGTGGCGAGGCGGTAATCTCCTATCCAGACTTCGAGCGATTTGTGTTGGAGACGGAGGGCGACTATGCTAATCCACGCAACCTGGCTTCGGGGTCGCTGGCTCTGAAGGACATCGAGGAGGTGAAGCCACGACATCTGCAGTGGATTCCCTTTACCTTAGTATATACGGAGCACGACATCACTTCGTGGGGCGAGAGGATGGACTTCCTGGTTTCGCTGGGCTTCAACCCCGTGGAGCGTGAACGCATCGACCACCCTACTGCTGAGAATATCCAGGCGGTGGTGGACCTCTTCACCCACAAGGTGACGAACAAGGTGTTCCCCTTCCCTGTCGACGGTCTGGTGATAGCCTACGATGATACGGTGTATGCTGCTACGGGGTCGGTGACAGGCCATCATGCTACACGTGCGGGCTATGCCTTCAAATGGCAGGACACGCATGCCGACACTACCCTGGACCACATTGAATGGTCGTGTGCCGCCAATACGATTTCGCCCGTGGCTGTCTTCACGCCTGTGGAGTTGGAGGGTACTACCGTGCAGCGTGCCTCGCTCTGTAACATCAGTGAGTGTGAGCGTCTGGGCATCGGTGGCAAGGGTACGCGTCTGCAGGTGATCAAGGCCAACAAGATTATACCGAAGGTGATTCGCATCACTGAGAAGGTGGGTGTGCTCGAGGTGCCTGAGGTGTGCCCTGTATGTGGTGCACAGGCGGTGGTGACGGAGAGTGAGAGCGGCACGAAGACGCTGCACTGTACCAACCCTGACTGTACGGCCAAGCAGCTGAAGAAATTCTCGCGATTCGTGAGCAAGGAGGGTATCAACATCGAGGGTATCTCGGAACAGACGGTTTCGCGATTTATCAACTGCGGTTTCATCCACGAATATGCCGACTTCTATCATCTGTCGCAATTCAGCCACCAGATTGCTACCTTCGATGGGTTCGGCCGCAAGTCGGTGCACAACCTCTTGGAAAGCATCGAGAAGAGCCGTACCACCGACGGTCGTCATCTGCTCTATGCGCTCAGCATTCCGCTGTGTGGCGGAGATGTGGCGAAGAGACTGCTGGCTGAATATCCGGTGGCAAAGCTCATCGAGGTGGCACGCACGGCTCTCTTCGACGATGAGCTGGCAAGCATCGAGGGTATCGGACCGGAGAAGAGTGCCAAGTTTATCGGCTTCTTCCGCGACGACAAGAACTTCGGTAAGGTGCAGCGACTCCTGAAGGAACTCGACATCAGGGAGGAGGAGCCTCAAGAGAAGGGCTCGATGTGCGAGGGACTGACCTTCGTGGTGACGGGCGACGTGCACCACTACAAGAACCGCAACGAGCTGAAGGCTTACATTGAGCAACAGGGCGGTAAGGTGACGGGAAGTGTGAGCAAGAGCACGTCCTTCCTGATCAACAACGATGCTGCCTCGGCAAGCACCAAGAACAGGAAGGCGCAGCAGTTGGGCATTCCTATCATCACGGAAGACCAGTTCGTGGAGAAGTTTACGAAAGAATCATAACAACGGATTGATAATATACTTATAACAACATAACATGTACATAGCAATAGCTGGCAACATCGGCAGCGGAAAGACGACACTCACCAATATGCTCGCAAAGCATTATGGATGGAAGAAATTTCTGGAGCCTGTAGATGATAACCCATACATCGACGACTACTACAAGGACATCTCGAGATGGGCGCTCAATCTGGAGGTGTATTTCCTGAAACAACGCTTCAAAAACCTGTTGGAGATTGAAAAGAGCAAGGAGACCATCATACAGGACAGGACCATCTTTGAGGGTGTGTATGTTTTCGCTACTAACAACAAGAATATGGGGAACATGGACGAGCGGGACTACGATACCTATATGGGACTCTTTGACTCGATGATGAAGGTGATCAAAATGCCTGAACTTATGGTGTATCTGAGAGCTTCGGTTCCGCACTTAGTAAAGAACATTCAGAAGCGGGGACGCGACTACGAGCAGCAGATGCCCATCGACTATCTGCAGGGCATCAACAACCTGTACGATGAGTTTATATACAAGAAGTACAAGGGGAAGGTGCTGGTCATAGAGGTGGATAACCTCGACTTCGAACACAACCCCAGGGAGTTTGGCGAAATCGTCGACAGAATTGACTCGCAACTCTTCGGTCTCTTCTCGAAGGAGGAGGGAAGTTAAAGGAGATTTCTCAGGAGTTAAGGAGTTAAGACAAATGCTTTAGTGGACTTAAAATTAAACTTTAAACATCGCCCTCAAGGCATTTGTCTTAACTCCTCAGCGACCGAAGGGAGCGATAACTCCTTAACTCCTTTATCTTCTAAAGTAACATAAATAATAACCATCATAAAAAATAAATAAAGAAATGCATATAGCTATAGCAGGCAACATAGGAAGCGGAAAGACTACGCTCACCAAACTACTCAGTAAACGTTACGGTTGGAAGCCTAACTTCGAACCTGTGGACAACAACCCTTACCTCGCTGACTACTACGAGGACATGAAAAGATGGTCGTTCAACCTGCAGATCTATTTCCTGAACAAGCGCTTCCACGACGTGGTGGAAATAGCACAGAACAAGGAAACCATCATCCAGGACCGTACTATCTTCGAGGACGCAAAGATTTTCGCACCCAACCTGCATGACAAGGGACTGATGAGCGACCGTGACTTCGCAAACTATACTGATCTCTTCGACCTGATGATCAGTCTGGTGAAACTGCCCGACCTGATGATCTATATCCGAAGCAGCATCCCTACACTCGTGAGTCATATCGAGAAGCGTGGACGTGACTTCGAGAAGAGTATTCGTATTGATTATCTGCAGGGACTCAACGACCGCTACGAGGAATGGATCAAGGGGTATAAGGGGAAGCTGATCATCGTTGATGGCGACAACTTGCACTTTGAGGAAAATCCTGAGGATTTCCGCAAAGTGACGGATCAAATCGACGCTGAACTCTTCGGATTGTTCCCAATGTAACAGTGATAATGAAACCTCGTTTCTCTTTTTCCTTTAGAGAAACGAGGTTTTTGTTTCTCGAAACTCCACCTATCCTTAATTAGCCTTAATATGTTTTTCTTTCGATTTTCTTTCGTTTTTTTTTCGAAAACCCACCAGTCCTCCCTTACCCTTAAGGGTAGGGTGTTCAAAATTCGTTTAAAATCCGACGCATTTTTTACCTATGGTATTG
>ERZ773202.2099-NODE-2099-length-11112-cov-4.856381_pt1 | contig 11112 bp, 9 predicted proteins | sample MGYA00580998_ERZ773202 | MGnify/ENA primary metagenome ERZ773202 (study PRJEB29015, sample SAMEA2737803) | human gut metagenome | biome: human gut; feature: human-associated habitat; material: faeces | place: China | collected 2012 ...
AGTTTGCGGCTATGCATTTTCGAAGACAGACGACTTCAACATACGTGTGTTAGACCTTAAAGAACCACATCACGCATTGCTTATGTCTCCAAAAGGTGAGGTATTGGAAACCACAATGGACGATGTGGAATTAAGTATCGTTGAAGGCTATTGGAAGAAGAATCAGAAATACATGGAGGAGTCGTATGCCTAAATATTTTGATTTCAAAGTTTCTGGATACTTTCTTTACTTCACTTCGCATTGCGTCATTGAAGCTATGCACGTACATGCCAGTGACAGGGAACTGACCGAAATAGGTTCCGCGAAGTTTTTTGTAAAAGGCAATGGTGATACCATAGTAAAGGCACGTGGCATACTTACCGATAAAGACATTCGTGTAATACGTGAATTTATAAAGGACAATTACAAGGAAATGTATCTTTGTTGGGCAAAGATGAGTCCAAACGGATTTTATGGCAAATAAATTAAAGCATGATACAAAACAATAAATGTTAATCAGATGGATGTTTCAACTTATATTCGACCTAATACAAAAAACTTTATAGAAGGATATGATTTGCTAAGAACATTTCTTTCAGAAACGAAAAGTCGTTTTGCTTCAGATTCAATAGAAGATATATGTTATGATGGAAAAAACTGCAAATTAAAACTATGTCAGGAATGCGATTTGTCTTGTGACTCTCTTGAAGGAATTTTTATGAGATTCCTATACCGCTTTTTCGGGCTTTTACCACTTGATGATTCTTACGACAAGTCCGTATCTAAGTGTCTGATGCGATGAACAGACTTGTTTTTCTTGAAAGAGTGAGTGAAAATAACTTTCAGAAAAGTTGTAGTATTCCTCTATATGTTGTATATTTGCACCTAACAAGTTCGGAAAAGTGTCGCATTTGGCACAAAACAGAAGTAATCGGTGTAAATATGAGAATTAAAAGAGACATAATAAATAAATTCAAGGAATGGAAAGATGCTGAAAAGCATAAGCCAATCCTGTTGAAAGGAGCCCGTCAGATTGGTAAGACATGGGCTATGGAGGAGTTTGGACGAGAATGTTTCGACTATACGGCGAAATTTGACTTTGACCGCCAGAAAGAGTTGCTGTCTGCCTTCACTGTATCAAAGGAGCCGGCACGCATCATTAAGGAACTCGCCCTTTATTGCCAAGTGCCTCTTGTTCCAGGCAAGACACTGCTCATATTCGATGAGATACAAGAATGTGAAGAAGCGCTCAACTCGTTAAAGTATTTTTGTGAAGATGCTCCCGAATGGCATATTATTGCAGCAGGTTCGCTGTTAGGAGTGGCTGTTAAAAGGAGGAGAATGACCGTACCAGTAGGAAAGGTGCAGGTTATGCGTATGTATCCGATTACGTTCAAAGAGTATCTGCGAGCCAGCGATTTCCAGACATTCAATTTTGTAGAACAGATAGAACAGCCAGAGAAATTGCCTCTTATTATACTTGACAAGTTGAGGTCGGAATACCGCAGATATATGGTGTCTGGAGGAATGCCAGAAGCTACCGTGAGTATGCTTGAAAATCAAGGCATGCAAGCAGTGGACGACATATTACAAGGCATATTAGACTTGTATGAGCTTGACTTTGCCAAGTATGCAGAACCTCGCGAGATACCGCGCATTCATGCTATTTGGCGTTCACTTCCATCTCAACTTGCCAAGGAAAATAGAAAGTTCATATATAAGATTATAAAGAAAGGAGCAAGAAGTCGTGATTATGAAGACGCTTTGTTGTGGCTTGAAGATGCTGGTATGATATATCGCGTGAATGCGGTGTCGAAACCAGGAATGCCTTTAAGTGCCTACGAAGAACCAGACATATTCAAGATTTATGCCAGTGACTGCGGACTGTTGCGACGATTGGCCGGACTACCGGGAAGCATTGTCATTGACCCGACTGCCAATTACACAGAATTTAAAGGCGCAATGGCGGAGAATGCAGTGCTGCAAAGCCTGTTGCCAGCGTATGGTTCAATGCCTTACTATTGGTCTTCGGAAGGAAAGGCAGAGATTGAATTTCTGTTACAGCGAGAGGATGAGATAATCCCTGTAGAGGTAAAGGCAGAAAATTGTGTCAGCGGAAGAAGTATTGTTGTGTATAACGAACGTTACCAGCCCAAGAACCGTATACGTTTCTCATTTCTCAATTTACAGCAAAACTGCGGTATGTTAGCTTGTCCCTCGCCTTTAGCTGAGTGGGCTATGAAATGGTTGGACAAATAATCATGCTTATAGCAGATATTTATACCGCCTTTTATTGACTTTCACAATGAAGTAAAATGATCGAAAAGGTTGACACAGCAATATAACCACTTAAAACTCAACACGCCTTATTCCTCTTCAATGATGACGAATATTAATCGTTCAAATAGCTATAAGAACAGCTTTAAGCGTTGAATATAAGCGGTATAGAAATTGTATAGCATGATTTCTGTACCGCTTTTTCCGTTAATCATTACTTTCCGAAATTCTTCTTCTGGTGAGCATGTCTTCTCGGCTCTTCTTATTGCTTCTTTGTCTATCCGAAGTTCTTGAGTTCTGTAAGGTTCTGACTTATCTCCAACATCGTAGTCTTATGTTTCAAATATCCAAAATAAGCACATGAAACGCCTGCTATTACACCGAGAAGGTCAAAGAACAGTCCGAATGAAGAGATTGTGTGCTCAAAGTAATCCGTGGCAAAGATGCCCAAAACGCCCAGTGGTACGCCAACCACAGACTCAAAGAAATAGCAACGCTTGTAGTTGATAAGATTGCATAGTTGCTCAGTAGGCGTCTTCATTACATTGAAACGATAAAGCACAGTCAGTCTACAAACCACCATCACTACGCCAAGAAGACATACTATCTCTAAGATGTAGAACGACGTGTCGCGGAAGATTCCCATGCTATACAATAAAGGTAAGATGACAGATGCAATAGAAAGCGTGACAAAGAAGTTGAACATCGCCTGCTTCTGTAGTTTCTCGTAGGTAGTCTTATTCTTTCCTTTGATTACCTCTTCCAATGCTCGTTTGTTATAGACCTCACTCTTTGAGAGTCGCTCATCGAGCATATTCCACTTTTGTTTCAAATCTTCTAATTCCATAATCGTTTTCTGATTTTAATGATTAGACATTTCCCTTAGCTTCGTCTTGACGCGGTTGATGCGCGCTCCAACGTTCGATACTGATATACCGAGAATTTTCGCTATCTCTTCATAGCTTTTATCGTCGAGCCACAGCAGAATCAGCGCGCGTTCCAATTCGCCGAGCTGGCTTATGAGCTGATAGAGATTTTGAAGTTGTGCCCTTTCCGATTCCTCAGGAAAGAGGTCGCCCATCGACATCGTAAGGCTCACAGTCTCTGGTCGCTTTATGTTATGACGCAGGTGTGAGATGCAGGTGTTCACGCTGATGCGATACACCCATGTCGATGGTTTGCTCTCGCTTCTGAATCGCGGAAAGGCTGTCCAGAGGTTCAGCACCACCTCTTGATAGAGGTCGCTGATGGTCTCGTCATCGGTGGCATACATGAAGCAGACTTTATATATCACCTGCTTGTAGCTGTCCACCAAGCTTAGAAACTTTTGTTCTAATTCGCTTTTTTCCATTTTAAACTTATTGTTATCGTTCGACTCTTTACTTCATTAGTCGCACGACAATTAGAAAACTTACACACAAGGAATGATTTTATTAAATCTTTGAATCACACTAATGCAAATTCATCGGTGAAGTTACTTCAAATAATTGAAACATGATGGCAATGAAGAAAACTTTAAAGTTGTCTTTGTCACCACAAAGGTAATGAATTTTGAGCAAATCACAACATATCACCATATACACCCACCATTGGGGTTGTTGTCTTTGTCACCGCATAGGAATTGTATTCTTAAAAATGTCGACTCAAAGCTCTTGACGAACCCATTTTATAGTGTTAAAGAGCACATAAAATCATCGTACCCCGACCGAGGGACGTGCGTACCCCGACCGAAGTACATGCGTACCCCGACCGAGGTACATGCGTATCTCGGTCGGGGTACGATAACTTTCTGATATTTTTCAGAGCTTTTTCAGATGTTTTTCAGAGCTTTTTCTGATGCTTCTTGTCTTTTCAAAAAGCCCCTTTTATCTCTTCCTCAGCCCCATGCGTGAGCTGAAGGTCAAGGGTTCCTGGCCGTTAAGCGTTCCGAAGGTCTGTCCCTTTACCGAGCCGATAGAGGTATCGGTAGAGTCAGAGGCTGCGGTGGAGCCGTTGTTGTCAAACGAGAGGTTGGGCTTAGCCAGCGTGGTGCGCGTGAGGCTGAACGCGATCTGCTCGTTGTTGTTGCAGCCGTTGAAGGTTCCCCAGAACTGTCCTGTCTGTGTGTTCAGACTGAAGCCGCCGTTCCAGCTTGTGCGATATTCGTAACCGCTGCCGTCATACTTGATGCAGATGTCACCCGAGCGCGGGTCAATGTACCATGAGAAGCGGAGCTGCTGCGAGTCGTAGACGAGCTGTCCGTTGTCATCGTACACATAGTTTCCATAGTCGTCGATCATCGGTGCATAGTCGGTCTCGCGTCCTCGTCCGTTGAGAGCGTTGCTGTTATAGAGGTCAAACTCAAACTCGGCGTCCATCTGCACCCTCTGCAACTGGTTCTGCTGGTCATAGTAGCGGTTTTCCACCTTACCTGTCCAGTAGCCGCGCAGCGCCTGTGCCTCTTGTTTGAGCGTGTTGTTGCCATAGTCGAAGGCATCGTCATACCAGTCGTAATCGTCATACCATCCTTGCGAGTAGTCGTAATAGTCCCATCCGTCGTCCCACGGGTCTTCATCACAGCTTGTAAACGCAAAAGTCATGGTCATCATGACCAGAAGTGCTGAAAAAGTATTGGTCCATTTCATAGTTGTATCGTTTTAAAGTTTTCTTTATTCTGGGTTTCTTTTTTTATGCTGCAAAGTTATCCCTTTCTTTCCATCCTTGCAAGCATAAAAACCATATTCGTTGTAGGGTTTTCCCTATTCTGCCATGCCACCCGCCCCTGTCCGTTTGCGCCTTCATCTTCTTCGCCTTCGCCACCTTATTATATAAGCGCTGTCTTTCCCCCCACTGTTGCAGCAACATGAAGATTCTGCAAACGTTTGCATCAAAAAAAACCTACTTTTACCCCCCCCAAATTTGCTTTTATCTAATGAAAAATATTAAATTTGCATTCGAAATCAGACAGATAAAGAAACAAAATCTGAAGAAGAAAAAAACATATATCCAAAAGATAAACAACTTATCCGAAAGGTGAAAACAACATATAGAGACAAAACTTATCCGAAAGATTAAAGACGTCAGAAAGACAAAAGACGTCAGAAAGACAGCTTATCCGAAAGATAAAAACAGAAATTAATATTGGCTTGTAACTTGTAAAGAGCTAACAACCAAAAACAAAAAAAAGTAATCACCAAAAGGTAGCAACGAAAACCATCCACCTCTGGAGAACTCTCCACTCTCTGGATGTTCAAAACAACGATGCAACAAGCAACAGCATGTTTGTGATTAACACTCACAGACCATGCTATGGACGCGTATGCTCTAAAAAAACGCGCGTATGCTCTAAAAAAAGAAGAAAACGACAATTACCAAAATTATAAACTAATAGTAAATTAAAAATGAAAAGATTTTTTACGTTTTTAATGGCGGTTTGGGCTTTATTGTCCATATCGCAAACGGTAAAGGCAGACGATGTTACTGTCTATTTCCAATGTCCGGGTGATTGGAGAACACCTGTGTGTGCGTGTGCGTATGCATATAATAATGACGCAGACAAGAATTCGATGTGGGATGATGCGCCAGCAGGTTCTGAGTATTACACCTCTACCGGTGTGAAATTATGGAAATGTACATTTGATTCCAAGTACAAATTAGTGATCTTTAAAGAGCCTGCTAACGGAAAAAAAGTTAAGCAGTATCCTGATGGTCAAGGATTTGATGTCAAGGATAATCATGTTTACACTTCTACGCCTACGGGTGATATGGGAACTCTGTCTGAATTTGTGAAGAATAGCGCATTCACATATACATTGAAAGGTGGATATGGAGAAGGAGGCGACTGGAGCGAGGAATCTGCCAATTTCCAATTTGTTGGTGATGGTAAGTACACTTATACCTTCACTGCAGCTCAAACTGGTGAATTTCGTTTTAGAGTAAAGACCAGTTATAAAACCAAAGAAGAATTGTGTCCAGATGTTAATCCTACCACAAAGAGAAAAGAGCTTACTTCAACTCCTGAAGATGTAAAATACGCAGACCCCAACGACAATTCAGCAGCATCTATCAAAGACAACTATTGGTTTTATAGTGTAACTGCTGGAAAAAAATATACATTTACTCTGTCCGAGCAATATCTTCAGGCTACCGATGGTGGTTATTATCATTCTCGTAAGCTCTCTGTTGTTCCCGAAGAGGCTGTCGTTACTAAGGTGATTAAATTGTTCAATGGTTCTTCTGAGCTGACAGGTACAAACGGAAAGTACACTCTCGATCTGAGCAGCGCAACTGCTGATGCTACGATTACTCTTTCTATCGATGGCTCATCTTATGGTTTGGCTACTGCTCAAATTATTTCTGCAGCTGGAACTACTAATGTGGATTTTGTTGCAAATGCAACTGCTCCTTTGACTTTGACTAAAGGTTTTATCTATTCTCTGTCTGTAAAAGAGGATGGAAAGATGACTGTTGTTGCAAAAGAGAAGGGTGTTGCTAATGGCAACTATTATTTGGTTGGTAACTTCTTTACTGAGGATGGTGACAAGATAAATCTCGACAAGAAATATTTCCGCTTTACTGACAATGGCAATGGAACTCTTTATTTTGATATTCCTACCACTCTTTCTGTAAACGCACAAGTTTTGGCATCTGATGGAACCTGCTATGGTCCTGCCAATGGCGAATCAGGATATAAAATCAACGATACACATCCATCAGCCGATAAAGTGTTTGTAGATGGCAATTTGGTTGCTGGAAATAATTATTGGAATTTCACAGATCGTGGTCTCACAGGTGATGGTATCTATAAGGTTACAATAAAAGTTGATGAGACAGGCGTTCCTACCTCTTGGAAGATTGATTTTGACAAGACACAGCGCATGGCTTATTTCTTGGAAGATCCAAAAGAAACAACCGATGCTGTCGCTCATCCTTGCTATGCAAAGAAGAAGGTTGATGGTTCTTGTGATAACAAGTTTTTTGGTAACATATATTTGGATGCTAAGCAACATTGTTATGTTATAGGCAATATCCGTGTAGATTGGGAAAACAATGGTGTTGTAAATCTTTTGAAAACAAACCAGAAATTATATCTACAAGGTAATGGTGGACGTGACGTAACAACGAATACGGGTGGAACAAGTGATGGATGGAAATTTACCAATGTATTCCCAAATCAAGATGGTTTCTATTTCCCTACAGACCAATCATTGTATTTGGAATATAATCCATCAGCAGGACATCAAACTGAAAACGGCGTAACTATAGCAGTAGACGGAATTGCCGGTGAGGTCAAGCCTGCTAGTGGCAACTTTGAGACTCCTATTACTTCAATCTGGATTGTTGGTGACGGCGTTGTTGACTCATGGGATTTAGAAAAAGCAACGAAGATGACCTATAATAAGACTTTGGACTGTTGGGAATGCACCATCACAACAACCAAGAGTGAAAGTGCTGATAATAAGTTCCGTTTCATAGCCAATAGAGGTTGGGAATATAACTGGGGAGAAGAATCTACGAACCCAGAAGATCAAGCTCGCACTCCTCATTATTTAGTTGACGATGAACATCTTGGCCATGTGGCTTCAATAACAGATCCTAACAATTTAAGTCTTACAACAGACGGAAAAGGAGGTTCAGAAGCAAACAGAAATGGTTCAGGTACATTCGGCGATATAATCTTCAATCGTCCTGCAGGTGAATGGACAATCCGTTTTTATAGCAGAGCCGTATCTAATGGTAATGACTATATAAAAGCATACGGATACACCATCACGGACAGAGAACACACAGGTATACCCCTCACATATCGTGCTGGCAAGTTTATCCGCACATACAGCAACAACGTAGCGATGGACATCAATGACCCGAGAGTAAAGGTGTACGAGGCTTACAAATACACAATGCCTGATAAGGTTGATAACATTTACTCACAAGGCACCTTGGAGCTGCGTCAGCTTAAATATATTCCTGCAAACATGGGTGTGGTGCTTATTGGAACAGTTCCAGACACAGAAGGAAAATACAAAGACGGCGATAAGTTAAACTTCAGCATTAGCAAACGCACAGAAAAATCTGCAGAAAAAGATGAGGAATATGTTGATGTTTGGACAAAAGCTGACGAATATAAAGTGAAGAACGAGAAATGGAACAACTTCCTTGTGCCGACAGTAGAGGCTGTCCCGAATCTCGGCAATGCTGAGTTTGATGACGCTGGTAATGTTACATATCGTTACTTCGGTCTTGCAAACTTCTTCCGTACATTGTATTATAAGGAGCATGGCGGAGACAAAGACTATATCGGTTTCTTCCGCTACACAGCAAAAGGTGCAAGCGATGCTAACAAAGCTTACCTCAGTCTGCCCACAAGAGAGGATTTAAAAGGTGGCAAATATGGATACATCAACTATAATGGACAACTTATTGGAACAAAAGATGAGGACAACGAATCTCTTGCAAAGATGATGATTGTCTTTGACGATGAGATGGGAGCAGTAACAGAAATAAAGCATGTCGAAGCAACAAAGAGCACAGACAACGCTTATTACACTCTGCAAGGCGTAAAAGTACTCCGTCCAGCAAAAGGCATTTATATCCATAACGGGAAAAAAATCGTATTTAAATAAGAAAAGAAATGAAAGAATATATAAAGCCAAAAATTGAAATAGAGAAGCCGATGTCGGATCTTATGTTGAACGTAGAGTCTGGTGGAACTCTTGATGGGTCTGGAGATGCCAAGCGCAACGACTTCTGGGCAGACGAGGACGAAAGCAATGAAGCTTTTTCTATCTCTGACGTGTGGGACTAATCACTCTGCAAAGATGTGATAAGGCACAAGAATTAGTTTATATAACAATAATGAAGGTGATGTGAGGCTGAAGCATGGCGACAAGCCACCTTGTTTGCCGCTATGCCAAGCCTGAACAGAACCAGAAACTCAGAGAAAGGGTGTTGCACGACCATCATGGTCGGCGACACCCTTTTTGTTTTGCTTGACATATAAAGAAACAAAAATAAACAAAATTAATAATGAAAGGGAAACAGGAGAAAGAGCGAAAAGAATAAAAAAAATAATAAAAAACTTGTTTTAATAATAATAATTGCTTACTTTTGCACCCGAATTAAAAATAAGAGTTAAAAAAACATCAAAAAGGCTCTTGAAAAAGGGTCTTGAAAAGGAAACAAGAAACCAAAATCAAAATTTATAGGCTTAAATAAGCAACCACAACGGTGAAGACATTTATTGCTTCATGACCGCAATTTGTTGCAAAACAGCATCATAACGATGCAACATATCACCATTTTGACGCCCCGACGACAAAAACAAAGCCACCCCGATGTAAACAAAACCACCCCGACGTAAATAAAACCGCCCCGACCAAAACACCCAGAGCCCCCAAAAGTGCCCCATTAACCCCATGACAAGTCCCATAAAAAAGGGATTTGAGAAGAAAAGAGAAGAAAAGTAATTGCAAACAAGCAGACTATTAATTAAATAATCACACCTTTTAATAGCGTATGATAAACATCAATGACAAAAAGAGGAACGCCTTGAACGGCAAAGTACTCACAGCAGCTGTTGCCTGCGCTTTGTTCATGAGCAGTGGACAAGCTACGGCAGCAAGTGTTTCAATGCCGAACGCTATGACAGCAGAAGTTATGTCTGAGACATACAGCACGCTGCCGCAGCAGGCCGACAAAGTGGTCATCACCGTGGTTGACGCAAACGGCGAGCCTATCACAGGCGCCAGCGTTGTAGAACCCGGCACGACAAACGGCGGCATCACCGACATCGACGGTAAGGTAAGCATAAAAGCCGTGACAGGCAAGACCTACCGCGTGTCTTATGTGGGCTACAAGACCGTTGACGTGAAGGTTAACGGCAAGAACCAGCGCATCGTCCTCACAGAGGACATGGGCGACCTCGACGAGGTGGTTGTAGTGGGTTACGGTGCCCAGAAGAAGGTAGACCTTACCGGTGCTGTGGCTAACGTGAACGTCAAGGAGGCCATCGCAAGCCGTCCTATCACCGACGTGGCAAAGGCGCTGCAGGGCATCACCCCGGGTCTTACCATCACCAACAACCTCGGTGGTGTAGGCACCGAGTCGACCATCAAGCTGCGTGGTTCTGTAGGTTCGCTCAACGCAACCGAGGGTACCGCTCCTCTGATCCTTGTAGACAACGTGGAGGTGCCCAGCCTCAACCTCGTCAACCCCGACGACATCGAGACCATCTCTGTGTTGAAAGACGCCGCTTCGGCTTCTATCTACGGTACCCGTGCTGCATGGGGTGTTATCCTGATCACCACAAAGCAGGGTAAGAAGAACGAGAAACCCCGCGTGACCTATTCAAACAACTTTGCTTGGGGCACACCCACCAAGATGCCTAAGCTGGCTTCGGCTGTAGACAATGCCGAGTACACACTGTTGCTGGCTCAGAGCAAGGGTCTCTCAGCTTGTACAAACATCGGCTACACCATCGATGAGTATGCCGTTGGCAAGATCAAGGAGTGGGAGCAGAAGTATGGCAACATGTCGCAGAGCGAGCTCGGCGAGATGCAGGAAGGCCGCGACTTCGAGATAAAGGACGGAAAGACCTACTTCTTCCGTTCGTTCGACCCCGTGAACGAGTTTACTCGCAAATGGACTCCGCAGCAGAACCACAACCTCTCTGTAACAGGCGGTAGCGAGAAGACAACCTACAACATTTCATTGGGCTATCTGCGCCAGAACGGTGTGATGAAATTCAAGGCCGACAAGTATGACCGTTACAACTTCAACAGTAACATCACCACCGCCATACGCGACTGGTGGAAGGTTCGCGCTAACGTGTTGTTCACACGCTCGGTTAACGACCAGCCTTACAAATATACCTCTGG
>ERZ773202.2124-NODE-2124-length-10962-cov-34.221876_pt1 | contig 10962 bp, 13 predicted proteins | sample MGYA00580998_ERZ773202 | MGnify/ENA primary metagenome ERZ773202 (study PRJEB29015, sample SAMEA2737803) | human gut metagenome | biome: human gut; feature: human-associated habitat; material: faeces | place: China | collected 2012 ...
AAATCAGGGTATTAACGAGTGAAAACAGTACAGATACCTTTTCGGACAAGATTTCACACATTATTTCTAGAGAGGTGCTGACAGAGAAAGCGGATTATGATCTTAAGCTGTAATGTGATGATTCGAGGGTCAAAAGGTCATTTTAATATTAATTGTGTCAATTGTTTTAAAATTGCACAATGAAATTCAAGTGATTCCATTGGTATTTATCACTCAATTGTTTATAATTCAAAAACAATTAAAACAATTATTTGCGCTTATACCTTTTGACCCTCATATCATGTGATATAATACAACAATTCAAAGGAGGAATTGAAAATGTGTAAGAAATTAGCAAAGAAGCTGATTCTTGGTTTACTGACAGTTGCATTGTTGCTTACAACCGTTGTAGTAATGCCGACAGACGCACTGGCAGCAGGTAAAAAGGCAAAGAAAGCAACACTTAGTGAAGAGTACAAACAATCCATATGGGCAATTGATGGTCAGAAAGGATATTTAAAAGTACATCCATGGAAGCTGTCCGCAAAGGAAATGATAGAAAACAGAAATAAGAAAGCAAAATATACATTTGAGTCTTCTAATAAAAAATTACTTACCGTGACGAAGGATGGTAAGGTGACAGCTGCAAATCCGACAAAAGATGAGCAGAGGGTTAATATTATTGTAAAGGAAACACTTAATAAGAAAACGAGAAAAGTCGGAACAATCAGATGTGCGATCTTGATTCCGAGAGTTGTAAACAAGAATGTCAAGTGGTGTGCCGGACAGGCTTATACCACGTTCTTTGAAGACTGGCTTTCGGATAAAGAAGCCAAAAAGGATATGCCATACTTACCATTCTGGTGCTGGAACAAATGTACGATTCGTTGCACGGATCAGGCTGTGACACAGGAGACTATCGATAAGTGGCTGACAGAACTGAACAGTTCGACACCGAGTGACAAGACGGATGATGAAGGAAAGTACTATACATGGAACCGCAAAGATGGCACGCTTACAATCAAGGCGGACAGCGGAAAATTAAATGGTGCGTTCTTTGCATATGATTACGGCAAAAACAAGTATTATTATGTAGATACGTTTGGAGCTAACATCACAAAGATTACAACCGCAAAGTCGATTACTCTCGGGGAAAATAATTTTGATGATTATGATGGAAAACCGTATTGTATTGTTGGCGAAAAAACCGAGATTAATCTTGAAGTTGATCCGTATGAGTATATGGGAGAGTTTACAGCAACGGTATCCGATCCGACTGTTGCAAAAGCTTCTGTTGTCAAAAGCAAAGATAACGGTTGGAATCTGGTAGTGGAAGGCCTCAAGTCCGGTAAAGTGACAATCACGCTTCAGGCAAATGGTGCCAAGAAGACGATAAAATGCAGCGTGATTACCAAGAAGGAATATGATTCTTACCTTGAGGAATTTGAGGAATCTTAAAATTTAGGATTTTTCAGACAAAATCCGAAATTCTCCCACTTTACAAATCCGAATGAATCGGTTATTATTTGGATATACTATGATATAGAGAACACTGGGAAAAAGAGAGTACATCAGCAGAATCTTTACAGAGAAATTTCCGGTAAGGCTGAGAGAAAATGAGGGAAAGCGGATGGAAGATGGCTTTGGAGTGGTAGAGACGAACTGGAGATAAATGCATGAGCAATCAAAGGTCATGATTTGCATTTATTTCATTCATCCATCTTCCACGTTTGGCCCCGCCTCAGATATGGGAAAGAGTTCTGCCAGCTTTAAGACCGGCTGCCTTTTGGGATAGCCGGTCCTTTTGCATGTTTCTAAGATAAATTAATCAAAGATGATCAGAGCCATAAATACAACCGGTTCATTGCCAATCGGTTTTAAAGCGTGTCCGCATCCGTCTGGTGTATAGGTTACATCTCCGGCTTTTACAGTGCGTGTGGTTCCGTTATCGTTATATTCTGCGGTACCGGAAAGAATGTAATACGTCTCGCTTTCATTTTTATGTTCGTGATAACCAAGAGAAGATCCCGGCTGAATGGTTACCTGTGCATACAGACCACATTTTCCGTTTAATTCTTTTTCTCCGAGGATGCGTTTGATGGTTACTTCGCCATCTCCGCCGGCCATGTTTTTAACTACTTCTGTTACTGTTTCCATTATGAGTACCTCCTTGTGTAGTGGTTTATGCCATTACTATAGCATAGTTTGCACAAAAGATAAATCTTATTATACGGCTTTTGCCTGTGTCTGTCTGGTTCTGGCTTCGGTCATTGCATAAGGATCGAGAATAGAATCCAGTTCGTTTTCTTTTAACAGACCGTATTTCAATACAAGAGTTTTAACTGGAATATCTGTTTTTAAGGATTCTTTTGCCAGGCTTGCAGCTTTTTTGTAGCCAATGTATGGACACAGGGCGGTGGTGATACCGACGCTTGCATCGAGAAGTTCGCGGCAGCGTTTTTCATTTGCAGTGATGCCGAGGATGCAGTTGGCGGTCAGGGTGTCCACTGCGTGTGTCAGTGTGGTAATGGAGTCAAAAAGATTGTAAAAAACAACCGGTTCAAAAGCGTTTAATTCCATCTGACCGGCTTCCGCCGCCATAGTGATGGTCGTGTCGTGACCGATAATGTGAAACGCAACCTGGGAGACAACTTCCGGGATGACCGGATTGACTTTGCCTGGCATAATGGAAGAACCATTCTGCATGGCCGGAAGTGTAATCTCACCGAACCCGGCTTTTGGTCCGCTTGCAAGGATACGCAGATCATTACACATTTTGGATAAGTTGACCGCACATGCTTTCAGGCAGGAGGAAACGCGTACAAATCCGTCCAGATTCTCGGTGGCATCAAACAGATCGTCGGCCTGGGTCAGTGGGTAGCCGGTGATTTTTCCAAGGGTTGGTACAATATTATCCAGATAAAACGGGGACGTATTGATTGCTGTGCCGATAGCGGTTGCCCCCATGTTTACGGGATACATTTCCGTGCGGACTTTTGTGAGACGGTCACGGTCACGGGAAATCATAGTGGCATAAGAATGGAACGTCTGACCCAGACGCATCGGCACAGCGTCTTCAAGCTGTGTACGTCCGATTTTTACAATGTGGTCAAACGCTGCAGCTTTGTCATATAATGCATCGGTTAAAAGGGAAAGGCTTTTGTCTAAAGGTTTGAGAAGATCAAGAACCGTTAATTTTCCGGCGGTTGGAATGACATCGTTTGTGGACTGTGCCATATTGACGTGGTCGTTTGGATGAACAATGGTGTAGTCTCCTTTTTTGCCACAGAGCACTTCGATGGCGCGGTTGGCAATGACTTCGTTCATGTTCATGTTGGCGCTGGTTCCGGCACCGCCCTGTATGCCGTCGACAATGAATTCTTTGTCAAACATGCCACAGACGACTTCGTTACATGCCGATTCGATGGCGTTGCCAATTTCCGGTTTCAACCTTCCGGCTTTCCGGTTGGTAATGGCGGCTGCCCGTTTTATTTTTGCAAGGTTTTTAATGAAAACGGGGTGTAACCGGGTGCCGGTGATCGGGAAGTTTTCTTTTGCCCGTAAAGCCTGTACTCCGTAATAAGCATCTTCTGGTACTTCCATGGTTCCGATGGAATCTGATTCTAAACGCATGTATTCTTTCATAATTTGATCTCCTTATATTCTTCTGTTATCAGTTGTCTGTTTTGTTTCTTTTCTGCGCGCTTTTTTCAATGGGACGAGAATAGCACTCCTGACATCAAAGGTAAATACTTTAAGCGATATTTGGAAAAACAGCCAGAAATTAAGAGATATAGACAAATAAAATAAAGAAAAAATAGAGGAAACCTAATAAAATAAGGCAATTTTACAGGAGCGAGATATAAAAAATGAGCTGTTATTGGGGATTGCAAATGTAAGTACCTGTGCTATAATGACCTCATAATTTAAAAATGATTGTGAAAAGAAGGACACAGGCGTCTAAGCAGGTGTCCTTCTTTGCGTATTTATGGAAAAATCGAGGTTTGTGTCATGAAAAAACTGGATAAAGTAGATAAAAAAATCATACAGATTCTGCAGAAAAATGCCCGCACACCGCTCAAGGAGATTGCCGCACAGGTATTTTTGTCATCACCATCGGTGTCTGCAAGAATTGAAAAACTTGAACATGAGGGTGTGATCATCGGCTACACGGCAAGAGTAAATCCGCAGTATCTTAATTACCATATTAAGGCTTTCATCAATCTGGAGGTGGAGCCGCTGCAGAAGCCGGTATTTTATCCGTTCATTGAAAAAATTCCAAATGTGGTGGAGTGCAATTGTGTGACAGGGGATTATTCGATGCTGATTGAGACATTGTTTGAGACTACGGCACAGCTGGATCATTTTATCAATGAACTGCAGCAGTTTGGGCGCACAAAGACGCAGATTGTGTTTTCTACATCTGTGGAACAGCGGGAAGTGCCGGTTGTGATGGAGGAGAAGTAGAGGCTGGTTGCATTCCTTATAGAATCTGGCGTATAATAAGATCACTGAAATAACAGAAAACAGGGATAATGATTGTGATGAAAGAGAATCAAGACCATAACATACAAAATGTATATCGGCAGATAGTGGAAATTTCAAAAAAATATCAGGTAAAAAAAGTAGTATTATTTGGATCACGTGCGCGTGGAACTAATATGCCAAAAAGCGATATCGATCTGGCGATTTATGGATGTGCAGATTTTGGAGGTTTGTCAGATAGTTTAAATGAAGATCTGTGGTCACTTTTAAAGCTGGATATTATCAATATGGATGATAAATATGTGTCATCTGAATTGGTATCCGAGATAGAGAAAGATGGGGTTGTTTTATATGAAAAAGTTTGATCAGTATGTTAGACATTTGCAGGTGCTTTGTCGGGCAGAACAGGAAGATGTATGGCTGGAAATGTTGCGTGATCAAAATGATGCCACACATATTTATAATGAAGAAGCAGCACAGCAACTGGTTGAAAAAATTCTGCATCAGTATATTGGAGTGTTTGTCTCGTTGGAACAGCAGATCCGTGCCCGGTATGGAGATGAGGTGTTAGAACAGCTATGACAAAGTGGTATCGTGCGTGTGTGAACTACATTCATTCTGTGCCGGAATATAACTGTGCACCCGAACAGGAACGATTTACGGAAAAAGCCGCAATTGCAGCAATACATAAATTAAAACGCTATTATGATGAAAAGCATTTTGTAAAAGATCCGGATTATATGGTGCGGATGGATCGGCTGCTTTCGGTGATTAAGGATCATGAGACGGATGAAGAGATGGATCAGTGGAAGGTCTGGCTGAAATATTTTGTCACTATGGGTGGCGGTGAGTGGAATGAATTCTGGGGAGATGTGAAATAAGAAGAAAACAGCAGGGAATTTATGATGGATATCATAGATTTCCTGCTGTTTCTGCATAAAAGGATGTTGATACATCGTATGTTGAGGTTTATGGTTTTTGGAAATATTCTACAAATTAAATATTTCAAAGCGTTAAGATGTTACAGTTAAAAAGCCAATCATACAGAAAAATGATGATGAGAGATAATCTGCTTGCGAAATAAGAAAAAGGATGTTAACATAATAGCTATCGGAAAAGTTTGGAGAAAGAAAAATAAAAAGATCGGAGGTGAAAGAAGGATGACACAGGAAGATATTGTGATTTTATCACAGTTGTTAGATCAGAAATTTGAACCTGTATACACAAGGCTTGATTTACTGGAGAGTGATGTCAGGGAACTCAAAAGTGGAATGTCTGAAATAAAACAGAGAGTAGCCAGTGTGGAACAGAAAGTAACGGAACTGGATCAGAGAGTAGCCAGTGTGGAACAGAAAGTAACGGAACTGGATCAGAGAGTAGCCGGAGTGGAACAGAAAGTAACGAAGCTGGAACAGAAGGTAACGGAACTGGATCAGAGAGTAGCCAGCGTGGAACAGAAAGTAACGAAGCTGGAACAGAAGGTGACGGAACTGGATCAGAGAGTAGCCGGAGTGGAACAGAAAGTAACGAAGCTGGAACAGAAGGTGACGGAACTGGATCAGAGAGTAGCCGGAGTGGAACAGAAGGTAACGGAGCTGGATGAAAAGGTAACGGAACTAGATCAGAAGTTTACGGTACTGGATGAAAAGGTAACGGTATTGGATCAGAAGTTTACGGTATTGGATCAGAAGTTTACGGTATTGGATCAGAAGTTTACGGTATTGGATCAGAAGTTTACGGTACTGGATGAAAAGGTTACCGGTTTGGAATTGGTAATTGAAAATGAAACAAATGTAAATATCAGACGGATTGCAGAAGGGCATTGTGATTTAGTGCGTAATTTGAGGGAAGCACGCAAAGTAGATGATGAAAAAGAATTGCTTGCCATTCGCGTGACGGTGTTAGAATCTGATATGAGTAAAGTAAAACATCAGCTTGCAATTACATAATCTTGCGGATCGCGGTGCCTCGGCACCGCGACTTTTTAGGATGGGGAAAATATGATTACATTGAATGATTACTTATATTCGGGGGATACAGTTCTTCGCATTTTAAAAAAATACATAGCGGATTTACGTATTTCGGCGGTACAGAAACATAATGAAGTGGATTTAGTACATTGTAACTTTTTGATACAGATTATGAAACTTTTGGAACACAATGATTTCCTGACTTCGCAATCGCAGAAGATTCGTGAGTTTTATAAATATATGGCACAGGAATATCCATATTTATCTTTTACTTTCAAGGGACGAATTAAGTCGTTGATTCGCGCAGAGGGAAAGTTTAATGGATATATTGTGGAATACATATACGATTATTATGAAAAGAATGGATCATATCCGTCTGTGTCAGAAATCAAGGAGCGTTTGAACTGTTTTCGTGATTTGATCGCGTACCGTATTGTGATTTCCATGCCACGGTGTCATATGAAACAAAAACAGGATCGCAAGAAGGAAGAGATCAGGTATTTATATCGGATTGCCAATGTATTGCCACAATTTTTGGAAGAACGTGGATTTACGGCAGAGCCGACAGGTGGGGTTAAAAGAAGTAATTCTTTACTATTGGATGATGTTGTGCACCCATATTACAGGGATTATATTGATGGGGAAAGTACAAATTCATATCGTTCGCTTCATATAACGTTTTTTGACAACAGTGCCCGGTGTTATATGGAAATGCAGCTTAGAACAAAAGAGATGGATGATATTGCAGAAATTGGAGTAGCGAATCATTTATTTTATGAAAAAAACAGGAAACTTCCAGAGGACGGAGAGATGCGATTTTACAAGGTGCCTGTATTTATTTTGACGAGGCTTATGAGCGTTGTAGATTGTTACAGGATCTTGATCTGTCAGGGGTAGATGTAAATATGTTTACGGCAGTGAATAATAGCCTTATGAATGATGGATGTGGCCTTTTTCGGGGGCGGCTGATTTTGCCGTATGAGCATTTATCAAAATTCCAGAATGATATGATTGATTAAAGGAGCTGTAAAATAAGTCCCTAATATAAGAAACGCCAATTCCGGCAAATGTCGGTTTTGGCGTTTCTTTGTATTAACTTTTCTATGGCAATCCTTCCGCAGGCTTGTTTTATTTTATATATGGAACCGTTTAATGTCAGGTCAATGCTGAAATCAATCAGACCGGATTTAATACATTTTTCCGGTTCTTTTCTTTTTTTGATGTTTTCATTTTGGGAACCTTTTCCTTTTTGGAAAATAAGGTATGTTTTTTCTGCAATTTTCCACGAATTTCTGCACTTAACTGGCGGTAGCGTTCCTCCGTCATATCGTTTTGTTCCCGGATGAGATAGTTCATTTCTTTCAGGACGGTTTCACGGATTTCTTTGCTGATATCGAGTGTGAGAGCTTCGTTATTCTGTGCGATTGCGTGCCCTACAATGTCACTCATCAACTCCCGAAATTGTGCCATGCGTTCTTCTGCGGAAAGGGTATTTACAGGCAGGTTGGTTTTATCTGCGTTCTGTCGATCCGGTTTGGCTGCAGCTGTGGGATGATATTCCCGGTTACATGTGGGCAACGGATCAGTGGCAACAGAATCCGGCAAGGAAATACCGGAAGCTTCCGGTTTTTTATTATGTAATATCATGCGGATTGCTTTTAGCTGATATCCTTTTTCTTTTAGTTCTTTGATTTTTTGAAATTCCTGTATGTTTTCTCGTGTATAGTATCGATGTCCCATCTCGTTTCGCGGGATGGTCAGGTCGAGTTCTTCTTCCCAGTAACGTAACACATGGGTTTCCACACCGGCCAGTGCGGCGGCATCGGAAATCATGTAACGTACTTTTTCCACGATAACATGTCCTCCTTTTGAGTTATTTATTTTGGGCGATTTCACAATCGCCTTTTGCGTTTATTATAACTTTTTAAAAAGGTGAGTTCAAACATTTTCCATCGTATTTTTCTGACATTTCTCGCAGTTTATAAAAATAGACCTTGACATTTGAGGTTTATAAGAATAAACTGAAGACAGGTTGATAGCTATAAACCTATGGAGGAGAAAAAGATGGAATATATAAAATTATGTGACAGTGATTACCGGTTTATGTGTGTCGTATGGGAGCATGCCCCCGTCAACTCCGGGGAACTTGTAAAGTTATGTCAGGAACAGCTTGGCTGGAAAAAATCCACGACTTATACGGTTGTACGGAAAATGTGTGAAAAAGGATACATTGCCAATGAGGATGCAACGGTTTCTGTTTTAATTCCAAAGGAACAGGTGCAGGCAGAGGAATCCCGGTATTTTGTGGATCGCACATTTGACGGATCACTGCCAGGGTTTATCACAGCATTTCTTGGAGGAAAGAAAATTTCCAAAAAAGAAGCAAAGCTGCTCAAGAAAATGATCGACGAGCATAAAGAAGGGTAGGGGCAGAGAATGGAGAAGGCAAGTGTAATTTTTCTGGCATTTCTGCAGCGGAATGGCATGGTGGCGGTTGTAATTCTCGCGGTGTTTGCAGTGCGCGCGCTTTTGCGGAAATGTCCCAAAAAATATTCCTATGCATTGTGGGCAATTGTTGGAATCCGTATGTTATTTGATTTGCCCATTGCATCAGGATGGAGTTTGTTTAATCTGTTTCGTCTGGTAAAAAGCAGATCACAAATGAGTGAGATTGCACACTACACAGGAGTATCTGGAGTGCATGCGCAAACGGCAGTACAGAATGTGACGCAGATATCTGCCGGTTCACGTGTGACAGGGGATGCAGCTTCTGAAGCTGGTTTGACAGGAGCTATGACGACCTCACAGAAAATTTGTGCGGTGTTGTTTTTTGTCTGGCTGATCGGGATATTTTTATTTTTAGGATATGGAATGTATTCCTATATCAAATGCCGCAGTATGGTACGGACAGCAGTACGTTTAACCGTAAATGAAACATCTGGAAACGTCCGGCGGACCATAAAGATCTGGGAATGTGACTGTATTCCATCACCGTTTGTACTGGGAATTTTCTGCCCGCAGATTTATATTCCGTTTCGGATGAAAGAGGAGGAACAGCAGTACATCCTTGCGCATGAGAGCTGGCACATTCGCAGACATGATTCTTTATGGAAGTTGATTGCATTCGTACTTTTGGCTGTATACTGGTGGAATCCATTGGCATGGATTGCCTTTTTCTATATGACAAGAGACATGGAGATGAGTTGTGATGAGGCCGTACTTGCGCAGTTTGGAAATCAGATTAAAAAAGGATACAGCGCATCCTTACTTGCTTTTGCGATGGAGCGGCATCCGTATTCATTTGCCCCGGTTGCGTTTGGAGAGGCAGATGCAGGAAGGAGAATTAAGAACGTGTTGAATTTTAAAAAACCACATACCTGGGTGGCTGCGATTGCAACCGTTTTGGTTGCACTTGTGGCAGTAAGTTGTCTGACAAACCAGAAACCGTCGGAGACAAAAACAGAGCATACAACCGAGAAAGTGGATAGTACACAGCAGCCAGTGCAGGAAAATGCAGGAGCTGCGATAATAGAGCAGAATATCAGGGAATGGGCACAGGCATTTTGCGACCGGGATACAGAAAAAATTGTGCAGATGACATCCAAAGAGGTACAGTCGAATTTAGAGAAAATACATATTTTGTGGATGGATGGAGATACACCGTCATTTGGCTGGTCGAGTCCATGGCCATGGGGAGCCTTTGGCAGTTTCTTTGGTGGAACCGGAGAAGAAATGGATGGCTACTGGCTGCATGAAATCAATACGGAAGAACAGACTGCAGAGATTTTGTATTATGTGGAGTCATCAGATCCGCATGTGAGCGTGTGGATAGAGAATATCCATTATGCACAGGAAAATGGTCAATTTCAGATTACACAGGAAAAAATCAATCAGTTTGCTGACGGTCCGGATGCTAAAACGGATGGAATTGCATCGGCAGATGAGTTTGATACAGCATATGCGCAGGGAATCAGCGATACACAGATGGACTACTGTATAAACGGTATGGGTGAAGTGCTGAATAAGAATATGGTTCCAATTGGTGCATTGCTTGAGCCGACAGATGCAGCCCGGCAGCTTTTGAATTTATCGTCGGATAAAAAGCTTGTTTCCGTGGAAAAAGAATCTGAATCTGCAGATAAAACACAGGTCGGTATACAGATTACATTTTTAAAGGATGGACAGAAGCGGTATTTGTCTATGATCCAGCCATGGGGGAAAGAGGGAATCTGGGTTCCGGCAGAAGCGAAAGAAGGCAAGTAAAAATTGTTTGACAAACTGTGATTGTCTTTCTATAATAATATAATTATAGAATACAAGCGAAGATGGGAACAAGTACCAATGTGTGGAACGAACAGAAAGCAGCCGGTAGATGAGAGGCACACGGAAAGCACAGATGGATTTATGGAACAACCATAAGCCGGGCGATAAGGAATCCCCCCAGCAAGCTGGGTCCCCCCTGCCACGGCTTATGGAACAAACATAAACCGGGCGATAAGGAATCCCCCCAGCAAGCTGGGTCCCCCCT
>ERZ773202.2127-NODE-2127-length-10954-cov-6.306175_pt1 | contig 10954 bp, 7 predicted proteins | sample MGYA00580998_ERZ773202 | MGnify/ENA primary metagenome ERZ773202 (study PRJEB29015, sample SAMEA2737803) | human gut metagenome | biome: human gut; feature: human-associated habitat; material: faeces | place: China | collected 2012 ...
TCAAAAGATCGACCCCGCAGGGCCAACGGCCCTGCGGGGTTTTCTGTTTGCATCCTTCGCCGCGGTCCGTGCCGGACCGTGGCGGGCAGGGCGTCAGCCGAGCCTTTCGCACAGGTCCTCGAGCGCGGCGGTCATGGCCTCCTCAAAGGAAGGGTGCGGGCGCATCGCGCGGCAGAACTGCTCGGCGGTCAGGTGGTTGGCGAGCGCCTGCGCCACGCCGCCGATCATATCGCTCGCGTGCTCGCACATGAGCTGCGCGCCGATCAACTCGCGCGTTTCGGCGTGGGCGACAAGCTTCATGAAGCAGCGGCCCGGGTCCTCGATGACCGTCCGGGCGTTGCCAAACATGGTGCACTTGCCGGACACGGCGTTGATGCCCTGCTCCTTGGCCTCCTCCACGGCCTCATCAATGGCCTTATTGATGACATCGGCGTCCATGGAGTACTCCTCCGGGATGGGGTTCGTGACCAGCACGCCGCCCTTGAGGCCCAGGTCGTGCTGGGTCTTGAGGATCTTGGCCAGCTCCTCCGGGGTGTCGACCTGATAGTCCACGGACAGACCGGACTTGCGGGTGTAGAAGGCGGGCAGCTCATCGGTGCCGTAGCCAATGACGGGCACGCCCTTGGTCTCCAGGTACTCCAGGGTCAGACCCTGGTCCAGGATGGACTTCGCACCGGCGCAGCAGACCATGACGGGGGTGCGGCCCAGCTCTTCCAGGTCGGCGGAGATGTCCATGGTGGTCTCGGCACCGCGATGCACGCCGCCAATGCCGCCGGTGGCGAAGAAGCGGATGCCGGCCATGTGGGCAATGATCATGGTTGTGGTAACGGTGGTAGCGCCGTCCTCACCCCGGGCGCACAGCACGGCCAGGTCCCGGCGGGAAGCCTTGTGAATGGCGCGGCCCTTCTTGCCGAAGTACTCGATCTCCTCAGCGGTCAGACCGGCCTTCAGGCGGCCGCCGAGGATGGCGATGGTGGCGGGCACGGCACCGTTGTCGCGCAGGGTCTGCTCGACGAGCAGAGCCGTCTCGACGTTTTTCGGATAGGGCATGCCGTGGGAGATAATCGTGCTCTCGAGCGCGACGACCGGGCGGCCGTCCGCGAGCGCCTGCTGCACCTCGGATGCAATGTCCAGATATTTGTTCATGTTCATAGTCAAAAACCTCCTTGGTTGTGTCGGTCAGATTGGTTCGCCTATATTGTAAAAGGTTTTCCGGAATTGTCAAGCATAATCCAGCAACAGAAGCACCGGCAAAAACGCACAAAAAGGAGACCGCCGAAGCGGTCTCCCTGGTTGCGTATCGGGAATTGATTACGCCGCCTTCAGAACCTGCGTCGGGATCTGCGTCGGCGTGGAGGGCTGCTCCGGCGTGTCCGGAGTCATCTCCAGGATCTGGTTCAGCGCAGCCTCGTAGAAGCTGCAGAACACCTGCGCAAGCTGCGCGCGGTCGAGGCTGCCGAGCGGGCTGAAGTGGCCGTCGTTGCCGACCATGATGCCGGCAAGGTAGCAGTAAGCGACCGCTTCCCGCGCCCACGAGGCCACGCTCGCGCCGTCGTCAAAGTTGGCAAGCGCGGACGCAATCTGCTCGTCGCCGATCAGGGACTCGCCGCCGCTGAGCCAGCCATAGAACATGACGGCCATCTCCTGACGGGTGATGGTGTCGTTCGGGCAGAAGGTGCCATCGCCGCGGCCGGAGATGACGCCCGCATTGTAGGCCCAGATGACCGCATTGGTGTACCACTGGCCGGGCGCCACGTCCGTCAGCGGGCAGGTCATGCCTTCCACGCTCGGCGTGCCTTCCGCCTCATAGAGCACCTGCGCGACCATGGCGCGGGTCGTCGCCACGCCGGGGGCAAACTTGCCGCCGCCGACGCCGGACATCAGGCCGGAAGCCTGCGCGAAGTCGACAGCAGCCTTGTACCAGCCGCTCTGCGCATCGGCGAACGTGTTGCCCACGATCTGCAGGTCACCCGCCGCCTTGACGACTGCCGGATAAACCGCCAGGCGCTCCGCCTCGGTCGCGGCCGCGTCCATCTTGGCGCAGGCCGCCGCATAGGCGCTGTAGCTCTCGGCCGTATAGGCGTCCTTGTCGAGGATCATCGCCTGCAGCACGGCATAGACCGGTGCGATGCCCTGATCGACCGTGATGCGGCCGGCAGGCTCGGCATAAGCCTCGCCGATGACGCCCTTGAGCTCCTTCGTGACGTATTCCATGACCACCTCGTCCAGCGGCAGGCCGGTGTCGAACTGGTTGGTCGCCGCCGCGAAGGCATAGTAAGTATCGCCGCCGCCGGCCACGAAGTTGTTCGTGACGACAGCATAGGTGGCCGCCGGGTCAAACGCCTTGCCGTTGACGTTGTCAATGGTCACGCGCTGGATGCTCTTCGGGCCGTAGTAGGTGGATTTGGGATAGGGCTCCGGGTTCGCGTCGTACTTCTCATAGGTCTTGACCGTGAAGGCCAGACCCGCCGCCTGCGGGAAGCCGCCGATGGATTCCGGCGTGCAGTACGTGCTGGCCTCGAGCGCCTCGAGCAGCTCGGTGCCGGTCACATAGACCACGGCGAGCGTGTTGCCGAACGGCAGCACGGTGTTGATGTCCTTCTTGGTGACGTCGCCGGCCTTGACGGTCGCGCGGATGCCGCCGCCGTTCGTGATGGCGACCACATTCTCCGCCGGGACGGAGATCGTCGCCTGCGTGCGGATCTTCCAGAGCATGGCGTCCGTAATCAGGTCGCCGAGGTTGGTCTCAGAGTCACGGTTGCCGTTGGGGGCCTTCGCGCCGTTGAGCTCCACTTTGCTCACGGCAAACTTCTCGCCATAGGCCTTGTCGATGGGGTCGATGATGGCCTTGGCGGCCGCGGCGACCTTTTCGTCGCGCGTTTTGTAGTCAACGACGGTGACGGACTTGCCGTCAGCATTCTTCTCGGTGTGCCAGACGGCCTTGAGCTCATTGCCGACAATCTTCTTCGTGGCGTTGTCAATGGTGATAACGCCGATGTTGGCAAAGGCCGTGCCCGTGGACTGGATGGCCTCCTTGTTCGGGCCGGCGGTCATGACGGTGTGGGAGTGGCCGTCGATGATGAAGTCGATGCCCTTCACGTTCTTGGCCAGATCATAGGAGGTGTAGGGCTCGGAGCTCTCGTCCACACCCAGGTGCGCGAGGCAGACGACGATGTCGGCACCCTGCTCCTTGAGCGCGGCGACCTGCGCGGCCGCGCAGTCGTACAGCTCCTTGCCGTCCTTGCCGGCAAGGAACTTCAGGCCCTCAATGAGCTTGGGGTTGGCCTTGGTCTGCGCCTCGGGGGTCTCGAGACCGAAGAAGCCGATCTTCACGCCGCCCTTTTCGATGATGGTGTTGGCGTCAAAGATGGTCTTGCCGTCGGCGCCGAGCACATCGGCGCACAGAACTTTGAACTTGGCGGCTTTCATGTTCTCCGCCAGCTGGGCATAGCCGTAGTCGAACTCGTGGTTGCCGATGGTGGCCACGTCGTAGCCGGTGGCGTTCATCATGGTCACCGCGTCGGCGCCCTTGTTGACGCTGACGTAGACGGTGCCCTGGCTGTAGTCGCCGGCGTCGGCCAGAATGACCTCGGCGCCCTGCGCCTCATAGTCGGCCTTCAGAGATGCCATGGCCGCGTACAGGTCGATCGCACCATGCACGTCGTTCGAGTGCAGGATGACGGTCTTGCCGTCCAGCGGCTTTGCCTCGCCGGCTGCAAACGCCGTGCACGACAGGCTCAGGACCAGGCACAGCACCAGCAGCAGCGAAAGCAGTTTCTTCGTGTGCTTCATGTGATATCCTCCATTATTTCAAATTTGGGGTATCGCTGTCTTGATTATAGCATCCCGCGCAGGGAATTGGGATGGACTTTGTGCAAAAAGTGCGTCAAATCCCGCGCGCAATTTGAACAAATTTATCCAGCAATTTTGTTCCAATTGTCAAATAACCAGGGCGCGTTCCGTTTTCACCATTTGCCGTTTGCAATCCCCTGCGCGGTATGGTAAACTGTTGTTTCAAAGTGTTTTTGAAAGGAGCCGAACGATGAGCTACGCAGACGAGGTCTTTATCCGCAACTGCCGCGACATTCTGACACACGGCGTCTGGGATACCGATCAGGCCGTGCGCCCCCGCTGGGAGGACGACGGTGCTCCCGCGCACACGGTCAAGAAGTTCGGCATCGTCAACCGCTACGACCTGTCCAAGGAGTTTCCGCTGCTGACGCTGCGGCGCACCTACTGGAAGACCGCCGTGGACGAGCTGCTGTGGATCTGGCAGCAGAAGTCGAACAACATCCATGACCTGCGCGGCCACATCTGGGACCAGTGGGCCGACGAGACCGGCTCCATCGGCAAGGCCTACGGCTATCAGCTCGGCGTCAAGCACCAGTACCCCGAGGGCGAATTCGACCAGGTGGACCGCGTGCTCTACGACCTGAAGCACAACCCCGCCTCCCGCCGCATCCTGACGAATATTTATACGTTCGAGGATCTGCACGAGATGGCGCTCTATCCGTGCGCGTACTCGATGACGTTCAACGTCTCGGGCAACACGCTCAACGCCATCCTCAACCAGCGCAGTCAGGACATGCTCGCGGCGAACAACTGGAACGTCGTGCAGTATGCCGTGCTCGTGCACATGTTCGCGCAGGTGTCCGGCCTGCAGGCGGGCGAGCTGGTGCACGTCATTGCCGACGCGCACATCTACGACCGCCACGTGCCGGTCATCGAGCAGCTGATCCAAAATGAGCCGAAACCGGCGCCGCAGTTTTTCATCGACCCGGACGTGCATGATTTTTACGCCTTTACGCGCGACAGCTTCCACGTCGAGGGCTACGAATACAGCGAGTTCACGGGGAAGATCCCCATCGCGGTGTAAGGGGGCAGGCAGATGGATGCGATCGTCGCCGTCTATGCCGACTGGGGCATCGGGGCCAGGGGCACGCAGCCGCTCGTGATCCCCGCCGACCGCCGCCGCTTCCGGGCGCTCACGATGGGCGCGGCCGTGATCGTCGGCCGGCGCACGCTGGACGATTTTCCCGGCGGCAGACCGCTGCCGGGGCGCGAAAATCTCGTGCTCACGCGGCAGAACATCACGATCGAGGGCGCGCAGGTGGTACACGCCCCAGCCGAGGCCGTCGCCGCCGCCGCGCAGTATGATCGCTGCTTCGTCATCGGCGGAGACAGCGTGTTTCGGCAGATGTTTCCCCACCTGACGCGCGTGTACGTCACGAAAATCGACGCCGCGCCCCACTCGGACGTGTTTTTCCCGGATCTGGACGCCGACCCCGCGTGGCGCTGCGTATCCGCCGATCCGCGCGCAGAGCACGACGGCGTGGGCTATCAGTTCTGCGTATACGAAAAAACGAAAGAATAAAAAGCATGAAAAAGCCGCTGCTTTCCAACCCTGGAAAGCGGCGGCTTTTTTCTGCCCTCACCCGGCGAGCACCGTGAGCGAGAGCGCATTGATGCACATGTGGAAAAACACCGGCGGCCAGATCGAGCGCGTCTGCTCATAGCAGAACGTGAGCGCGGCCGACACCGGCACATACGCCAGCGCCGAGAGCAGCAGCTTCGGCTCCTGATATACGAGCACATACTGCCAGACGTGGTAGAGCGAGAAGAGCGCGATGGACGCGGCGTAGGCCCAAAAGCGGCTCTTCGGCCGGATGGTGCCAAAGACTACGCCGCGAAACAGGCACTCCTCCACGAGCGGCGCCATGAGCACCGCGACGGCGATCATGCGCTTGTAGTCCACCTTGGCAAGACCGCTCACGGTGTCGTTGTTCGGCACGGGCAGATCGCCGATAAGGCTCGTGCCGAGCTGCAGCACGAGCGAGAGCAGCACGTCGATGCCGTAGGCAGCAAGCATCATGCCGATGCAGCGCAGGATGCCGCCGACCATCGTGTCAAAGCTGCGGCGCAGAAACCGCCACATGGCGATGAGCGTGAACACGAGGCCGCAGAGATAGTACAAAACGTTGCACGTCACGTCCGACGGCAGCTTGCCGAGCACCGCCATGAGCAGTGCGCCGATCGTCAGCGGCAGCACGACCGCATGGATGGGGAAATACACCCAGCCCGCGATGCGCGCGCCGCGGGGCATGGGGTCGCTCCACGCCGTGTTGGGATGTTGCACGTCAGCCCCTCGCTTTCTGCTGCAGCTCAAAGAGCAGGCGCATGGCCTCGAGCGGCGTGATGGTGTTGAGGTCGATGCTGCGGAGCTGCTCGGCAATTTCATCCCCGGCCGCGTCGCCGAGCGTCATCTGCGCCGCGTCCTCCGCCGCGCGGGCGGGCGCAGGCAGCTCCGCCGCGCCGGACTCCAGCTCGCGCAGGTAGGTCTTGGCCTTCGTGATGATCGCATCGGGCACGCCGGCCAGCTTGGCGACCTCGATGCCGTAGCTGTCGTCGGCCGCGCCGGCGACGATCTTGCGCAGGAACAGCAGCGTGCCGCCCTGCTTTTTTGCCGTGATGTTGTAGTTGCGCACGCCGGGCAGCGTCTGCTCGAGCGCGGTCAGCTCGTGGTAGTGCGTGGCGAACATGGTCTTGGCGCCGAGGCGGCGCGGGTCCGCGCAGTATTCGAGCACCGCGCGGGCGATGGCCATGCCGTCGTAGGTGGACGTGCCGCGGCCGATCTCGTCGAGGATGAGCAGGCTCTGCGCCGTGGCGTGGCGGAGGATGTTGGCCATCTCGCTCATCTCGACCATGAACGTGCTCTGTCCGGCGGCAAGGTCGTCGGACGCGCCGATGCGCGTGAACACGCGGTCGACCACGCCGATGACGGCGCTCTTCGCCGGGACGAACGAGCCCATCTGCGCCATGAGCACGATGAGCGCGGTCTGGCGCATGTACGTGGATTTACCGGCCATGTTCGGCCCGGTCACGATGGCGACGCGGTCGTCCGCGTCGTTGAGGAACGTGTCGTTCGGGACAAAGAGACTGTCCTTCTGCGCCTGCTCCACGACGGGGTGGCGCCCCTCACGGATGTCGAGCGTGCGCGAGAGATCGACCTCGGGACAGACGTAGTGGTTTTTCACCGCAGTCTCCGCCAGCGAGCACAGCGCGTCGAGCCGGGCCACGGCGTCCGCCGCCGCCTGCACGCGCGCGACCTCGCCCGCGACGAGCTGGCGCACCTCATTGAAGAGCGTATACTCCAGCTCCGCGATGCGCTCGCGTGCCGTCAGGAGCGTGTTCTCGAGGTCCTTGAGCTCGCGCGTGAAATAGCGCTCGCTCGACACCAGCGTCTGCTTGCGGATATAGTCCTCCGGCAGCTCGGTGACGCCCGCGCTGTTCGGAATGTCGATGTAATAGCCAAAGACCTTGTTGTAGCCGACCTTGAGCTTTTTCGCGCCGGTGCGCTCGCGCTCGCGCTGCTCGAGCTCGGCGACGGTCTGCGCGCCGTGGTCGCGCACGTTGCGCAGGCGGTCGACCTCCTCGCTGTAGCCCGGGCGGAGGATGCCGCCCTCGCGCACGGAAAACGGCGGCTCGTCGCAGATGGCGCGGTCGATGCGCGCGCAGAGGTCGGCGAGCGTGTCCATCTGCGCAATGTCGCGCAGGGCCGCGCTGTGTACGTCCCGGAGCAGCGCCGTCAGGTTCGGCAGCTGCGCGCAGCACAGGGCCAGCGCGTGCAGGTCGCGCCCGTTGGCAGAGCCGTACACCGCGCGGGAGACAAGGCGCTGCATGTCGCCGATCTCGCGCAGGCAGCGGATGAGCTCGCCGCGCAGGACGTTATCGCCCACCAGCTCCTCCACCGCGCCGAGGCGGCGGCGGATCTGCACGGGGCTGAGCAGCGGACGCTCCACCCACGCGCGCAGCAGGCGGCCGCCCATGGGCGTTTTCGTCTTGTCGAGCACCCAGAGGAGGCTGCCGCGCTTTTCGCCGGAGCGGAGGTTTTCCGTCAGCTCGAGGTTGCGGCGCGTGGTGTAGTCGAGCTCCATATAGTGGTCGTCGCCCAGCAGCTCCAGCCGCCGGATGTGGCCGAGGTCGCACTTTTGCGTCTCGTGCAGGTAGGCCAGCAGCGCGCCGGCCGCGCACACGGCCGCCGGTGCCTCGCCGAGGCCGAGCGCGTCCGTGCTCTGCACGCCGAACTGCTCGCACACGCGCGCAGCCGCCGCCATGTATTCAAACCGGTCGCCGCCCGCCTCGACCAGGCTGCCGAGGCGCTTGGTGAGGAAGGTGCGGATGTCGTCGTTTTCCGCCGCCGCGTCGGCGCACACGGCCTCGCGCGGGGCGAAGCGGCCGAGCTCGTTGAGGATGTGGCTCACGGCGTCGGCCGGGTAGTTCGCGGCGCAGAATTCCCCCGTCGAGAGGTCGCAGAACGCCGTGCCGCCGGACTGTCCGCTGAGATACACCGCGCCGAGATAGTTCGACTTGTTCTCCTCGAGCATCGAGGACTCCGTGACCGTGCCGGGCGTGATGATGCGGATGATGTCCCGCTCGACCAGCCCCTTGGCCAGCGCGGGGTCCTCCATCTGCTCGCAGATGGCCACCTTGTAGCCCTTGGCGATCAGGCGGCCGATGTACGCCTCGGCCGAGTGGTACGGCACACCGCACATGGGCGTGCGCTCGGCAGGGTCTTCGACGTTGCGGTCACGCGTCGTGAGCGTGAGGTCGAGCTCGCGCGCGGCCAGGCGCGCGTCGTCGTCGAACATCTCATAGAAATCGCCCAGCCGGAAAAACAGCAGGCAGTCGGGGTTGCGCTGCTTGATCTCGTAATATTGCCGCTTCATCGGCGTCAGTTCCGCCATGCGTCATACCTCCTCGCCATAGAGCGCCCAGGTGTTGCTGCCGGTGATCTTCACGTCCACGAACCGGCCGACGAGGGACGCGTCCCCGCGCATATGCACGAGGCGGCCGCCCTTCGTGCGCGCCGTGAGCGGATGGTCGCCCCGGCCGTCGGCCCCGTCGACGAGCACGCGCTGCACGCTGCCCTCATAGGCGCGGTGCTTCTCCTCCGAGATGCGGTTGGCCGCCGCGACGAGCGCGTCAAAGCGCACCTGCTTCTGCGCGCGGGTGTAGGGGTCGGGCATCTTCGCCGCCGGGGTGCCGACGCGCGGCGAGTAGATGAAGGTGAACATCGCATCGTAGCGCACGGTCTCGATGAGCGAGAGCGTGTCCTGAAACTCTTCGTCCGTCTCGCCGGGGAAGCCCACGATGATGTCCGTCGTGAGCACGAGGTCGGGCATGTACTGCCGCGCAAGCGCCACCTGCGCCAGATATTTCTCGCGCGTGTAGCCGCGGTTCATCGCGTGCAGGACGCGGTCATTGCCGCTCTGCACGGGCAGATGCATCTGGTGCGCGCACTTTTCGCACTCGGCCATGGCGCGAAAGAGCTTTTCCGTCGCGTCCTTCGGGTGGCTGCTCATGAAACGGATGATGAAGTCGCCCGGGATGGCGTTGATGCGCCGGATGAGGTCGGCAAAGTCCACGTCCTCGTCGAGGTCGCGGCCGTAGGAGTCGACGTTCTGCCCCAGGAGCGTGATGTCCTTATACCCCGCCGCGACGAGCTCGCGCGCCTCGCGCTCGATCTCGTCCGGATGGCGGGAGCGCTCGCGCCCGCGCACATACGGCACGATGCAGTAGGTGCAGAAGTTGTTGCACCCGTACATGATCGACAGCCACGCCTTGACGCTGCCGTCGCGCTGCTGGGGGATGCCCTCGGCCACGCTGCCGTCCGCCGGTGCGATGGCGAACACGCGCCGGTGCTCGGTGCAGACGGTGCGCAGCAGCTCCGGAAAGCGCCACAGCTCGTGCGGGCCGAAGACAAGGTCGACGATGCGGTAGGACTTTTTCAGCTTCTCGGCCACATGCTCCTGCTGCGCCATGCAGCCGCAGACCGCGATGATCTGGTTGGGGTTGTGCGCCTTGGTGTGCGTCAGCGCGCCGACGTTGCCGAACACGCGCGTCTCGGCGTGCTCGCGCACGGCGCAGGTGTTCATGACGACGACGTCGGCCGCGAATTCGTCCTGTGTAAAGTCAAAGCCCATGGCGCGCAGATAGCCGCGCAGCTTTTCGCTGTCGGCCTCGTTCTGTTGGCAGCCGTAGGTATCGACCATGGCCAGCGGCTGGCGGCCGCCGGCGGTGAAGTGCGCGCGCAGCTGCGCGCAGATATCCATCTGGTGCTGGATGTCCGATTCGGGGATCTCCGTTCTCTGATAGCTCATGCAATGCTCCTGCCTGTCCGGCTCCGGCCGGATAAAATTTGAAGTGTGATAGAATATTGTAGCATTTCGCGGTGGAATTTTCAATGACAATCCTTTATAATATACGCGCGGGGCGCACACGCCCCATGGACTGTACTTAAAGGAGGGCAAACGATGCCCGATATTCAAATTCTCTCTCCGCATCTGGCGGATCTGATCGCCGCGGGCGAGGTCGTGGAGCGGCCCGCCTCGGTCGTCAAGGAGCTGGTGGAAAACGCGTTCGACGCCGGGGCCCGCACCGTGACGGTGGAGCTGCGCGGCGGCGGCGCGACGTATCTGCGCGTGACGGACGACGGCTGCGGCATGGCGCCCGAGGACGCGGGCATCGCGTTTTTGCGCCACGCGACGAGCAAGCTGCACGACGAGCGGGGGCTCGAGGCCATCGGCACGATGGGCTTTCGCGGCGAGGCGCTGGCCGCGATCAGCGCCGTGTCGCACATCACACTCACGACGCGGCAGCACGGCGCGGCCGCCGGTACACACATGACGCTCGACGCCGGCGACATTCAGGACATGTACGAGACCGGCTGCCCCGAGGGCACGACGATGATCGTGCGCGACCTGTTTTTCAACACGCCCGCCCGGCGTAAGTTCCTGAAGTCCGACCGCGCGGAGGGCGCGGCCTGCGCCGCCGCCGCGATGCCAGCGCCGCCCGCGCCGATAATCACGATATCCGTGTTATAGGTGGCGTCGTCCGCCTTCGCCGCTTCGGTCGCCACATAGGTAGCCCACTTTACCGTGTCCAGACCCGCCGC
>ERZ773202.2131-NODE-2131-length-10938-cov-5.727281_pt1 | contig 10938 bp, 5 predicted proteins | sample MGYA00580998_ERZ773202 | MGnify/ENA primary metagenome ERZ773202 (study PRJEB29015, sample SAMEA2737803) | human gut metagenome | biome: human gut; feature: human-associated habitat; material: faeces | place: China | collected 2012 ...
GTCCTGCCCCGAGGGCGGCATCTACGAGATGACCAACGGCTCGGCAGCGGACAGTCCCCTGTTCTCGACACGCCCCGGCCGCACGCGCATCTACCCGTGCAGCGGCACGCCGAACGGCCTGTTCGCAGCCGGAGACGGGCTGCTCTGGTGCGCCGGCACGACTCTGTATTATAACGGAAAGGCCGTGCCTGGCTGCACGCTCACGGACACGCCGAAGGTATTCGCAGCGCTCGGCGGTACGGTGCTCATCTGGCCGGACAAGGTCTGGTTCCGGCCGGCAGACGGCACGTTCGGCAGCGCAGAGCCAAGCTGGAGCGGCAGCGTGACGCTTGCGGGCGCAGACACGGACGGCGACGGGCGCGCGAGCATCCTCGTAGCCGACGGCGCGGGCGCGCACTTTCGCACAGGCGACGCCGTGACGCTCAGCGGCTTCGGCGACGTGCGCAACAACGGCACATACATCCTGCGCGGCATCGACGGGGCGCGGCTGTGCTTTGACCCGGACACATTCGTGCGCGCGGGCGCAGTCAACGGCGTCACGATCACGCGGCGCGTGCCCGACGCGCAGCACGCGTGCAGCTATGGCAACCGCCTCTGGGCGTGCGCACACGACAGCGTGTGGTGCACAAAGCTCGGCGATCCGCTGAGCTGGTTCTGGTACGAGGCGGACGAAAACGGCGCGGTCGCTACGGCCGCATGGAGCGTTGACGCCGGCGCGCCGGGGGATTTTTCCGGCTGCGCGGCGACGGGCAGCGGCGTGGTGTTTCTCAAGCCCGGCGGGCTCTGGCGGCTCTACGGAACACGGCCTACAAACTTCCAGCTCGTGGCCTCGGCCGCGCTCGGCGCGGAGCAGAACTCCGGCCGCTCGCTCGTGACGGCGGCCGAGACGCTCTACTACCTCTCTCCCGTCGGCGCGGCGCGCACGGCGGGCGGACGGCCGGTACGCATCGGCGATGCGCTCGGGCGCACGCTCACGCACGGCGTCGCCGGTACGGACGGGACGCGCTGGTATCTCTCGGCGCATGACAGCGGCAATGCCTGGCACCTGTTCGTATACGACACGCGCAGCGGCCTGTGGAGCCGCGAGGACGCCTTCCACGCGCGCGGGTTTGCCCGCAGCGGCGGCGCGCTCTATGCGCAGGACACCAGCGGCGTCTGGCGCTTCGGCACCGGCAGCACGGCACAGCTGGAGAGCATGCTCGAAACGGGCGATTTCGTCAGCGGCAGCCCGGACTGCAAGCGTCTGCTGCGCGTGCAGCTGCGGCTGGAGGCGGACGCTGGCGCAAGCGTGACGGCGGCGGTGCAGTACGACTCCGACGGCGTGTGGCACACGCTCGCGACCGTGACGGCGGGCGCGAAGCGCTCCGTCACGCTGCCGGTGCTGCCACGCCGGTGCGACCACTTTCGCCTGCGGCTGACGGGCACGGGCGCGTGGCGGCTGCTGTCGCTCACGCGCACGGAGACCGCCGCCGGGCCGCAGCACTGAGGAAAGGAGACCTTATGGCCACAAAATACAAATACGACAAGAACACCGATTACGCCGCGCTCATGGAGCAGGCAGCGCAGCGCGGCGACCATGCGTCCGCTGCCATCTACGAGCAGCAGCGCAACGCGAAGATCCGCGGCGAGGGCATGACCGATCAGGAGCAGACGAACGACTATGCGCAGTATCTGCCCCTCGAGGACGTGCCGGACTACGACGATACGCACCGCCGCGAGGCGGAAACGCTGCTGACCGAGCGCGACACGACCGCACAGCGCAGCCGCATCGACCAGATGCTTGACGCGCTGCTCGGCGAGGAATTCAACTACGACCCGGCATCGGACCAGCTCTACGCCGCCTACCGGCAGCAGTACGAGCGGCAGGCCGATCTCGCGGCGGCCAACGCCCTCGGCGCAGCGGCCGCGCTGACGGGCGGGCAGGCCTCGACGGCGGCGGTGGCGGCATCGCAGCAGGCGGGCGGATACTACCGCGCGATGCTCGCGGGCAAGCTGCCGGAGCTGGCGCAGCTCGCCTACGAGCGCTACAGCGGCGAGCGCAAGACGCGCCTGAGCGCCATCGACAGTCTGCTCGACGCGGCCGACAGCCGCGACAGCGTGACGAAGGCGCAGATCGCCGCGCTGCTCGACATGGACGACGCGGACTACGACCGCGCGGACAGCAAGCTGCAGCAGCAGGCCAAGGACGCGGCCGATGCCAAGGCCGCCGCCGACAAAAAGGCGAAGGACGAAAAGGCCGCAGCCGAGAAGGCGGAAAAGGCCGCGCGCAGCGATGCGCGGCGCCAGATCACGCTCATCCTGCGCAACGGCGGCACCGTGCCCGACGATCTCTGGCAGCAGAGCGGCTACAGCGCCGTGACGATCGCGTCGATGCTGCGCGGGCGCAAGGGATAAGCGTTATGGAAACCCCAGCGCCGGTTCTGCTCTAAGAATTCTGCAACACGCCGTCTGGCTCAAAGTTATGTAAACTGCACGAAAGAAAGGAATCCCCGGAAGCAAACTGCTTCCGGGGATTTGTGCATGATGGGGTCTGCGCTCAGGCCATGGCCTGTTCAAAGCGCATGAGGATGGCCGCGACCTGCGCGCGCGTGGCGCTGCCCTGCGGGCTGAGGTAGGCGACGCCGCCGCTGCCGGTGCCGGAGATGAGGCCGTTGCCGACGGCCCAGGCCATCTCCGTGCGCGCCCAAGACGAGACGCTGCCCGCATCCGGGAAGCCGGCGAGCGAGCCCGCCTCCGTGAGGCTGCCAGGCGCGAACTGCTTCGTGTAGTTATAGAGGATGACGGCGAGCTGCTCGCGCGTGATCTCCCCGCTGGGGTCAAAGGTCGTGGCGCTCGTGCCGGAGACGACGCCCGTGAGCTTTGCCCACCAGATGGCGTCGGTATACCACTGGCCGCGCGGCACATCGTCAAACGGAACGCGGAGCTTGGCCAGCTCATAGCCAGCGACGGTCGTGGGCTCGCCCTGTATGCGGTAGAGGATGCTCACGAGCTGGGCACGCGTGCACACGCCGTTCGGCGCGACGGTGCTGGCCGAGGTGCCGGCGATGTAGCCGCGGTAGATGCAGTAATCCAGGCCCTCATGCGCCCAATCGGTGGGCGCGGGCATGTCACGGAAGGCATAGCCCGGGCAGGTCGGACCGCCGGGGCAGACAGACGGCAAACCGGTAGCAGGAATGGTTTCTGCCTTTGTCTCTCCACAGACGGAACAAGTATAAACTCGAACCCCGGATGTTGTTGCAGTCGGCTTAATAACGACCTCTCCTGCATTCATCTTATGGCCAAACGCCGCCACTTCATTGCGGTGTTCTACAGCTCCGCATTTTGCACATGTATACAGGTCATAACCATCTTCCGTGCAAGTTGCAGGAGCACGCTTTGTCAGCTGCCAAGTATGCACATGCACACCGGTCGCCGGAATCATCTCCGTTTTAGTATCCCCGCACACAGTACAGGTATAGGTGCGGACACCTGCCATATCTTCTGTCGGCTTCGTTGTCACTTGCCCGCTGTTCCATTTGTGTCCCAGCGGTTCTGAAGCGTCATATCGCTGTGTCGTGCCGCAGGCACTACATGTGCACAGGATATAACCGCCCGTCGTGCAAGTGGCCGGAATCTCCTTGGCAACAAACGTATGCTCACCCGTTGCAGGGATTGTCTCCGTCTTCGTCGCGCCGCAGTCCGTGCAAGTATAGGTGCGGACACCAGCATGAATGCAGTCCGGTTTCGTGGTCACGATGCCGGAATCCCAGGTATGGTCCCGCAGCTTCGGGATGTCCTCGCCCACGCGCGTGTTGCAGCGCGCGCAGATGTGATAGCGGTAGCCGGTGGTCGTGTACGTCGGCTCCTGCGCGACGACCCACTCGCCCCAGTCGTGGCCGAGGGCGGGGATGGTGTCGTTATAATCCTTGCCGCAGCGCGGGCAGGTGCCCTGATAGTGGCCGGTCTCGGTGCAGGTCGGCTCGATGCTGGAGGCGGACTTATAGCTGTAGTCATGGCCCTTGGCGGGGATGACCTCATCGATCTTCACGCCGCAGCGCGGGCAGGTGCCGACGGCGCGGCCGGGCTGCGTGCAGGTGGCATCCGGGAGGAGGTCACAGCGGCTCAGGTCATGGCCGAGCGCGGCGATCTTCTCGGTGCGGGTCGCGCCGCAGGCCGAGCATTTATAAAACGCCGTGCCCTGCTCGGTGCAGGCGGGCGGGTTCGTCTGCGTCTTGACCCAGGTGTGGTCGGTGGCGGCGACATAGGTGTCGTCCACGGGGGCATAGGTGCAGCCCTTCACCGTGCAGACGTGGTGCGTATAGCCCTGCTTCGTGCAGGTGGGGTCGACGACCGTGTCGGCGAACTGGGCGATGTGGTCGCCGTGCCAGAGACCGGTCTTGTAGCCCTGCCACGTGCCGTCGTCCTTGAGCTCGGCGGCCCAGGTATGGCTGCCCTGCGTGTAATAGACCACGCAGTCATCCGGGAAGGAGCGGTTGGAATCCGCCGCGCCGTAGATGCTCTTGGCGGGGTCATTTTTGAAGACGGCGCGCTTGAGCTTCGTGATCTTCGCGATCATATTGAAGGCCGTGCTGATGTCACCGGCCTGATCGGCGTTCTGGTCGGTGTCGTCCGGACGGAGAATGCCGTTGAGCACGCCCTCGACGAGGATCTTCATGGCATTATCCAGGCTCGTGAAGGCACGACCCTGGATCGTGTCGATCTTGTCGCCGAAATAGACCTCCTCGAGCATCTCGCAGCCGGCAAAGGCGCACTTGTCGATCTGCGCGACGCGGTTGGAGAGGTCGACGGTCTTCATATGGTTGTCGCCGAAGAACGCGGCCTTGCCGATCGTGAGGGGCTTGTCGCCGGGGCTGAAGGTGAGGTTGTTCATATAATAATCGCACATGAACGCGTAGTCACCGATGCTCGTGACGTTGGCCGGAATGTCGAGGTTCTTGTGGTGGTTGACGAACGCGAACGCGCCCGTGCCGATCGTCTGCAGGCTCGACGGCAGGCCGAGCGTCGTGTCCTCCTGACCGAGGATGCGGTCCCACGCGAAGGCCCACGGGCCGATATACGTCAGGCCGTTCGGCAGGCGCAGTTCGGCGAGCATGGTGCAGCTGTAAAACGCGTGATCCTCGATGCGGCGCAGGCGGCTGCATGCGCCCGCGCGCACGAAGGTGAGCGTGTCGCAGCCGTAGAAGGCGTACTGATCGATGAGCTCGAGATTGCGCGGCATGTTGATGGCCGAGAGGTACTCGTCCTCATAAAACGCACGATCGCCGATGGTGGCGATGCCGTCATCGAGGAACATGCACGTCAGGTACTGGCAGTCCTTGAAGGCGCGGTCGCCGACGTTCGTGACGCCGGAGTAGGTCTTGCCGTCCTCGGTGGTGGCGCCGGCGATGTAGGCCAGAGCCAGATACTCCTCGCCGAGGTTTTCCACGGTCGTCGTGCCGATGGGCTTGCCTTTGTCGTTGTACTCCGTGACATCGACGTTGCCCATCCAGGGGGCCTTACTGCGGTCGGTATAATCCGCCATCGGGCCGTCGCCGTAGATGTACACACCGTAATACTGCGCGTCCTCGCGGTAGTCGTGCTCCTGCCAGATCTGCTGCAGGGCAGGGTTGTCCTGCACGACGGTGGGGTTCGTGACCTCGTAAATTTTATAATGTACACTGCCCTCGTTCCCGGCAGGGCCGCAGTCGCCATGCGCGACCTCGTTGCCGAAGAGCTTTTTGATCTGATCCGGCTGCTTGAGAAACTGGTCGACCACGCCCGCGATCGTGCCCGCCTGCGCCGGCGGGGCGCACACGCTCAGCAATCCGGCCGCGAGCACAAAGCACAGCAGCAGCGACAACACTCGTTTTTTCATATGGTTCCTCCCTCCTGGAATAGACGAACTGGTAACAGAGTCTACACAATCAGTATACAGGACGCGCCCCGCTTTTGCAACGGGTCGTGCGCGCATGGGCGCGAAAAAATGCACATTTTATTTACACAAATGAAACAAAATGTAACGCTCAAAATGTTTTTTCGGCGATCCCCATTGCATACTTTCCCAGTCATATGGTATATTTTCGACAGACAGGTATTACGGTTGTACACACGCATCACAACAAAGGAGGAAGAAACGATGAAAAAGCGCGTGCTCTCGCTGGCGCTGTGTCTGGTTCTGGTCGTGGGACTGTTCTCCGGCCTGACCGTGAACGCATCGGCAAGCAGACTCGACGATCTGAAAAAGGAGATCGCCGAGAAGCTCATCAAGGAGAAGATCGAGCAGCTCAAGGAGGAGTTTGAGATCCCGGATCTCGACACGGATGCCATCATCAGCAGTTTTACGACCGCGGCCACCTCGGGCGACTTCGGTGAGAACAACTGCCTGCACTGGGAGGTCTCCACCGGTGTTTTCAGCGGCAAGACGCTGACCATCTCCGGCACCGGCGCCATGCCCAACTTTGACTTCCCCCACGGCAACCTCGCGCCGTGGTGGAACTACGAGGCGCTCGGCATGCTCACGAGCTTCGGCAACTTTAAACTGGAGGGCGAACTGAAAAAGGTCGTCATCAAAGACGGCGTCACGAACGTGGGCGACTATGCCCTGTTCTTCCTGCCGGCCGCCACGCAGGTCACGCTGCCCGAGAGCGTGACGAGCATCGGCCGCTACGGCATCGCCATGTGCTCCAAGCTCACGGGCCTGTCCATCCCCAAGGGTGTGACCGAGATCGGCGACTTCGGTCTCGCGGGCGACGGGCTGACCGCCGTCACGCTGCCCGACGGGCTGCAGAGCCTCGGCCGCGGCGCATTTGACACCTGCGCCAGCCTCACGAACACCACCCTGCCCGCCGCCATCACGGCCGTGCCCGGCAAGTGCTTTGCCGACTGCACGAAGCTGCTGAACGTCAAATACGCCGGCACCGTGACCGCCATCGGCGATCTCGCGTTTGAAAGCTGCAAGGCGCTCACCGCAGCGCCCATCCCCGAGACGGTGACCACCATTGACAAGGCCGCCTTCACCGGCTGCACCGCGCTGACGGATGTGACCATCCCTGCGGGCGTGACCGCCATTCCCGAGGACTGCTTCCGCGGCTGCACCGCGCTGGCCGACATGAAGCTGCCCGGCACCGTGACGAGCGTCGGCCACAACGCGTTCACCGGCTGCACCGCGCTCAAGGACGTGCGCTGCTACGGCGCGGCCCCGGCGGTCGAGCCGGGCAACTCGGAAGCGCACAGCTTCGAGCCCACTATCGTCACCATCCACTATAACCCCGACCCGGTCTACGGCTGGACGCTCGACGCGGACGGCAAGTGGCAGGGCTACACCGTCAGCAGCAAGGGCGCGTGCCTGCACACCGGCTACGGCACGACGGAAAACACCGTGCCCGCCACCTGCGGCGAGGCCGGCCGCGTCGACACCATCTGCTCCAACTGCGGCGAGGTCGTCTCGACCAAGGAGATCCCCGCCACCGGCGCGCACACCTGGGACAACGGCACCGTGACCACGGAGCCGACCGAGACCACCCCCGGCGTGCGCACGTTCACCTGCGCCGTCTGCGGCGCGACCCGGACCGAGACCATCCCCGCGACCGGCGAGCACACCTTCGTGTTCACCAAGAACGTCGCGCCCACCTGCACGGCGGACGGCTACGACCTCTATACCTGCAGCGGCTGCGGCGCGACCGAAAAGCGCAACAGCAAGCCCGCGCTCGGCCACAAGTGGGACAGCGGCAAGGTGACCACCGAGCCGACCGAGACCACCCCCGGCGTGCGCACCTACACCTGCACCGTCTGCGGCCAGACCAAAAACGAGATCATCCCCGCCACCGGCGGCAGCAGTGTCTGCCCCGGCGGCCCGAGCTGCCCGAGCTACGGTTTCTCGGACGTGGCCGGCCCGAACGACTGGTCGCACGAGGGCATCGACTACTGCGTGCGCCGCAGCCTCATGGTCGGCACCGGCGCGGGCACGTTCTCCCCGGGCATGAACTGCTCGCGCGCCCAGATCGTGCAGATCCTCTATAACCTCTCCGGCGATAAGACCGACTACGGCAACTACTACCTGCCGTTCACCGACGTCGCGCCCGGCGCGTGGTACTACGACGCCGTCGCCTGGGCATACTTCAACAACGTCGTCTCCGGCACGAGTGAGACCACGTTCGCACCCAACGACGTCATCACCCGCGAACAGATGGCTGTCATCCTCTACGGCTACACGGCCGAGTTCGCGCCCGAATTCACCGGCAACGCCGCCTCGCTCAACACCTTCCCCGACGCCGGCAGCGTCGCCAACTGGGCCTATGCCGCCATGTCGTGGGCCGTGGGCAACGGCCTGATCTCCGGCATGGGATCCGGCGGCGTGTCCTACCTCGCGCCGCAGGGCAGTGCCACGCGCGCGCAGGCCTCGGCCATCATCATGCGCTACTGCCAGCTCATCGGCCAGTGAGCCGGTGCAGTCAAACCGCAAAACCCCGCCCCGGGAGCCAACGCTCCCGGGGCTTTTTGCGGCACTGCGGGCGGCACGACCGGGCAGAAATGTGCGGCAGCAGCGGACGCGTGTGCCTAGGTGGAGAACAGTCGCATGAGAGGTGGAATGCAGGCCGAAAAGCGGCGGTTCGTTTACATAACATCGTTAATTGTGCCGTATTTATGTTGATAAGTCTGTTAGCAATGTGGAAAAGTGGTTTCCATAACGCCGATTTCACCCGCGAAAACGGACAACCAGTGCAGTTTTACCCATACCGGTGTCGAACTGTCAGGATATGTAACAAATATTTCATTTGAAAACAATTCTGCGCCGTGAATCTTAACAACTTCGTTCAAAACGTTACACATATGGTATATATGTCCCTTGCATTTTGGCCGTTTTTTGCTATAATACATCTTGTAACCGGCAATACCAACCATCCGATGTCGTCTATTGTGTGGGACGGCGTTGGAAATCTGATGAAAGGGGTAAAGTAATTATGATGGGTCCTATTCATATTGGTCTTGGCATCGCTTCCGATATTCTCGGTAAGTGCGGCGAAGATAAGGCGAAGGCGATCGTTGATGCGATCTCCGATGCGCTGCCGAACTGGCTCGCCATGTAAAAACAGCATAGAAAATCCCGGAGCCGAAGCTCCGGGATTTTTTTGTCGGAAAAACGGATGCTTCCAGCGTGCCCTTCGCAGCCCGCAGCATCGAAGCGCACAGAAAACGGCTGCAGCCGCCGGTGGTACGGGAAAAATGACAAACGGTTGCGAATTTTAGCTAAACGTTACATTCTTCTCTATTTGTCCATTGCGTTTTGCCTGTTTTTTAGGTATTATGGCCTTGTAACCGGTAATATCAACCATCCGGTGTCGCCGAATGTGTGCGGTGGCATTGGAAATCTGACGAAAGGGGTAAACGGACTATGTTGTATGGCGCTCTGGAACTGACTGCGAAAATTCTCGGCATCTGCAAGGAGTACGAAGCACAGGAAATCGTGCAGGAGATTGCAAACTCCCTGACCATGCCGATCGACTGATCTGGTTTGCAGCCGCCCCGGAGCAGAAATGCTCCGGGGCTTTCTGCCGCGGCCCTTACACCGGGGAGACCCCGTCAGGATCCTATGACTTCCTTCTGCTCCGGCACACCGGTGTACGCGAACACATAGTCCACGGCGCGGTTGCTCACGCGCTCGAGCGACTCGTAGGTGCTGCCGCCGATGTGGAAGGTCGCGATGAAGTTATCCAGATGGATGAGCGGGTCATCACACGCCGGGGGCTCGTGCACGAACACGTCGCTCGCCGCGGCGCGGATCTGCCCCGTGGTGAGGGCGACATAGAGATCGTGCTCGTTGACGATGCCGCCGCGCGAGGTGTTGACGAGCAGCAGGTCCGGATTCGCCGCGGCGAACACCGGCGCGTTGATGAGGTCGCGCGTGGCATCGCAGAGCGTGATGCTCACGTTCACGAAGTCCGAGCGGCGGAAGAGCTCCGGCAGGGTGTTGACCTGTTCATAGCCCCAGGCGGCGCACTCGGCGGCCGTGCGGCGCGGATTCCAGCACAGGACGCGCACGTCGAACGCCGCGCGCAGGATGTCCGCCACGCGGTGGGCGATGTTGCCCGTGCCGACGAGGCCGAGCGTGCGGCCGGTCATCTCGTGGCAGACGAATTCCTCCGCGCCGAAGTGGTCGAAGCGGCCGGCGCACAGGCCGTTGTTGACAAACTTCAGCTGCCGGTTGAGCGCCAGCAGTTGCGCCACGGCCAGCTCCGCGACGGCCGGCGCGCCGAGGCCAGGCACATTCGGCACCGGCACGCCGTACTCGGCGGCGGCCTCCGTGTCGATCGTGTCGCGGCTGACGCCGTGCATGGCGATGACCTTCAGGTTCGGCGCGCGCTCGATGACCGAGCGCGGCACGGCCGCGCGGCGGATAATCATGGCGGCGAGCTGCTCGGGGTGGTCGAAATTGTCCACGATCTCAAAATGGCGCGCAAGCCGGGCATACGCCGACGGCGCGATGTGTTCACTCAGATAGACCTGCATGATGGGCTCCTCCCGTGAAAAGGCAGATGACGAAGCTGCCGATTTGTGCTAGAATCCGGCGATAATACGATGATACTACACACGCGCCGGGCGTACAAGCGGCAGGTGCATTTTCTGAATTTCTGAACGCCTTCTTTTCGGCGGAATTTCTTGGCAAGCACAACGAAGTATGCTCATTCTGTATTTATGCTTGCCTTTCTGCAAGCGCTTCCATTGCTGCAGGACCGGCGTCGGCGTGCGCAGCTGAAGGCAATCGGAGCCCAGCGGTACGTGCCGGTGGCCGGTTCTGTTTTTTGTTCGGATAAGATATCTGCGGCCGCTGAGCATCAGCGGAACATGAAAAAAAGCTGCGGCCAGTCGGCCGCAGCTTTTTGCTGCTCGGATATGCGGTTTGGGCGCTCAGCCGCGGCCGCTGCCGCGGCGGCGGCCGCGCGTGCGGTCGCTATAGAGGCG
>ERZ773202.2132-NODE-2132-length-10932-cov-4.382918_pt1 | contig 10932 bp, 7 predicted proteins | sample MGYA00580998_ERZ773202 | MGnify/ENA primary metagenome ERZ773202 (study PRJEB29015, sample SAMEA2737803) | human gut metagenome | biome: human gut; feature: human-associated habitat; material: faeces | place: China | collected 2012 ...
ACCATCAGGAGTGCTACCGCGAGGTCGGCAGTCAGGCCATCAGCTACACCACCGGTGTGCCCGCGATGTGCGGTGCGCTGATGATGCTGACCGGCGAGTGGACCAAGCCCGGCGTCTACACGGTGGAGGAGTTCAACCCCGACCCGTTCCTTGACGCACTGGACAAGTACGGCCTGCCCCGCAGCGAGAACCATGACCCGGTTCTCGTGGACTGATGGCGCAGCGCGACGCACGGCCGCCGTTTGCGGCCATCGACGGCGCAGTGCCGCCGGAATTTTCCGCCCTGCCCACGCCCTGCTACCTGCTGGATGAAGCTGCCCTGACCCGCAACGCGGAGATTCTGGGCGGGCTGGCCCGCCGTACCGGGTGCAAGGTGTTGCTGGCGCAAAAGGCGTTCAGCAACTACGACTTGTACCCGCTGCTGGCGCCGCACCTCGCGGGCACCGAGGCCAGCGGCCTGTTTGAGGCGCGGCTCGGCGCGGAGGGAATGCCCGGCAAAGAAGTGCACGTTTTCTGCGCGGCCTACCGCGCAGATGAAATGGACGAGCTGCTGCGGTACGCCGACCATATCGTCTTCAACTCGCCCGCGCAGCTGGCAAAATTTGGCCCCGCGGCCAAGGCGGCGGGCAAAAGTGTGGGACTGCGCATCAATCCCGAGTGCTCGACCCAGGACGGCCACGCGATTTACGACCCCTGCGCCCCTGGCAGCCGTTTGGGCACGACCCGCGCCCAGTGGGACGCGGCAGCGGCAGAAAATTCTGCCCTGCCCGGGCTGTTGGACGGCCTGCACTTTCACACTTTATGTGAGCAGGACGCCGATGCGCTGGCCGTGACGCTGGACGCAGTGGCAGAGAAATTCGGCGATTTGCTGCCAAAAATGAAGTGGCTGAACTTCGGAGGCGGGCATCACATCACCCGCCCCGGCTACGACATGGCCACTTTGGAAAAGTGTATCCGCCGCGCCCGGAATGACTGGGGCGTGACGGTTTATCTGGAACCCGGCGAGGCCTGCGCCCTGAACGCAGGGTATCTCTTGACCCGCGTGCTGGACGTGGTGCAAAACGGCGATACGACGGTTGCCATCTTGGATGCCAGCGCCGCCTGCCATACACCGGACGTGATCGAAATGCCTTACCGTCCGCCGCTGCTGGGGGCAGGGGAACCCGGCGAAAAGCCCTGCACTGTGCGGTTGGCCGGGCCGACCTGCCTTGCGGGGGATGTCATCGGTGATTACAGCTTTGACGCTGTGCCTGCCGTGGGAGATCTGCTGGTGTTCGGCGATATGGCCATTTACACCACCTGCAAGAACAACACCTTCAACGGTATGCCCCTGCCCGGTATTTACGCCCGCAAGCCCGACGGCACTACGCGGGAAATCGTGACGTTCGGATATACAGATTTCAAATGTCGGCTGGGAAAATAAGCTGCGATAAATGCAAAGCGCCCACCGGCAGGCCGTTGCTGCGCCGTATTATCTCGCATTTTCGCATATCTTAACACAAAAGAAGCTGCTCACTCCGTAGGGAATGAGCAGCTTCTCACTTTTAAGCCTGCTACCAGGGCTTTTCTTTCATTATGGGTCGTCCGGCACCGGCATTGGCTGACAGGCAGGGGTTATGCAGCGGTCACTTTTTTGCTTCGCTTGGATGGGGGACAGGAGGCATTTTCGTGAACAGCGCTTTCAGCGCCAGCGGCGTGGCGACGCTGGAAACCACGATCAAAAGGATGACCGCCGTAAAATAAACAGGCTCGACAACGCCGACCTCAAGGCCCTTCTGGGCCACGATCAAGGCGACCTCGCCGCGGGTCATCATGCCGACACCGACTTTAAGAGAGTCTCCCCAGTTGAAACGGCAGGCTCTGGCCGCCAGTCCGCAGCCGATGATTTTTGCCAGCAGGGCAACGAGAACGAAGCAAACACTGAACAGCAGAATCTCCGGCGTCAGCCCGCTGATGTCGGTCTTTAAACCGATGCTGACAAAGAAAATCGGCGCAAAAATCACATAGTTACTGATGTCGACCCGCCGCTCCACATAAGCGGCGTCGTGCAGCGTACAGAGAACGATACCGGCAATGTAAGCGCCGGTAATATCCGCAATGCCAAAGTATTTCTCGGCAATATAGGCCATTGCAAAGCAGAATGCAAGGCTGGCAATCGTTATGCGCTGCGTATGGGGATTGCGGGAATCCAGCCACTTCATGGCGCAGTGGAACGCATAGCCGATACCAACGGCAACCAGAAAGAACAGCGCGGTCTGGACCAGCACGCCGCCGATACCGGTGCCCTCACCGGAGCTGGCACCCAGCACACAGGTCAGCACGATAATGCCGATGACATCATCAATGACGGCAGCGCTGACAATGGTAGTGCCAAGGAAGCTCTTTAAGTGGCCCAACTCCTGCAGCGTTGCCACCGTGATGGACACGCTGGTTGCGGTCATAATCGTGCCGATAAACAATGCGCGGAAGAATTCCGGGCTGCCGATTGCCGAAAAGCCGTAGAATGCGCTGTAGAGCAGCGTACCGCCCATCAACGGTACAAGCACACCGATGCAGGCAATCAACGTGGCAATAGGCCCGGCCCGCATCAGTTCTTTCAGGTTGGTGCCAAGTCCTGTGGAAAACATCAGCAGCACAACGCCGATTTCAGCAAAAACGGAGATCGTATCGTTGATCTGCACCAGATTGAGCAGACAAGGCCCAACCAGCAGACCGGCGAGAATTTCACCGACCACCTGCGGGGCCTTGCACTTGCGGGCAGCCAGGCCAAAAAACTTGGCGCTCAGAATAATAATTGCCAAATCACGGAAGATGGAATACATACATGTCATCTCTCTCAATTTACTGTAATCCATCCTTGTTATAGCACTTCTGCCAGATTTTTTCAATAGCTGAAACCGCCTTTTGGAGTTATCGTCGGATATTGTATAAATGTGGTAAACTGTAAGCCAAAGACAAGGCAAAGCACTTGCAATAATGTCCGTAGTATGATAAAATTCCAATTTAGAAAAGTTATAATATGGTTTACTTCATGGCTTACTGCGTCCGACAGGGTTCGGCGGCAAGCGGTATACAACCTATATAATAAGGAAGAGAAGCGCATGTTCCATTTTTCAAACAGGCATCACCACACAGGAAAAACGTCAATGAGCAGGGCAAAAGTGTATGGTCTGCTTATGGCTTTGGCTATGCTTTTTATGGCAGGTCTGTGCGCCTGTTCCGCACAGCCGCACTCTGCGGCAGAGACTGCGCCGCAGACGATTGTGGTCGGCATTGATGTGTTTGACCCTTACAGCTATCTGGACAGGAACGGGCAGTTTGCCGGCATCGACGTGGAACTGGCGACGGAAGCGTTTTCACGACTTGGCTATACGCCGGAATTCCGGACGATTTCATGGCCGGACAAAGACAACCTTCTCAGCGACGGAACGATCGACTGTATCTGGTCATGCTTCAGCATGAACGGGCGGGAAACCAAGTACCAATGGGCCGGTCCGTATATGTACAGCCGTCAGGTCGTGGCTGTTCGTGCAGACAGCGATATCCAGTCGCTGCCCGATCTGGCCGGTAAGCGCATCGGCGTACAGGCAACCACAAAGGCGGAGTCGCTGTTTCTCGGCGAAATTCCCTCTTTGCTGCCCGAGGTCAAGCAAGTCAACAGCTTTGAGACGACAGAGGATATGTTTGCGGCACTGCGCAAAGGCTATGTAGATGCCGTCGCGGGCCATGAAGCACTGGTAGCCAAGTGGACAAATCTGGATGAAAGCAGTTACCGTGTGCTGGCAGAGAGTCCTTACAGTTCCGAACTTGGCGTTGCCTTCGCAAAGGACACCCATGAGGATTTGGCTGTGCAGCTGACTCAAACTCTGGAAGATATGAAGCAGGACGGAACGATTGGCCGCGTTGCAGAAAAATTCGGACTTGATGCAGAAAAAACTGTGTGGGGGGAACAGGGAAAATGAATGTGAAAAAGCAGTCCGGCAAAAAAAGACTGTTTTTGCTTGTGTTAGTTGCGTTCGGCATTGTACTTTGGATCACATTCACGAATCTGAACCGAATTGCACTGCGTCATACATTGGATGAAACGATTGGTTTTGTAAAGATCCGCTTAGAGCAGTACGAGACTGATGCGGCCAACGACCGCGTGAAAAGCCTTGTCCGCCTGCTGGATAAAACGGTAAGCCTTGGCAACGAAATGACGCTGAAGGAAGGTTTCGGCACGCAGGACCTGAACTCTTTTGCAGAGGAACAGCGTTTGACCGGTGCGCTTGTATTAGATGAAAACCTGAATGTTGTCATGCAGACCACAAAGGGCGGCAACGCCATGCCGCTGTGGGAGAAGCTGATCGACAGCCCCTATGTACACAATATCGTTGATTATCCAAAAAAGACATACTCGACCCGTCTGGAAGAAAATGGGATACTCTATGATTTTGCCGCGGTGGCACGCGCGGATGCACCAGGTATCCTGATTACCTATATACAGAAGGACAATGAGGATATTGGAGATTTGACGGTGGATTCCCTGTTGAAAGATTTTCCGTTGGAGCTTGGCGGCATCGCTACGATCACGGAGAACGGCAGGGTCATCAGCAGCAACAGCAGCAAACAGGTAAACAAGGCAATAGAGGACTGCCAGGAATTATATAACGGAACCTTCGGTGCTGCGGAGGATGGCATTGCGCGCCTGAACAGCAATCAGGGCGTCTGGTACGGCAGCCGGGAAAATACCGAGAACTATACGCTCTTTGTGTTTTTCCCGGCATCTCAGGTGTTCATGACGCGCAACATTGTCTGTGCATCCTATCTGGCCATAGCCGTAATGGTCTTTTTAATGGCACTGCTGTGGCAGACCAAAATGGAAAAAGACGCGCTGCGGCAGCACCAGAAACGTACCGGAATTATCACAGCGCTTGGCACGGCGTATACGTCCATTTCACTGGTGGACTTGAAGAAAAACACCGTTGAAATCGTCAAAAACGCGTCAGATACGGTCAAGAAGCAGAAGCACTTTGCACTGAAACGATCCGTACAGCAGGAGCAAATCGAGAAAATTATCGCGGAGCCATCCCGCGAGGAGTATCTCGCCTTTACGGACATGACGACAGTGGCCGAACGTCTGAAGGGTCACACCTCTTTGGCTCTTACGTCTCAGACTGTCGACAGAAAATGGATCCTTACGCTGATCACACCGCAGCGAAAAGACGCGGACGGCAACGTAACAGCCGTATTGGTTGCTACCCGCGACGCTACCGAGGAAAAGCGGCGGGAGCAAAAGCAGGAGGATGCCCTGCGCGATGCACTGGCGGCGGCGGAACACGCCAATAAGGCCAAGACGGTATTCCTGAACAGTATGTCGCACGATATTCGCACCCCGATGAATGCCATTATCGGGTTTACGGCCCTTGCCACGGCGCATATTGATAACATTGAACTTGTCAAAGAGTATCTGAAGAAAATCAGCGTATCGGGCCAGCATCTGCTCAGTCTGATCAACGATATTCTGGATATGAGCCGTATCGAAAGCGGCACGGTCAAACTGGACAACACAGAAGTCCACCTGCCCGATGTACTGCACGACCTGCGCACGATCATTCAAGGCAATATCAGCGCCAAACAGCTTGACCTTTACATCGACACGCAGGATGTGCACCACGAGGATATTATCACCGATAAGCTGCGCCTGAATCAGGTCCTGCTCAACATCGTAGGCAACGCTGTCAAGTTTACACCGGCGGGCGGTACCATCAATATCCGCGTTGAAGAAAAGCCGTCTGCCCGCAGTGGGTATGCGACCTTTGTTTTCAGCGTGAAAGATAACGGTATCGGTATGTCGAAGGACTTCCAGGCGCACGTTTTTGACTCTTTTTCACGGGAACAGACTGCGACAAGAAGCGGCATTCAGGGTACGGGCCTTGGCATGGCCATCTCGAAAAACATCGTAGATATGATGGGCGGAACCATCGTCGTCAAGAGCGAGCAGGGAAAGGGCAGCGAGTTTACGGTCACCCTGGACTGCAAGGTTTGTACGGAATCGGTGAAATATCCGCCGATTCCGGGCCTGAAAGGCACCCGTGCACTGGTTGTGGATGATGATGCACAGACCTGCATGAGCGTAAGCAAAATGCTGCGGGAAATTGAGATGGAAGCCGACTGGACGACCTCCGGCAAGGAAGCCATCCTGCGCGCGAGGGAGGCGCACAATCAAGGTGCGGAGTTCAAGGTTTACATTATTGACTGGCTGATGCCGGATATGAACGGCATTGAGACGGTGCGCAGGATCCGCAAAGTAATCGAACCCGGCACGCCGATCATCATATTGACAGCCTACGATTGGGCCGACATTGAGGACGAGGCCCGGCAGGCCGGTGTCACGGCGTTTGTTTCCAAACCGCTGTTTATGTCGGAACTGCGCGATGCACTGACACACAAAGTGGTGTCGGGCAGGCAGCCCCTTCTGCCCAAGCACGGCGACTATACGGGCAAAAAGGTGCTGTTGGTCGAGGATAACGAACTGAACCGCGAGATTGCAACGGCCATTCTGGAGGAAGCCGGACTGAAAGTGGACGCCGTTGAGGACGGCACGGATGCCGTGGCCAGAATGAACGAGGCTGCGGAGGATGAGTATGATCTGATCCTGATGGATATTCAGATGCCCAAAATGGACGGATACACCGCCACCCGGGAGATCCGTACATTGAGCAGCAATAAAAAGGCAAACATTCCCATTGTGGCCATGACAGCCAACGCTTTTGAGGAAGACCGCCAAAAAGCATTCAAAGCAGGGATGAATGCACATATTGCAAAACCGATTGATGTGAACATCCTGATGGGAACACTGGATAAAGTTTTTAAACAGAATTCGTGATCGCGTTTAAATAGCGTACAAAGGATCTGTACGGCAAAGTAAAAAGCATATACAGCTGCGTTTATGGCGAACGGCCTCTCGGCGGTTCGCAACGCGATGCTGTATATGCTTTTTTTATTGGTTTCTTAGGGCAATACCGCAAAGAGCGCCGTGTGAGCCGGGATGCAACGCGGATCGTATCAGATGGCCATTGCGGATATGCGCAATCTGTCAGCCGCCCAGCTCCACCATGCGGCGGATGCAGCGCCCGGCTCCCTGCATGACGTCCTGCGGCAGGGTGATTTCCTCGCCGCCGCTGCCCTGCAGGCAATGGTAAATGTCCATCAGGGTGGTCAGTTTCATGTTCATGCAGGTAAGCTGCACGGCCAGCGGATAGAACCGCTTTTCCGGGCAAGCATAGGAGAGGTGCTCCACGATGCTGTTTTCCGTGCCGATGATGAACTCTTTGGCATCGGACTTTTCTGCATAAGCCATAATGCCGGTGGTAGAGCCAACATAATCAGCCTGCTCCACGACCTCGGGGCGGCATTCGGGATGAACCAGAAGCAGCGCCTCCGGGTGGGCAGCGCGGGCTTTGGCTACATCTGCTGCCGAACATACGATATGGCGCGGGCAGCCGCCGTGGTAAAAGGCAAACTGCTTTTCCGGCAGCTGCTTTGCTACATAGCCGCCCAAATTGGGATCGGGGATGAACAGAATCTTATCGTTTTCCAGCGCACTGCAAATTTTCAGCGCGCTGGAGGACGTCACACAGACATCGCAGGCCGTTTTCAGCTCCGAGGTTGTATTGATGTACGCCACCACGGCGTAGCCGGGGTACTGCTTTTTCAATTCCTGCAAGGTCGGCAGATCAAGCTGCTCGGCCATAGGGCAGCCCGACATGGGGTTGGCCAGCCAGACGGTTTTCTCCGGGCTTAAAATTTTGCAGGTTTCGGCCATGAATCGCACACCGCACATGATGACCCCGTCCGCGTTGGTTTTGGCCGCCTGCACGCTCAACCCGTAGGAATCGCCGGTGTAATCGGCGACTTCCAGCACAGGCTGGCTCTGGTAGGCATGGGCCAGGATGCAGATATTCTTTTCCCGTTTCAGGCGCGGAATCTCCTGCTGCAGTTCATGGACAGTCATAATTATGCCTCGTTTTCTTTCTTCAATGCTCCCACGGTTGCAGCGGAGCCAGAAAACCGTGCTCTTTCAGTTCTTTTTCGATCAGGCTCAGCCTGTCCGGGGTGGCTGCCTCCACCAGATGATAGTGGTAGCCGTCGGTGGCGGTGGACAGCACCGTGGAGGAACTGTCCTCAAACGATTGCAGAAATTCCCGCACGTCCTGCCGGGAACGGATGTCCATCTCGGCGGTGATACGGCCATAGACCCGGTGGCTGATGCTGATATTCTTGACCCGGCCGCCACAGTCCACAATCAGGTTCAGCTCCTGCCCGGTTCGGTCAGGTGTGTGGCGCACCTTGAACTCCCGTGTGCAGCCGGCGGGCTGATCAGGCTGATCCAGCACATAGCCGCGTGCAGTGGAAATGATCCCGGGGTGTGATGCCCGTATGACCGCCAGATCCTGCACGATGACCTGACGGCTGACGCCGTAATGGGTAGCCAGCGTGCGGGCGGCAATAGGCGCTCCGGCATGGGCAAGCTGCTGCAAAATGGCGGCGCGGCGCTCTGCGGTGGTCATATCAGGCCTCCTCCGCGGTCAGGGGGCGCAGATGCTTCATGGAAAGATCCAGAATGGGGGCCGAATGGGTCAGGGCGCCGCTGGACACATAGTCAATGCCAATGTCCCGCAGACGGGCAATGTTTTCCCGCGTGACATTGCCGGAGCACTCGGTCTTGGCGCGGCCTGCAATCAAAGTCACAGCCTTGCGCATATCCTCGTCGCTCATGTTATCCAGCATGATGATGTCCGCACCGGCTTCCACGGCCTCTTTGACCTGCTCCAGCGTTTCAACCTCCACCTCGATCTTGCGGACGAAAGACGCATACTGCCGGGCCATCTTGACGGCCTTCGCCACGCCGCCGGCAGCGCCGATGTGGTTATCCTTCAGCAGAACGCCGTCAGACAGGCCGGTGCGGTGGTTGCAGCCGCCGCCAACGCGGACAGCGTACTTTTCAAAAATGCGGTTGTTGGGGCTGGTCTTACGGGTGTCCAGCAGGGTGATGCCGGTGCCTTCCAGCAGGGCAGACAGCTGATGGGTATAGGTGGCAATGCCGCTCATTCGCTGCAGGTAGTTCAGCGCAACGCGCTCACCGGAAAGCAGGGCGCGTATATCGCCCGTAACAACGGCCAGCTTCTGGCCGGGCTGTACGGTATCGCCGTCCCGGCAGAAGAATTCCACCTTGGCGCCGGGGTCCAGCAGCGTAAAGACGCGGGCATAGACCGCCAGACCGGCAACAATGCCGTCCTCCTTGGCAATCAGATCCACGGTGCCGGGGCAGGCGTGAGGCATGACGGCGTTTGTGGAAACGTCCTCCTCCGGAATATCCTCCCGCAGCGCTTGCAGCAACAGCGGGTCTATATGCAGCAGCTGGGTGATCTCATTCATGGTTTTTACTCCTCTCAATAGCGGTCAGGACCTCCTGCCGATACGCGGCAAACAGCGGTTCCTGTTCACGGTATGGGGCCAAATCGGGCTTATTGCCTGTAAAGACAGGCGGTTCTCCGTATAGTATATCATCTGCCGCGCGCTGTGCAAAGACCAAAGATTCCAGCAGGGAATTGCTGGCCAGCCGATTGCGTCCATGCACACCGTTGCAGCAGGTCTCGCCGCAGGCATACAGCCGGGGCAGTGCTGTGCGGCTGCTCAGGTCCGCCGTGATGCCGCCCATAAAATAATGCTGGGCCGGTACAACGGGGATCGGTTCATGGATGGGGTCGTACCCCTCCTCCTCGCAGCGCTCCAGAATGTTGGGGAAATGCTCACGGATAGCCGCCTCACCGATGGGGCGCATATCCTCCCACACATGGTCAGTGCCGTCCTTTTCCATCTGTGCGCGGATCGCTGCGCTCACCACGTCGCGGGGCTGCAATTCGTTGGTAAAGCGGTTCCCGTTTTTATCCAGCAGCAGCGCACCCTCCCCGCGAACCGATTCCGAAATCAGAAAGCGACGGCCTTTTCGGTGGCTGTACAAAGTCGTGGGGTGGATCTGGATATAGTCCAGGTGCTCACAGGCAACGCCGTGGCGCAGGGCCATGGCGATGGCATCCCCCGTGATGTGGGGGAAGTTGGTGGAGTTTTTATACAACCCGCCGATGCCGCCGCAGGCCAGCACCACCGCCCCTGCCCCGATGGCTCGCGGTTCGCCGTCCGGACCGGCAGCAATGACACCGCCGCAGGCCGAGGCGTCGGCGAAGAAATCCAGCAGAGTCGTATGCTCGCGCAGTTCGATGTTCTCGCAGCGCAGGACCTCGTTCAGCAGGGTCTGGGTGATCTCGTGGCCGGTAATATCCTCATGGAACAGAATGCGCGGGCGGGAGTGTGCACCCTCCCGGGTAAAGCGCAGAGCCCCGTGGTCATCCCGCGCAAAGCGGACGCCGCGGCGCACCAGATCCCGGATGATCGAGTTGGAGGAACGAATCATCAGGTCTACTGTGGCGGGGTTGTTCTCGTAATGGCCTGCCCGCATCGTATCATCAAAAAAGGGGCGGTAGTCTGCCTCGCCATGCTGCATACAAATGCCGCCCTGCGCAAGGAAGGAGTCGCTCTCGTCCGCTTTCTGCTTTGTAAGCAGAAGAATGCGGTACCGCGCAGGCAGATTCAGGGCGCAGTAAAGGCCCGCAGCGCCGGTGCCAACGATGACTACGTCAAAATAGTCATCCATATTAGCCATTTTCATGTGGTTTCCTCGGTTTCTTCTGTAATTCCAACTTTGACAGTATATCACTGTTCATTACACGTGTCAAGACACGTGTAATGATATATAGTGACACCCCGCCATGCGCAATAAACTTCGGCATAAAAAACAACAGGAACACTGCTGTACATTGCAATGTTCCTGTTGTTTTTATTAGGGCAATACCGCATAATTCTAAGTGCCGATACGGCGAGCGAGGTGCG
>ERZ773202.2141-NODE-2141-length-10904-cov-3.740621_pt1 | contig 10904 bp, 8 predicted proteins | sample MGYA00580998_ERZ773202 | MGnify/ENA primary metagenome ERZ773202 (study PRJEB29015, sample SAMEA2737803) | human gut metagenome | biome: human gut; feature: human-associated habitat; material: faeces | place: China | collected 2012 ...
TCTTGTCAATGATCAGGATAACAAGGGACACAAGGAACATGATCGCCAATGCGATCTCGAGCACGGAATTCATACTTGCGAGCAGGGAGGCATCCTTCCACTCGATGTAGGATGTCATATTTGTGGGGATATCATAAATGAAATGCAGCAGCATGGGAATGACGATGCTGCCTGACTTGAGATAGATGACCGCAAAGGTAAATCCGATGGCCCCTGACAGAAAGAAAGCGGAGGTGCTCCAACCGGTCACCACATGAGCCGCCCCAAAGACAAGAAAACTGACAAAGGCATAGAGCAGACGGCTCCAAACGCTTTTATTCCCGTGGAAATATCCTTCCAAAATGAGGAAGCGGTAATTCAGTTCCTCATAAAGGGCAGTCGTGAGCTGCTGCAATAGGATCCTTGCGAAAAACAGCCCTGCGGTGAGGCCTGAAATTCCCCTGCATCCGACATAGACGGCGGCCACGTAGCACAGCAGAAATACGAGAAAACCGAGACCCGCTTACATGGCGATCTTGCTGTTATGAAGGCTTAGAATTTCCCTTGTCGTTTTCCCGTATAACCGTGTTCTGAGCATCAGGATGATGACTCCGAAAGCGGCACGCAGCATACTGCTGAGCAGATACCATGGAATGCCAGACACAAAATTCACGATGAGCATCGATAACATGAGAAATGCTGCGCCCAGCACGACGGCCCAGAGGATTCCGCTAAATCGTTTATCCCATAGTAATGGTTTCATCTTATTTAAAGCTATTCTCGTAAATATCAAAAATGATAAGAAGCTTCGGATCCTCCCTGGCTATCTGACGGCAAAGCTCACTACCGATTGAGCCACCGCCACCTGTAACCATGACCACCTTGCCCTGTAAAAATGAATGAATACCGTCATTATCCACAACAACCGGATCTCTGCCCAGCAAATCCTCAATGCTTACCGGACGTAGATTGGAAACCGACACTCTTCCGTCCACCATCTGATAGATTCCCGGAACCACAGACACATCACAGCCTGTGTCCTTACAAATATTGAGTATATCCTTCCTGTCCTTACCGGATGTAGAAGGTACAGCATACACAATTTTCGTGATATCATACTTCTCAACCATCTCCGGAATGTCATTTCGGTTGCCGACAATAGGCACGCCATCTATGAATCGTCCCAGCTTAGCCGGGTTGTCATCTATGATACAGCAAGCCTTCGTGTGCAGATGTGAGCTCATGATAAGCTCTCTTATAAGCATCCTGCCCGCATTTCCTGCTCCGATAATCATGACTCTCTCATCACCGTTTGCAGAGCCTCTCTGCTCCAGCATCTTCTGACCTGTCCTGATAAATCTGTACGCAAAACGGCACGCTGTGCACAGTGCAAAGCTGAGCATCAGCCCGATAATCCAGAAGGCATACGGCATCTTGATCTCATACACCTCATGAATGATAACACTCACAACTGTAAGCACCAGAAAGGCACCAATAATATGCATAAACTCGTTGATGCTCGCAAAACGCCATATACTGTGGTACAGCCTGAAAATATAAAACACCACAAGTGAAATCACCATAAACAATGGCACAATGTGCAGATAACCCTCCAAAAATGAGAGCGGAATATGCGAATATGAAAACTCACACCTGATCATCAAAGCGAAAAAGAATGAGATTGCAATGATGCACATATCAATAAAAGCAAGCACCAATGCCCTGAAAACCCATTGCTTGTCATTGCCCATGTATGCGTCCGGCTTCTCCGGACCATCGTATTTTGTTTTGTCTTTTCGATTATTTGTATCTTTTTTCATGTCAAGTCTATTACTCATATAGGATTTTCTCCTTCTGTCCCACACTGCAAAAAGCAGCTTCTATATCCCTATGTAAATCAACTTCTCATAAACTGCGTTTAAATTTACGCTTTATTATACCATATACACACTATTATAGTTCTTATTATTTTATTAAATATACCACATTTAGCGATTTTTGAAAACAAACAGCTTGCTTATCACATAGTTTAGCACAACCACAACCACCTGTGCTACCAGCTTCACCCACATGCTTGGATAGTCCAGAAGCGTGATAAAAATAAAGATAATAGTCTCTTCAATAACAAGCGTAATGAATCTGCCACTGAAAAAAGCAAACATCTGTACTAAAAATGCCGTCTTGGTGGGCGTTGCAGCCTTAAACACCCACTTCTTGTTGGTAACATATGAAAATAGAACAGCAAACACCCATGCCAGAGCGTTCGCAATCAGCTCATTGATACCAAAAAATACATTAAAAATGGCATATGCACCTATGCTGATCACAAAGGTCATATTGCCAAAAACCGTGTATAAAACAAGCTCCTTAAACTCCTCTTTCCTGTTTCGTATTATAATATTATCCATTTCTCCACCTATGTGACAGGCTTTAGCCCCTGTCGTAATTTATACGTGTAAGTTGATAGTAATGTTAATTTGCGATTTTTATATAATAACTGCATAGCCAAAATAAGTCAATATGTGATATGATATCTGCATGAAAAAGAAAACACAAAAAAACAAGAGTATAAAACTAAACTACATATATAATGTGAGCTACCAGATACTCACACTGATCACACCGCTCATCACAGCGCCGTACCTCTCGAGGGTACTTAAGGCAGACGGAATAGGTGCATACAGCTATACCTACTCACTGGTATCATACTTTATCATGTTTGCCGCACTGGGCACTGTAAACTACGGAAACAGGGAAATATCATACCTGCAGGAGGACAGAGCAAAACGCACAAAAACCTTCTGGGAGATAGAGCTTCTATCCGTCATCAGCGTGATTGTGTGTCTGTGCGCATATATGGTATTCACACTTGCATTTGGGCACTCACCGCTCAAAAAGCACCTGCTATTGATTGAAGCCGTGTACCTGATATCGGTTGCTTCTGATATCTCCTGGCTGTTTCAGGGACTTGAGGAATTTGGCAAAATAGTCGGTCGAAACGTGATTTTTAAAATCATAAACATTGCTTTTATCTTCATCGCCGTACGCTCAGAGAATGATTTGCTCATATATGTGGCAGGAGTATGTCTATTAGAGCTTTTTGCCAATATATCCATCTGGTTTTACCTGCCTCAATATGTTGACAAACCAAAGCTTAAGGAGCTTAAGCCATTTTCTCATCTAAGGGCTACTCTCACACTATTTGTACCTACTATAGCTACAACCATATACACAGCGCTTGACAAAACCATGCTCAACAACATAACCGGCAGCATGACAGAAAACGGCTACTATGAGCAAGCCAACAAGATATCCAAAATGGTTCTCATGCTCGTAACCTCACTCGGTACTGTGATGCTTCCAAGAATAGGAAGATCCTTCAGTGAAAATAAAAAAGACGAAGTAAAAGCCCTCCTTTATAAGAGCTTTCAATTCGTCTGGTTTATAGGTCTTGCCCTGTGCTTTGGCCTGATAGGCATCGCGCGCAATTTCTCGCCATGGTTTTTTGGTCCGGGATATGAAAAGGTGCCATATCTCATCATGATAATGGCTACACTGTTGCCGATTATAGGCTTAAGCAATGTAATCGGTATACAGTACCTGGTAACAACCAAGCGTGAAAGCCTGCTGACACGCTCAGTATGTATCGGAGCCGCAGCCAATTTTGTCATGAATATGATTCTCATACATCAGCTCTATTCATACGGTGCAGCCATAGCCTCTGTCATCTCGGAGGTAATAATAACTGCCGTACAACTTTACTTCATACGAAATGAGCTTAGCATACCAAAAATATTTTCTCTATCATGGAAATATCTCGTATCAGCAATCTGTATGCTTATAGTACTGCTGCTCATGGATGCAAGGCTGTCCGTCAGCTTCATGCACACAATGATTATGATTGTGACCGGATTTATAACCTATATGGTGCTGCTTGTACTGATGCGTGACGAGATGGTATGGGAAGGCATAAAGCTCATTAAAGCCCGAATCAAATGCCACTAAATAATACCATTCTGCAACGCTTAATTACCCGGCAGCCTCACTTACTTGGCTGCCTCATACTCTCCAACCACCTGTGCCTCTCCTCTGTCAGTATATTCTCTTGCCATTTTCAGAGCTTTTTTAGTCCTCTTCACAGACTTTTTCCATATTGAAAGCTCTGATTTTGCCGTATCAGACTTTATCCCATATTGATTCACAGCCATATTGCCAATATATGCCGTAAGCTTTTTGGCACCATAAGCATTCAGGTGCTCAAAATCAGCGAAGTCATGGGAATCATCTATCCCTGCAATGCTCTCATAATCAGTACTCAGATCAAGAAAATCGTATCCATACGCCTTCGTTATACTTTCAATCTGCTCAAGCCCTGACTTATCAGCAACCTGTGTCTCATGAGGCGGCTGCAGCAACAGCACATGCTCTATGCCAAGCTTATTGCAGTACGAAAGCAGCTCCTTAAGATATGCCCTGCACTCATCAGTCAACACATAGGCTTCTTTAGTGGGCTGTCCGATATTTGCCAGATTGTCACGGCCTCCGGTGATGCCTGTCTTTGAATAAAAACCCTTCAGATAGCCTCCACCGCTGAGCCTCATATAGGCACGAGTGACAAATGAGGTATACACCGCCTCAGGGTCCTTCCAGTTGCCATGATACTTCTCCAACGGGAAATAAAGGGTATCCGATATGTTATCCTTCACCTCTTCATCATCCTTATTGATATTTTTTGGAATAGTCTCTACCGTGTCAAGCTTGTTCTGTGACATAGGCATATTGTCAATCCACTTTCTCAGATAAACCTCATCAGTCAGATTCCAATTTCCCTGACTAAATGCAGAAGCATTGATTACAAGGAGCTTCGGCCTCTGTCTCTTCACAATCTCCGTGACAATGGACTTGTACATATTGCATGGCACAGCTCCTATTGAAAGATTGCATGACTTAAGGCCATACTCCTCCCACGCCAGAGCCGGCGCATAGCCCGTGTATACCTCACTTGGTCCAATCATGACCATATCAAGGCTGTTCTTTGGCTCTGCATAAAAACCATATATATTTTCAATATCGCTGCTGTCAATGGCAATAAATGCCTTTGAAACTATTTGCATGAGCAATAGGAGAACTATTGCAAATGCAGGAATTTTAATAAATTTCATGGTGTTTCCTTTTCTATTGAAACGCTTTATTTTGATTTTTTTCAGTAAACACTATATAGTATAGCGGATTAGTATTAAAAAGCAACACCCTGATTTCTATTTGTCATTTTCTGATATGAAGCTGTTTACCCGGATAGAATATAAAATCGATAAACCTGATTTTCTTTATGATACACTCATACAATATCCAGCATATAGCAGTGCTTCCTTCAAATCCGCATATACACTGCAGCGCCATATTGGTTATACCAGCCCTGTCCAATATAATCCTGATTCCACCTACAAATATCACATGCATCGCATAAAACGGCATGCTATCACGGCCAATAGTCTGTACCCACTTGGGAAAATCACAATACTCTGATAGAAAATAGCTTACTGCAAATATAAATACTTTCACTATACAGGCGGTAAGCCGCTCAAACAGACTGCTGAAAAAGGGATTGCTGCTTATGTCATCCTGTAATACTATGCCTGACGCCTCTACAAGCACACTCATAACGGCAAGGCTCAGCACAGCATATCTATTATCCAGTTTATCAAGCCACTTCTTAATCAGGCATCCCAGATAAAAGTACATCTGAAAGCCGGCTATGTAGTTAAAGCCCACATAGTGAAAGCTGCCATAGCATGTGAAAGCAATTATTAAAAACAGCACAAATAAAAGCTCCATTTTATAATTAAAATGTGGCAGAAGCCTCGCAAACACATAATCAGCCATATACGCCACACAATATATGAGAAACAGTGCGTATAAATACCATAAAAACTCTATCGGCTTCCATGGTATGCTTATCAAGCTGCTAACAGCAATCGGCTCCCTTATCAAATTTGAAAAGGCAAATTTAATAATCCAGTAAATAACTGAAATCATCACGTAAGGCAGGAGGATATTAAATGCTTTATGACCTATCCGGCTAAAAATGCCTTGTGAAGCATTCCCTACATATTCACTGTATAAGAAGCCTGAAACTGCGATAAAGCAAGGCATGTGAAAGCTGTATATTACATTTGCAATACCATTCATTGTATCATCAAATGAATACATGTCTGTCAGACCCAATGTAGTGTGACCTAAAATCACAAATAAAATAAGGATGCCCTTTATGAAATCAATTGTTTTATCTCGTGTGGTGGTGTTGGTTTGCATGTTGTGTCCTCTGTGGTAATTTTCATAATTTTATAGTTATCTTATTCTAAAATTCAAATTTATTCACAAAATATTTTTCGAAATAATCTGGTGTGTATACATATGCATCTTTCTAACTCTGCTCATGTTTTCTCATTTAATAAAAATATATAAAGTTATTACCATTTTTCATTAACAACTTATAATTTTCAAACTGCTATAGTAAAAATTTCCACATGTCTTTCCATGTGGAAACCTTTACCATAAAATCATTATGACTTTATTCTACCTCATCTATTTGGTAAACTAAACCATTTTTTATATAATATATTTTTCCGTCTAATCCATCAAAAGTTCCATTATATCCAAAGTCAACAACACCATTATTTACATACCATAATCCTTTTTCATTTTTCGCAATTGTATTAGCTGTAAAGTCTACATGACCATTTATTACATACCACCAATTATTATTATAATATGCTAATGTATTGACATTAAAATCTACACAACCATTTTTCACATACCACCAGTTGTTATTATAATAGCCTAATGTATTGGCATTAAAATCTACTCGACCATTTCTTACGTACCACCAGTTATTATTATAATAACCTAATGTATTCGCATTAAAGTCCACTCGGCCATTTCTCACATACCACCAATTATTGTTATAATATGCTAATGTATTGGCATTAAAATCAATCACACCATTTTTCACATACCACCATTGACCATTATACTGTGCCAATGAAGTAAACCAGTCCGCAAAAACTCCACTCTGATAATATCTCCACTGGTTATCTGTTGCATCATATGCCAAACCATCTGCAATGATCGAATGACAACCACGCTGTTGACATAAATAATACGATGTCGGATCTGTAGGATCCCATGTATGCCATAATGGTAATTTATATGAGGAAGGCTTCGAAAACGGCTCGTATCCGCCCTTTGAATATATAACTACCTTAGTTCCTATCTTACAATTATCATATATCCATTTTGCATCCCCTGCTGTAAGACGAATACATCCATGTGAACAGGTTGTACCCAATTTATTGTATGCACTCACACTTAATGTCTGTGGGTTATTTTTTGAATTATAAAATACTGAATGAAATAATACACCACCATGTATTCTTGTACACCATTGGCCATATGATGGTCCCATTAAAGTCTGCCATCTATATTTTGCAGGTGTATAAAATATGCCTTCAGGTGTATTATTCCCACCATCTGAGCAGATAAATCTCTTTACAGGAACATATACATTGTTATCCCTACCATATACAGTAATAAGGTCTTTACTCTTATTTACATATATTTCATATTCAGAGAAATCACCTGCTATTCCTAGCGTATCCTCTATTATATTCCCCTGATTATCATAGTATAGTTTCAGAACTTTTCCATACATAGCAGAGTTCGGGTCACTTACGTAGTAATTTGATGTTGTCGATGCAGATACATCATTTCTCCCAACGAAAAATAATGTAAATGCTATCAACGCAAATGCAACAAATACTTTTTGAATATTAAATGCATTTATCTTTTTAACCATAAAAACATCCTCCATAAACAACGCTTAAATATTAAAACTCAACATGTCCATTTTTTATAGCATATGTCCAATTTTTGTATTTAAAATTTCCATTATAATTAAAATCTACCATTCCATTATTTACATACCACCAGCCCATGTTATTCTGCACTAATGTATTCTCCTGGAAATCAATTACTCCATTATGTACGTACCACCATCTTCCATATAGGTATTCAAGTCTATCTGCACGTGCATCAAAGCTGCCATTTTTAATACAATACCACCAGTCTTTGTGAAAATATGTCTTACCATTATAATTTTGATCACTAGTACATAATGCCATTCCGGAATAATTAAAATCTACATTTCCATTCTTTATATACCATTCTCCATGATCAGTTTTTGAAATTCCATTAAATGAAAAATCTACCATTCCATTATTTACATACCACCAGCCCTTATTGTTTTGTACAAGTGTATTCTCTTGGAAATCAATCACTCCATTATGTACATACCACCATCTTCCATACATGTATTCAAGTCTATTTACGCTTGAATCCAATTTACCATTCTTAATGCAATACCACCATTTGTTCTTATTACACAACGCCATTCCTGAAAAACTATAATCAACTTTTCCATTATTTATATACCAACTGCCTGTATCGTCTTGCACTACTCCTTTGAACGTCTTGTCGCATTTTCCATTTTCAAAATAATACAATTCATTTTTATATTTTACTAATTTATTAATATCTTTATTTAACTGACCATTTTCCCAGTAGGTTAATATGTTTTTTTCTTCAACTATGCCGGTATATGTTCTATCCAGACAGCCATTAGTAAAGTGATATGTTCCATTAACTTCCTGAGTATTACCTGTTGTAAGATTATATTCCTGGCATGAAAGTTCCTTAACTCCTGTAATATTTGAAGCTTTTCCGTTTTCAACATATCTTGTAATATTATCTTTGTCCGTAACCAGACCCGTAAAATCAGATTTTACATTTCCATTAATTACAAACCAATTATTTTCCCCATTCTCGGCAAAACCATTATATGTACTGCTTACATTTTCATTCGTTACCGGTTTCCACTCTTTTCCATCATAAATAAAATCTGAATAATGTTTATCTACTTTACCATTAACAAATGAATACCAACCATCAAATGTCACTGTCTGACCATCTGACATGCTCTGTGTTAAATTACTAACCCTATATAGTCCATTATAATTAAAATCTACTACTCCATTATGTACATACCAATCACCGGAACCATATCTGGCAATTCCATCGAACGAAAAATCAACAGCTCCATTTCTCACATACCACCACTTATTATTATAATATCCTAATGTATTTGCATTAAAGTCCACCTGTCCATTTCTCACATACCACCACTTATTATTATAATATGCTAACGTGTTTGCATTAAAGTCTACCTGTCCATTTCTCACATACCACCAGTTATTATTATAATATGCTAACGTGTTTGCATTAAAATCTACCTGTCCATCTTTTACATACCACCAAATTTTATTGTAATATGCTAGTGTAGTGGCATTAAAATCCGCACGTCCATTTCTTACATACCACCAATTTCCTTTAAAATAAGCTAATGTATTTGCATTAAAGTCAATTTTACCGTTTTTTACATACCACCAATTTCCTGAATATAATGCCAAACCGGTATAGCTATAATCAACAGATCCATTTTTATAAAAATACCAATTGCCATCAGATGCCTGTTTCAAATTATTAAGACCTAAATAGTCCATTATGCCGTTTGCATCTGCTACTCCAAGTGTCCTCAGTTTTTCTTCCGATGACAAAAATTGCTCACAATCACTTGCATTACTTATAAAGCAATGTTCAATCAGTACTGCCGGAATATTGTTATATTTATTTCCTTTTATTACAGCCAAATAATCAGCTAATGATCCATCCGGATATCTTGTATTATTTTCCGAATTTCTTATAAGTGTTCCTCTTCCTTGCTGAGGAATACCCAAGGCCTTTAATCTTTTTATAATATCTTTGGCAAGAACTTCTCCATTTCTTCCTATTTCACTTTTATAATTCATATTTGGGTAGTATACTGACACGCCTCTTGCCGATGGTCCTGAAGAATTCAAATGGAAACTAATATACAAATCAGCCTTAACATTTTTCGAAAACTCTACTCGCTTAGAATTACATTCTGTGCTCTTTACTGAGCCGCCTCCAAAGGGACACGAGTAGGAATCTCTTACCATATATACCTTTACACCATCATGCTTCTCTAATTCCTGCTTGCAATATGAGGCAATCTTATATGTAAGGGCTTCCTCTCTGTATCCATTACTTCTGTTTTGAGCTCCTGCGTGAGAAGCATCGTGACCAGCATCCAATACCACAACATATTTTGGAATTGATGATGCCTTCACCTGTTCCTGCGAATCTCCCAAATTAGGGAAAATACCGCAAATCATTGCCATTATTAATATTGCGGCAAATATTTTTTTACATGCCTTTTTTAACATTTATTAAGCAACCTTCCTTAGTACTATAGATTTATTTTATTACTATTATATATACTTTTCAAGTGCTATATTTACCATTTAACGCAATTGCCTAATTCAAAATATTTTTATTATAGAATTTAGAGTTTAATTTCAATTGATAATCAAGTGCAGAACACCCAAATTCTTCTGCTAATGTTTTAGTATTTGAAAACAAATCTGTTCCTAAACCTAATCTATCCCCTTCAATACCGCATCCCAACGCAGATAATGTAGTTGGAAACATATCCATAGTTGTATACGTTCTTGCATCTCCAGTGTATTTCTTATCTGAATTTATAACATTTACATATGTACGCCTATCGTATCCATCAGGCATATCCTTAAAATAACTGCTATCCATACATAAATGATCTCCTGATAGTATAATTACTGTATCCTCATAAAAATCCTGCTGCTGTATCCATTCTACAAAAGAAGCAACCTGACGACTATTGCACGCCAGCACATTTGAATATTGCTGACCATACTGATTCTCACATAAATCACATACATAGCCGTCCGTAAAATGAGTATCTGTTGTTA
>ERZ773202.2143-NODE-2143-length-10898-cov-2.936364_pt1 | contig 10898 bp, 10 predicted proteins | sample MGYA00580998_ERZ773202 | MGnify/ENA primary metagenome ERZ773202 (study PRJEB29015, sample SAMEA2737803) | human gut metagenome | biome: human gut; feature: human-associated habitat; material: faeces | place: China | collected 2012 ...
CTGGAGCTGACCGAAACCATCCGCGCCAAGGAAAAGCGCGGCAGCCTCCTCTGGGTGCTCGACAAGACGAAGACCGCCATGGGCGCGCGCAATCTGCGCGCGTGGCTGACGCGCCCGCTGCGCGATGTTGCGGCCATCGAGCGCCGCCTCGGCGCGGTCGAGGCGCTGACGAAGAACACCGTCGCGCGCGAAGAGCTGATTCTATCGCTCTCCGGCATCAGCGACATGGAGCGTCTCATCGGCCGCATTGCCTACGGCACGGCGGGCGGGCGCGACTTTGCGTCGCTGCGCAACTCCATCGAGCGCATCACGGAGGTCAAAGCCCAGCTTACGGCGTTCACGACGGGCAGGCTGCATGAGTTAGACAACGAGCTCGACACGCTCACCGACGTGGCGCAGAGCATCCGCGACACGCTCATCGACGAGCCGCCGTTTTCCGTGCGTGAGGGCGGCTTCATCCGCAAGGGCTACAATGCCGAAGTCGACCGCCTGCACGAGATTTTGTCGGGCGGCAAGGGGCTTCTCGCCGACATCGAGACGCGCGAGAAGGAAAAGACCGGCATCCGCACGCTGAAGATCGGCTACAACAAGGTCTTCGGCTACTATATCGAGGTCTCGAATTCGTTCAAGGACCTCGTCCCCGACACTTACATCCGCAAGCAGACGCTCGTGAACGGCGAGCGCTACATCACCGAGGAACTTAAAAACCTTGAGCAGGAGATTTTGACCGCGGGAGATCGCGACAAGGCGCTCGAATTTGAAATTTTCACCGCCCTGCGCGAATCCGTCACCGCTGAGAGCGTGCGCATCCAGCGCGCGGCGGGGCTCATCGCCGAGCTCGACACGCTCTGCTCACTCGCGTCCGTCGCGGTGAACAACAACTATTGCCGTCCGAGCGTGGACGACAGCGGCGTCATCGAAATTCACGACGGCCGCCACCCCGTCGTCGAGCGCGTGCTCAAGGACGCGCTCTTCGTCCCGAACGACACCTATATGGGCGAGCGCGAGGACCGCGCCGCCATCATCACCGGCCCCAACATGGCCGGTAAGTCGACCTACATGCGTCAGGTCGCGCTCATCACGCTCATGGCGCAGATCGGCTCGTTCGTGCCCGCCAAGAGCGCGCGCATCGGCGTGGTCGACCGCATCTTCACGCGTATCGGCGCGAGCGACGACTTAGCCGGCGGCCAGTCGACCTTCATGGTCGAGATGACCGAGGTGAGCGAGATACTGCATCAGGCAACGCCTCGCTCCCTGCTCATTCTCGACGAGATCGGCCGCGGCACGTCGACGTTCGACGGCATGAGCATCGCCCGCGCGGTGCTCGAATTCTGCGCCGACCCGAAACGCTTAGGTGCCAAGACGCTGTTCGCCACGCACTATCACGAGCTCACGGAGCTTGAGGGCATTCTTCCCGGCGTAAAGAATTACAGCATTTCCATCAAAAAGCGCGGCGACGAGCTCATCTTCCTGCGCAAGATCGTCCCCGGCGGGGCAGACCGCAGCTACGGCATCGAGGTCGCAAAGTTAGCGGGCCTTCCGAACGAGGTCGTGCGGCGCGCGAACGTCATCTTAAAAGAGCTCGAGCAGGGCGGCGCGTATCAGGCAAAGCCGCGCGAGGAGACCGAGCAGGTCAGTCTCGACGCGATCGGCGAGGCTGAGGTGCTCGCGGCCATCCGCCGCGCCCAGCCGGACACCATGTCCCCCATCGAGGCGATGCAGCTCCTCTACGAGCTCAAGCAGAAGCTTTCGTAATTTCCCCGGAAAAGAGGTCTCCCCATGGCAAAAAAGAAAACCGCCTCCGGCGGCATGAACCGCACCGAGCGCGTCGCCGGAACGATCTTCTTCCTCGTCTATCTTCTGGTGATGCCGCTTTTGGCAACAAGAATATTCGACCTTCTGGAGGTCGTGCTCGACACCACCATCAACGATTCCCTGCGCAATGTGCTCTATTACTACACGCTCTTCGCCGTCACGGTGCTGCTGTTCCACTCGTATCTGGCGCACACATCGGGCCGGTTTTTAGACAACCTGAACCGCGCGCTTTCGACGATGCTGCTGGGCCTTCTCGTCTTCTACGGCGCGAACGAGCTCATATTCCGCGTGTGCAACGTGCTTTTTAACAGCCGCACGAACTTAAACGACATGACCATCGCCGCGCAGGTGGCCTCCGCCCCGCGCATGACGGCGCTGATCGTCGTGCTGCTCGCGCCGTTTGTGGAGGAGGTGCTCTTCCGCGGCCTCGTGTTCGGATGTCTCAAAGAAAAGAGCAGAATATTCGCCTATATCCTCTCCTGCGCGCTGTTCGCGTTTTTACACGTGTGGACGGCGGCGGTGTCCAACTGGGACTTAGGCTATCTCATTTTGATGCTGCAATACCTTGTGCCCGGCCTTGTGTTTGCCTGGGCGTATGAGCATTCGGGCACGCTGTGGACGTCGATCCTGCTCCACATGCTCGTCAATGCCCTTTCCCTTTTCACCATCGCTTCCTAAAAGGAGGAAATCAATGCCCCATATTCAGCAATTATCGCCGCATGTCGCCGACCTCATCGCCGCGGGCGAGGTGGTCGAGCGCCCTGCGAGCGTTGTCAAGGAGCTGCTGGAAAACGCCATTGATGCCGGCGCGCAGAGCGTGACGGTGGAGATGAAAAACGGCGGCATGACCTATCTTCGCGTCAGCGACGACGGCTGCGGCATCGCGCCAAGCGAGCTGCCGACGGCTTTTCTGCGCCACGCGACGAGCAAGCTGCGCACGGCGGAGGATTTGGCCGCCATCGGCACGCTGGGCTTCCGCGGCGAGGCGCTCGCGGCGATCTCTTCCGTTTCTCGGCTCGACATTTTCTCGCGCGAGCGCGGCGCGCTCAGCGGCGCAAAGCTCCACCTGGAGGGCGGCGTCCCCGGCACGGTCGAGGACGCGGGCTGCCCCGAAGGCACGAGCATCATCGTGCGCGACCTCTTCTACAACACGCCCGCGCGCTTAAAGTTTATGAAGCGCGACAGCGCGGAGGCCACGGCCATCGCGGGCCTTGTCGGCCATCTTGCGCTCTCGCATCCGGAGGTATCGTTCAAGCTCATCAAGGACGGCACGCAGACGCTTTTGACCCCCGGCGACGGCGCGCTGCGCTCCGCCATTTACGCCTCTCTCGGGCGTGAGTTCACGCTCTCGCTTCTTGAGGTCAAGGGCGCGGACGGCGACATGGGCGTCACGGGCTTTGTGACCTCGCCCATCGCCTCGCGCGGCACGCGCGGCATGCAGACGTTTTTCGTCAACGGGCGGCTCGTCAAATCCCAGCTTCTCACCGCCGCGCTCGAAGAAGCGTACTCCAACCGCATGATGAAGGGCAAGTTCCCCGGCTGCGTGCTGCTCGTCGAGCTGCCGCGCGACATGGTGGATGTGAACGTCCACCCTGCCAAGACCATCGTGAAGTTCGTGGGCGAAAAGCGCGTGTTTGATCTCGTTTACCACGCGGTCATGGCCGCGCTCGACAAGCGCGAGGAGGCCGAGCGCCCCCAGCCGAAGCCCGCGTCTCAAGTACAGAATCCGCGCGGCGATTTCTTCGCCAACATGACCTCGCAGCAGTACCGCGAGAGCCGGAAGACGGCGGAAAAGCCCGCCTATACACCTGCCGGTGTGCGTCCCGTATCCGCGCCGCAGAGCGCGCCGGTGAAGCCCGCGCCCGCCCCGCAGTGGCAGACGAGAGTGCCCGCCATCGACACGCAGAGCGGCGGCAAAGCGGCGCTTTCCGACTATGTGCGCCATGAAACGCCCGCGTCCGCGCCAGTACGGTCAGCACAGCAGTCACAGCCTGTGGAAAAGTCTGTCCATTCTGTGGAAAACCATGACGACGAGGTCGTCACGCTGCCGATGCCCGAGGAAAACGCCCGCCCCGTCGTGACCGGCCCGATCATCGGACCGGCGGCGGAGACTGCATCAGAGCCCGAGCCGGAAGCGCCCGCCGTCCCCGGGTTTGCCCCTGCGAAGCAGGAAGAGCCCGAGATCGAGCAGACGACGTTCGTTCCCCCGTCCGCCGCGCCGTGGCGCATCGCGGGCGAGGTGCTCGACACCTACATCGTCTGCGAGGACGAGGATAAAAACGTCTGGCTCATCGACAAGCATGCCGCGCACGAGCGCGTGAATTTCGACCGCATGAAGGCCAACCAGGAGCCACTGATGTGTCAGGCCCTGCTCGCTCCCCTCGTGGCGGAGTTCGCCGCCGAGGAGTACAGCGCGCTTGCGGCGAATTTGGAGCTTTTGCGCGAATTCGGCTTTGAGTGCGAGGAGTTCGGCGGCGGGAGCCTGATCCTGCGCGCCATCCCCGCCGATATCGACAGCGGCGACGCCATCCCCGCGCTCGAAGAGCTCGCCGACAAGCTCGTCACCGCCCACACCGTCGACCCCGCCGCCGCGCGCGACGCGCTGCTGCACACGATGGCCTGCAAGGCGGCCATCAAGGGTGGATGGAAGAGCGATTTAAGCGAGCTGCGCGTGCTCGTCGACAAGGTGCAGAGCGGCGAGGTGCAGTTCTGCCCGCACGGACGGCCCGTGAAAGCCAAGCTCACGAAGTACGAGCTCGAAAAAATGTTCAAGCGCGCGTGAGCGCAGGAGGGAGAAGATGAAACTCGTATGCGTCGTCGGCCCGACGGGCTGCGGCAAAACGTGGCTCGGCGTCGAGCTTGCGAAAATGCTCGGCGGCGAGGTCGTCTCCTGCGACTCGATGCAGATCTACCGCGGCATGGCCATCGGTACCGCCGCGCCGACGGCGGAGGAGATGCAGGGCATTCCACATCACATGGTCGGCGTCGCCGACCCGCGGGAAAACTATTCCGTTGCCCGCTATGCGGACGACGCGGCGAAGTGCGTCGACGATATCCTCTCGCGCGGGAAGCAGCCCGTCATCGTCGGCGGCACGGGGCTTTACCTCAATGCCCTGCTCGCCGGTCACGGCTTCGCCGGCGGTGACAAGGACGGCAGATACCGCGCGGAGTTGGAATCCCGCTGGGACAAGGAGGGCGGCGAGGCGATGTTCGTCGAGCTCCGACGCATCGACCCCGAGACCGCCGGAAATCTCCATTTGAACGACAAAAAGCGCATCCTCCGCGCGCTCGAGGTCTACTACGAGACCGGCAAGACCATGGCACAGCACAACGCGGAGACGAAACTCATCCCCCCGCGCTACGATTCCGTGCGCATCGGCCTTGCCTATGAGGATCGGGACGACATGAAGCGCGCCATCGACCTCCGCGTCGACAAAATGGTCGAGGCGGGGCTTTTCGACGAGGTCAGAGCGCTGCTCGATTCCGGACTTCCCCGCGACGTGACGGCCATGCAGGCCATCGGGTATAAAGAGGCGCTTGCCTACTTGGACGGCGAGGCCGCGCGCGAGGAGGCCATCGACGAGATCAAGCTCCGCTCCCGCCAGTATGCCAAGCGCCAGCTCACGTGGCTGCGGCGCGACCCCGGTATCCACTGGTTTTATTGGAAAAAAACGAGGATTCTCCCCGATTGCCTCGCTTTTTCGACAGAAATTCTCCATACCTATGGCGTATCCTGACTTTAACGCGGACAAGCCGTCCGCAAAAAAGAAAGGAAAGAAAAGCCATGAAAAAAATCGCAAACCTTCAGGACCTATTTCTCCTCTCTGCGCGCCGCAATCGCACGAGCGTGACGGTATTTCTCGTCAACGGCTTCCAGATGCGCGGCGTCATCACGGGCTTTGACAGCTTTGTCGTCATCTTGGAGAGCGACGGCAAGCAGCAGATGCTCTACAAGCACGCGATCTCAACGATCGTGCCCATCGCGGCCATCGATCTCAAAGGCGCGGAGGAAAGCGAGGAGTAAGCACGCCTGATCCGGGAGTGTGCCATGAAATCTACATCCGTTTCCACAAAGATCATCACGATCCTGCTCCTTTTGGCGGTCATCGGGTATTTCGCCGTGCAGGGCTACAACTACTTTGTCAGCCCCGAGACGACGACGCTCGTCTACCGCTATCACAGCGAGCGGTCCATTGCCCTGCGGGGCTGCGTGGTGCGCGACGAGCAGGTCGTGGACTGCAATGAAACGCTCATCGAGCTCAAGCACGCCGAGGGCGAGCGCGTGGGCCAGGGCGACACCATCGCCTCCGTCTACCGCTCGGCCGACGCGCTGAACGCCACGCAGCAGCTCGAGACACTGCGCGCGCAGAAAGAGCAGCTTGAGTACGCCAAGAGCGCCTCGAGCGACGCGGCCACCGCGCTGCGTCTGGATACCGACATCCGCGAGCAGATCATCTCCGTGCGTGCGGCCTACGAGTCGGGCGCGTACAGCTCGCTCGACACGCTGATCCCCCAGCTCAAAACGACGGTCTTGAAGCGCGAATACGCCTACAACGGCAGCGATGACTTAACGGCGAAGCTCGACGAACTGAACGCGCAGATCACCGCGCTCTCGGGCGCGGCGAGCGGTGGCACGACGCGCATCACAGCGCCCGTGTCGGGGACTTACAGCGCCGTGGCCGACGGGTACGAGAGCGTGCTGACGCCGGAGGTCCTTGAGACGATGACGCCCTCGCAGCTTTCGTCCGCCGCGCCGCAGAGCGTTTCGACCACGGTGGGCAAGCTCATTCAGGGCAGCGCGTGGTACTTCGCCGCGAACGTGAACGAGGAGGACGCCGCGTCCCTGAAGGAGAACAGCAGGCTGACGCTCCGCATGGCGTCGGGCGTCGGCTTTGACCTGCCCGTCACGCTCACGCGCATCAGCGCCGCGGAGAACGGCAAATGCCTGATCGTGCTCAAGAGCACGCGGTACTTATCCTACATGACGCTGCTGCGCGAGCAGAACGCCGAGCTCATCATCAGCGCATACGACGGCCTGCGCGTGCCGAAAAACGCGCTGCGCGTGGATGAAAACGGCGTGTCAGGCGTTTACTGCCTCGTCGGGCGCGTGGCGTACTTCAAGCCTGTGAGCATCGTCTATCAGGGCAGCGACTACTGTCTGGTGGAGCCCGGCACGATCGAAGCCGCCACGGAGAGCCAAAAGTCCCTTTACACCCTGCGCCCGAACGATGAGGTCATCGTTTCGGCAGGGGAGCTATATAACGGAAAGGTCGTAGATTAGAAATGAGCATTGCTGAAAACATCGCGCGCGTACGCGCAAACATTGCCGCGGCCGCCAAAGAGGCGGGCCGCGACGTAAGCGAAATTCCCCTCGTCGGCGCGAGCAAGATGAACGACGCGGACGCCTGCCGTCAGGCCATCGCCGCGGGCATCGACGTGCTGGGCGAGAACCGCGAGCAGGAGATGACGAAAAAGCTCGCCGAGCACGCCTATGACGGCGCGCCCCTGCACTTTATCGGCCACCTCCAGCGCAACAAGGTGAAAAATGTCGTTGGCAAGGTCGCGATGATCGAATCGGTCGGCTCGCTCGAGCTGCTCTCTGCCATCGACAAGCAGGCCGAGAAGCTGGGCATCGTGCAGGATATCCTGCTTGAGGTGAATATCGGCGGCGAGGAGGCCAAGAGCGGCTTCGCGCCCGAGAGCCTGGAGCAGGCGGCGGAAGAGGCCAAAAAGTGCGCAAATGTCCGCGTGCGCGGCCTCATGTGTATCCCGCCGGTCGCCGAGGGCGAGCACGGCAGCCTGCCCTACTTTGAAAAAGTTCATGCACTTTTTGTTGACATCAATGCCAAGTTGTATGATAATACACTTGATATACTGTCAATGGGCATGAGCGGAGACTACGAGGACGCGGTGCGCGCAGGCGCGACGATGGTGCGCGTCGGCACGGCGATCTTCGGCGCCCGCAATTATACGATTTGATCGAGGAGGTCTTGATACCATGGGTATTTTGGATGATCTGAAAAAGTGGGCTCACCCCTACGAGGATGAGGACGAGGAATATGAAGATGATTTCCCCGATCTGAGAGACCGTGGCGACACGGGCGCCTTTGCCGACCGCCGCAGCGCCGAGCGCAAGGCGGAGGACCGCCGCAACAAGGTCGTGAACATCAACGCGACCACGCAGCTCAAGGTCGTGCTCGTCAAGCCCGAGCGCTTTGAAAACGCGAGCGAGATCGCCGACCATCTGAAGGAAAAGCGCACGGTGGTCATCAACCTTGAGTCCACGAACAAGGACATTGCAAGAAGACTGATCGACTTCCTCTCCGGCGTGGCCTACGCGGGCGAGGGCAAGATCAAAAAGGTCGCGGCCAACACGTACATCATCACGCCCTATCATGTGGATATCATGGGCGATCTGATCGACGAGCTGGAAAATAACGGCCTCTACCTGTAAAGAAACGGAGAGTGGGATAGCATGCTGACACCGCAGGAAGTTTCCGGCCGCGCTTTCAGCAAAGCGGCCTTCGGTGGATATAATATGGCGATGGTCGACGAGTTTCTCGACGAGCTGACCGACGATTATACCTCGCTCTATAAAGAAAACGCCGCCCTCAAGGCCAAGCTCAAGGTGCTGGTCGACAAGGTGGAGGAGTACCGCGCGACGGAGGATTCCATGCGCGCCGCCCTCCTGACCGCCCAGCGCATGGCCAACACCATGGTCGAAGAGGCCGAGGAGAAGAAAAAGGCCGTGCTCGCCGGCGCGGAGGACGAAGCCCGCGCCAAGATCGGCGCGCTGCAGAGCGATGTCGAGCTCGAGCAGCGCCGATTGAACGCGGCCAAGGCCGCGACGGCGGAATTTTTGCAGAAGACGCGCGAGCTTGCGCAGGCACAGCTTGCGCTCATCGAGCGCGCGCCTGACTTGACGCCCGAGGAGATCGCGGGCGGCGAAAAGACCGAGCAGAAGACCGAGGCCGACGTGAACGCCATCGAGGAAAATATCCTCGCGTCCTTCCGCCCCGCGGCGGAGGAGGCCGCGCCCGAAAAGGCGCAGGAGACCGCTCCGGCAGAGGAGCAGAGCGCGCCGAAGGCTGAGGAGCCCAAGGCAGAGAAGCTTGAGCCGGACGACAGCCCGTTTGTGGAAACGGCCAGCCATGCCATCCGTCTGGATGACCTCAAGTTCGGCCGCAACTATCACGGAGAAGAGTAACAGCAAAAGGGCGGTTTTGGCCGGCTCCACAGAGGAGCCGGTTTCAGACCGCCCTTTTATTTTTTCTTTGGCCGCAGCGCGGTGAAAAGGAGACGACATGAACAAAAAGCCCATCATCGCCTTTCTCTACGACTTTGACAAGACCCTCTGCACGACCGACATGCAGGACTATACGTTCATCCCCTCGCTCGGCTACACGCCCGGCGAGTTCTGGAGCATCGCGAATTCCTTCGGCTTTGAGAACCGCATGGACGGCCTGCTCGCCTACATGTACACGATGATCGAGGAGTGCCGCAAAAAGGGCATCCGCCTGGACCGCGACTACCTCGTCTCCTGCGGGCATGCGATCGAGCTGTTCCCCGGCGTGCAGGACTGGTTCTCGCGCATCAACGCCTTCGGCGAAACGCTGGGCGTGGAGATCGAGCACTACGTGCTCTCCTCCGGCCTGCGCGAGATCATCGAGGGCAGCGGCGTGAGCCACGAATTTAAGGAAATTTACGCCTGTGAGTTTTTCTACAACGAAGAGGGCCTCGCCTCGTGGCCGAAGCTCGACGTCAACTTCACAAACAAGACCCAGTTTGTCTACCGCATCAACAAGGGAATACTCGACGTCGCGAAGGACAAGGAGCTCAACGCTTCGATGCCCGACGACTCCAAGCGCATCCCGTTCACGAACATGATCTACATCGGCGACGGCCTTTCCGACGTGCCGTGCATGAAGATGATGCGCGCCTACGGCGGGCAGGCGGTGGCCGTGTATCAGGACAGCAACCGCGCGGGCGTGGAGGACCTGCTCGCCAAGGGGCGCGTGGACTTCATCTTCCCCGCGGACTACCGCGACGGGACGCTCTTTGACGAGACGATGAAAAATATCGTCCGCAAGATCGCCATCGCCGACGCGCTGGCCGAGGAAAACCAGCAGCAGCTCCGCTCGCTCGGCCGGAGCGAGGTGCCGCAGCAGGTGGGGCTGTTCTGATGGTCAATTTGCGCTGCCCCGTCTGCGCTGGGGCGCTTGAAAAACGCGCGGGGGCCTATCTCTGCCCGAAAAACCACAGCTTTGACATCGCCAAGAGCGGATACGTCAACCTCCTGCTCAACTCCTCGCAGGGCCACCACGGGGACGACAAGCTCATGGTACGCGCCCGCCGCGACTTTTTGGACAAGGGCTATTACGACCGCTTCATCGCCGCCGTTGCGGACGCCGCGGCGGAGTTCACGCCGCCGGAGGCGACGGTCCTCGACGCAGGCTGCGGCGAGGGGATTTATTCTCTTGCCGTTCTGCGCGCCATCGAAAAAGCGGGCAAGCACGGCGAGCTTTTAGGCGTCGACATCTCGAAGACCGCGCTCCAGTACGCATCGAAGCGCTCGCCGGACTTCACGCTCTGTGTCGCCTCGTGCGCGCACCTGCCGGTCGAAGACGGCAGCGTCGACGAGGTGCTCAATATCTTCTCCCCTTTCGTGCCGGAGGAATTTGCGCGCGTGCTGAAGCCGGGCGGCTATCTTCTGCGCGCCTATCCCCTGCGCGAGCATCTGTGGGAGCTCAAAGCGCTCATCTACGACACGCCGCGCGACAACCCGCCCACGCCGCTTACGACCGAGGGCTTCACGCTCGTCGAAACGCGCGAAGTGCGCGATATCATTCATTTATCCTGTAATGAGGATATTCTATCTTTGTTCCGCATGACGCCGTACTATTATAAAACTGGCGCTAAAGACCAGCAAAAGGCTGAGCGGGCTCAGGAGCTTAGTGTCAAACTGGCGTTTGGGCTGGCGATTTATCAAAGGGATTGATATTCTCCCGCACTATGCGGGAGGGGAAAGCGGCGTGCGCGCCGCGGCACAAAAGGGGGCCATTCTCTTTCACAAAAGAGAATGG
>ERZ773202.2149-NODE-2149-length-10875-cov-2.410998_pt1 | contig 10875 bp, 6 predicted proteins | sample MGYA00580998_ERZ773202 | MGnify/ENA primary metagenome ERZ773202 (study PRJEB29015, sample SAMEA2737803) | human gut metagenome | biome: human gut; feature: human-associated habitat; material: faeces | place: China | collected 2012 ...
ACGGAAACGGCAGTCATGTCGGATACGAAAAAAGTAATCCGTCTGGTAAACAAACTGCGGCAGTATGGGTTTAAGGTGGAGATGGATGATTTTGGAAGCGGATATTCTTCTTTGAATATGTTGAAGGATATCAAGATGGATACAATCAAACTGGATATGGGATTTTTACGTAAGACCAGAAATAATGAACGAAGTATGTCAATCGTAAGCAATGTTATTCATTTGTCGAAACGACTGGGGATGGAGGTTGTTACCGAGGGAGTAGAAACCAGGGAACAGGTGGATGCATTAACCATGATGGGGTGCGATGTATTTCAAGGATATTATTTTGCAAAACCAATGTCGGTTTGGGATTATGAAGACAAATATATTTCAACCGAAGGATAGGGGAGATAGGATTGAAGAGTGCGATGTTAGCGATTATGCTGATTATGATTGTTTTGTTGGTATATCGCATTATTATGATCAAGCAGATAGAACAGACACAGGTTGCGAAGGATGTGGTACGGCTTCATATGGTAGCTGCATCAACCATTTTGTTTTATGCCATGACGATTCTGGATATCAATGATACAGTTGCATTGGCGTCGTATGGCTTGTATATTGTTTTTTATTTATATTAATGATTTTACACAGGAGACGTTTGTCAACAAACGTGGAGGTTTAATCCTTGGGATATTGATAGCGATTGACGGGATTCTGTGTGGCATTAATGTATATAATCAGATGTTATTTTCGGTTGTATTATCCGGAGATAAAGCAGAGGGATATTATTACAAAGTCACCTCAAGAACGTGGCTTTATTCATATCACAAGTTGTTCGTGTATATGTTTGCGGTTATGACATTTCTGCTGTTAGCTTATGAAATCTATAAGGCGGCACGAATTTATGTGAAACAGTATTATGCAATTTTGTATTGCTTTTTGCTCATGATTGCAACAAATGTTGTTTATGAGGTGCTCAACCTGGAGTTTGATTACTCCGTGTTATTTTACGGAATTACCGCTGCCGGCATCTATTATATTACATTTCAGTATGTGCCGAAGGGGTTGGTGGAGAAAACACTTGTTATGGTGGTACAAAATTTCACAGATGGTGTTGTCTGCATGGATATCAAAGGACGATGCATCTATGCCAATGTGTATGCCAGACAGGTATTTCATGTAGATAAAGATACTCGTGTGATCGAGAACTATTACCGGTCGTGGAAGGGTGATCGCAAACCGGAAGAAATCGAGGAATGCAGTTGGCAGGGCGAGACAGAAATCAATGGTAAACAGAATTTTTTTGCTGCACGATATCGGGGAATCTGGGATGAAGACAACCGTTTTATCGGTTGTTATTATGTACTGCATGATGAAACAGAACATCGGAAAAAACTGGAGGAAGAACGCTACAGGAGTAATTATGATTCGCTGACAGGTCTGTTTAACCGTGAGCATTTTTATGAAACTGTTGAGCAGCAGATCGTCGCAAATCCAAATGTAAAGTATAGCATTCTGTGTGCGGATATTCAGAACTTTAAGATCATCAACGATGTGTTTGGAATTGAGCGTGGCGACGCGGTGTTACGGTCTCTGGCAAACATGTTCCGAAATCTGGCGACGGGCGATACAGTACTGGCGAGACTTTCGGCAGATCGATTTGCAGTCTGCGTGCGCGATGAGAAGCTCAACCATGAGCGATATTTGGAGGAATTGGATCTGATTAGCCATATTGGAGATAATAATTCTTACCACGCACGGATTTATACCGGAATCTGTCCAATCCGGAACATCAAAACACCGATATCTGTCTACTGTGACAGGGCATTTCTGGCAATTGAATCGATTAAGGGGGATTATCAGCAGTCCATTGCATATTATGATGATGAATTGCGAAAACAGATGCTGGAGCGACAGCATATGGTCAGTGATTTTCGCTCTGCAATAGCAAAACAGGAATTTCGGCTATATTTGCAGCCACAGGTAGATGAGCAGGGAACGATGCTTGGCGCGGAGGCATTGGTGCGCTGGTTCCGTCCGGTGCATGGCATGATGCTGCCGGAGGAGTTTGTCGATGTGTTTGAAAAATCCGGTCTGATCAGCGCGATGGATCAGTATGTATGGGAGCTTGCCTGTAAGGAGTTGCAGCGTTGGAAAGCGATGGGAAAAGAGCAGTATTACATATCGGTCAATGTATCACCGAAGGATTTTTATTTCTTAGATATTTATACAACTCTGACAACTCTGGTGGAATGTTATGAGATTGATCCGGATAAGCTGCGTCTGGAGATTACAGAAACGTCCGTCATGAAAGATGCGAATAAACATCTGGCGTTGATCGATGATCTCCGGACATATGGGTTCCGTGTGGTGATGGATGATTTTGGACGTGGATACTCGTCATTGAATATGCTGCAGGACATGAATCTGGATGCAATCAAGATTGATATGGAATTCCTGCGGAGAAATGAAGATCCGGAGCGTAGCCGGATGATTCTGGAAATGGTACTGAATCTGGCAAAGGAGCTGGATATCCATGTAGTGACAGAGGGCGTCGAACAAAAAGACCAGCTTCAGTATATGCAGGAGCTTGGATGTACATTGTTCCAGGGCTACTATTTTGCAAAACCGATGCCGGTCAATCAGTTCGAGAAAACTTATTTTTAACTTAAGCGAGCAGGGTTTCCCATGTCTCGTAAAGTGCGGAGAGCGTTTCTTCCAGCTCTTCGCGCTTTTTTGATAGCTCGCCGAGTTTGGCAGAGTTTGTTGCGTATTCAGGATTTAAGAATTCCTCGTCAATCTGCGCAATCGCTGCCTCTGTTTCTTCAATTTTTTGTTCTGTTTTTTTGATATCGTTTTCTTTCTTACGAAGTCGTGCCTGTTCTTCCTTCTGCTTTTTGTAATCGTCTTTGCCGGAAGGAGTGGCAGAAGGTGCTGTTGCGGTGTCTGCGGAAGTATCCGTCTGTTTCGGTGCAGCCGCCTCGTACACCTGATCCTTGTGACTTTCGTAATAATCGTAATTTCCGATAAAGCTGTAAAGCTGTTCGTCCTTTAATTCCAGAATCCGGGTTGCAATCCGGTTGATGAAATAACGGTCATGACTGACAACAAATACGGTTCCGGTATAGCTGCGGATTGCATCCTCCAAGATACCCTTGGACTGGATATCCAGATGGTTTGTCGGCTCATCTAGGATTAAGAAATTGGCAGGGGAGAGCATGAGCTTGGCAAGGGACACACGTCCACGCTCGCCGCCGCTTAAATCTTCAATCTTCTTAAATACGTCGTCCCCGGTAAATAAAAAGGCTGCCAGTACATTTCGGATTTTTGTGTTGGTCAGATCCGGGTAGGCATCGCTGATCTCCTCGAAGATTGTCTTATGCAGGGAGAGTACCTGATGCTCCTGGTCGTAATAGCCGATATGGACGCGCGAGCCAAGGGCAATCGTTCCGGCGTCCTTCGGTACAAGATGATTGACCATCTTTAAGATCGTGGTCTTTCCAGTTCCGTTTCCGCCGATCAGGGCGACCTTTTCGCCGCGCTTGATATCAAAGTCAAGATCTTGGAACAGACAGTTTGTGCCGAAAGATTTCGCCAGATGCGTGACGGTTAAGACGTCATTCCCGCTTTCCACAGATGGCTCTAAGGTGAGCCGCATCTCGGAGGCAACCTCGGTCGGCTTGTCTAAGACTTCAATCTTATCTAACATCTTTTCACGGCTTTCCGCACGTTTGATGGACTTCTCACGGTTAAATTGCTTGAGTTTCGTGATGACAGCTTCCTGATGCTTGATTTCCTGCTGCTGGTTTAAGTAGGCCTTCATCATGTTGGCACGGATCTCTGCGCGCTTGGATGCAAAGTAGGTGTAGTTTCCGTGGTAGACGGTTGCCTTTTTGTTGTCGATTTCTACGATCTGCGTTGCAATCCGATCAATGAAATAGCGGTCATGGCTGACCACGATCACACTACCAGGATAAGAGGACAGGAAAGACTCGAGCCATGAAATACTTGGCATGTCCAGATGGTTTGTCGGCTCATCGAGGATGATGATGTCCGGGCGTGTCAGAAGCAGGCGTCCCAGTGCGATTCGCATCTTCTGACCACCGGATAATGTATTGATATGGCGGTCATAGTCCTCCGGACCAAAACCGAGTCCTTTTAAAACGCCTGTAATCTCACTCTCATAAGAATACCCATTGTCGCGGTCGTATTTGCTGCTCAGGCGGTTGTAGGTCTCTAAGATCTTCTCTAATTCTTCGCCTTCTGCATGCTTCATATCCTGTTCTAAACGGCGGATATTCGCCTCTAAATCAAGGATGTACTGTTTGGTTGCAAGCATTTCGCCATAGATCGTGTTGTCAAAGGAGATATCCTGATGCTGGGACAGATACCCAATCGTGGTATCCTTGGCAATCACGACCTGTCCGCTGTCGGCGGATTCTTCGCCCATGATAATCTTTAGGAGCGTCGTTTTTCCAGAGCCGTTGATACCGACAATGGCGATCTTTTCTTTCTCGTTGACATGGAAGTTGATATCCTTCAAAACTTCCTTTGTGCCGAATGCTTTTGATATATTCTGGCATGCTAACAGCATGATAAATTCCTCCTGCGTGTTTCGAACAAATTCTACCAGTGCATTTTATCAAAAAGCGGGAGGACTTTCAATCATACATTGAAATAAGCACGAAAAAATGGTATACTAAAACATAATTATGCGAACAAATGTTTTGAGAATTTCCATGAAAAAGGAAGTGAAGGTTTTGTTATTTGGGAAAACGAGTCAGGCAAAAAAAGAGATAGAAGCACTGTTTCATGAAGTGCAGATCAATCTGGAGAACAACTACAAGGATCTGGCGATTTCTGCGCGGAAGCAGGCGGAGGTAAAGCTGGCTGAATATCAGGCAGCCGGGGAGCTAAAGGAAAAGGAATATAAGAAATTAAAAGAGCAGCTCGACGAATATACAAAACGAATGGAAGGATATCATCATTGATATGCAGCAGGGAATTGGTAGAAAAATAGTGATTGCGGTCGGCATGCTTGTAGTTGCAGGACTTTTGATCGTACTGTACCAGTGGGGGAATGCACGGGAGGATACATCAAAGGACAGGCAGCTTGCCGATGGACAGACGACGTACAGCTTCGCGATGGGAACATCGGTGTCAGTCAGTCTGTATGGGACACAGGATACGGAGTATGCAAAGATTGAACAGGCAATCAAAGACTTAGATGAGCAGGAGATATCATGGCGGCAGGAGGGCAGTGCCTTATATAAGCTGAACCACACATACACAGCGGGAGAAGCGGCAGAGGTTTCGGATACCTTGTATCTGGCGCTGACGCAGGCGTATAACATATGCCGGGACAGCCAGGGCGCATTGGATATTACGATCCGTCCACTGGCGAATCTCTGGAATATCGAGTCGGCGACGGAGGAAGATTTCCGGGTTCCAACTGACACAGAGATTAAGACTGTGCTTGAAAAGACAGGCTATGAGGCAGTGACGATTGGTGAATCGCAGACGGTGACGATCGACAAGTCCGATATGGTGTTAGATCTTGGCGCGGTTGGCAAGGGATTCGCACTGGATATTGCAGAACAGATATTAAAAGAAGATGCAGTAAGCGGCGGAACGATCAGTGTCGGCGGAAGCGTGCTTGTGTATGGTGCAAAAAAGGACGGCAGTTCATTTCGGGTAGGCATCCGTGATCCGCAGGGTGACGCAGAGGATATGATCGGTTATTTGGAATTTGCTTCGAACAGTAACACCTGTGTATCCACCTCCGGTGATTATGAAAAGTTTATCGAGAAGGATGGTACGAGGTATCATCATATTTTAAATCGTACAACCGGATATCCGGCGGAGTCAGGACTTGCTTCGGTGACAGTTGTATGCCAAAATGGCTTGTACAGCGATGCATTGTCGACGGCATGCTATGTGCTTGGCTATGAGAAGTCTTTGCCGTTGTTGCAGAAGTACAAGGCAGATGCAGTATTTATTGACAAAGAAAATCAGGTGACTGTGACGGATGGACTGAAAGAACAGTATCATGCGGCACAGGCTGCACAGAAATAAAATAGAAGGCGAAAAGAGATGTTAAAAATGAAGTGGCTGGAACATTTAAAGACGATTACCGCACATAAGATTATGGTGATGCGGCATTGCTTTGCGGTTGGATTGTATAAGCAGGGACTGTTGCACGACCTGTCCAAATATTCATGGACGGAGTTTTCGATGGGCGCGAAATACTATCAGGGAAACCGCAGCCCGAACGATGCAGAGCGTGAGGATAAGGGATACACCTCTTCGTGGCTGCACCACAAGGGAAGAAACAAACACCATCTGGAGTACTGGGTGGATTACAATGTTGACAGAAGCGATACAAAACATTTGCTGGTTGGCTGTAAGATGCCGAAGGAATATGTGATTGAGATGTTCTGTGACCGTGTGGCAGCCTGCAAGATTTACAACAAGGAAAATTATTATGAGAAGCAGCCACTCGATTATTATATGAATGGCAGATCGAGACGTCTGCTGCATCCGGATTCCGCGAAGCTTCTGGAGAAGTATCTGAATATGCTTGCGAGAAAGGGCGAGGCTTATACCTTTCGTTATATTCATAATTATGAGGTGATTCCGCTGCGTCGGAAGAAGCTTGCGAAGTATCTGCCATTTTTGAAATATTTGTTTCCGTATGGAGAAGATTACTAGGAGATAAGATGAAATTTACACATTTACATGTGCATACGCAGTACAGTCTGTTGGACGGCTCGGCAAAGATCAAGGAGCTGGTTCCGCGTGCGAAAGAACTTGGCATGGATGCGCTGGCAATCACAGACCACGGTGCGATGTATGGCGTGATCGAATTTTATAAGACATGTAAGGCAAATGGAATCAAGCCGATCATCGGCTGTGAGGTGTATGTGGCACCGGGTTCCAGGTTTGACCGTGAGGTGGTAAAGGGAGAAAACCGGTATTACCATTCTGCTTGCAAAAAACAACGAGGGATACCACAACCTCTGTAAGATCGTGACACGTGGCTACACGGAGGGCTATTATTATAAACCGCGTGTGGACATGGAGGTGCTGGAGAAATACCATGAGGGTATCATTGCACTTTCGGCATGCCTGGCTGGTGAGGTTGCGACTGACTTGCGTCAGGAGCAGTATGAGAAAGCAAAAGAAGCAGCATTGCGTCATCTGAAGATCTTTGGCGAGGGCAATTATTATCTGGAGATGCAGGATCATGGCATCCCGGATCAGCGTACCGTCAATATGGGCGTGATGCGGTTGTCCAAAGAAACCGGCATCCCGATGGTTGTTACGAACGATTCCCATTATATCAACAAAGAGGACTGGGAGGCGCATGATATTCTGCTCTGTATCCAGACGGGAAAGACGGTCAATGACGAAGATCGTATGCGCTATGAGGAAGGACAGTTCTATCTGAAATCTCCGGAGGAGATGGAGGCGCTGTTCCCATATGCAAAGGAAGCATTGGAGAATACGAACAAGATCGCAGATATGTGTAATGTCGAGATCGTATTTGGTGAGCGGAAGCTTCCAAAATACGATGTGCCGGAGGGGTATGATTCCTTCTCGTATCTGACGATGCTCTGTGAGGAGGGCGCGAAAAAGCGGTATCCAGAGGTCACAGATGAGGTAAAGAACCGTCTGCATTATGAGCTTGACATGATTAAACAGATGGGCTTTGTTGATTATTTCCTGATTGTGTGGGATTTTGTCAATTACGCGAAAAGTCATGATATTCCGGTTGGACCGGGCAGAGGCTCTGCTGCCGGATCAATTGTATCCTATTGTCTGTATATTACGGATATCGAGCCGCTTCGGTACGATCTGCTGTTTGAACGATTCCTGAATCCGGAACGTGTATCGATGCCAGATATTGATATTGATTTCTGTGTCAACCGAAGACAGGAAGTCATTGATTACGTCGTACAGAAATACGGCAAGGAAAAGGTTGTCCAGATTGTCACTTTCGGTACGATGGCAGCAAAGATGTGTGTGCGCGACGTCGGTCGTGCGATGGCACTTCCATATAGTCTGTGTGATAAGGTTGCAAAGGCAATTCCGAACAAGGTTCCGGGCGTAAAGGATGTCACTCTTCCGGTGGCTTTGAAAGTAAGTCCAGACCTGAAGGAAATGTATGAGAATGAACCGGATGTAACAAAGCTGCTTGACATGGCAATGAAGCTCGAAGGTCTGCAACGGCATACGGGTGTACATCCCGCAGGCGTTATCATCGGTCAGAAGCCAATCGAGGAATATGTACCGCTCGCACGGAGCGTGGATGGTGGTATTGTCTGCCAGTATGAGAAAGACCCGGTGGAAGAGCTGGGGCTTTTGAAGATGGACTTTCTGGCATTGCGGAATCTGACTGTCATCAAGGACGCGTTAGACCGGATTGAAGAAAATCATGGTGTGAAGCTCAATATGTCGGAACTGGATATGAGTGATCCGGCAGTCTATGAGCTGTTATCAGAAGGAAAGACCGACGGCGTGTTCCAGTTGGAAAGTGCCGGTATGAAGTCTTTCATGAAGCAGTTGAAGCCGAAGAATCTGGATGAAATTATTGCCGGAATCTCGCTGTATCGTCCGGGACCGATGGATTTCATTCCGAAGTACTTAGCGAACCGTGAGCATCCAGAAAGTATCGTCTATGATACACCGAAGCTGGAGAAGATCCTGAAATCAACATACGGATGTATGGTATATCAGGAGCAGGTTATGCAGATCGTAATGGAGCTTGCCGGATATTCGATGGGACGTTCGGATCTGGTACGCCGTGCGATGGCGAAGAAAAAAGCGGACGTCATGGACAAAGAGCGGCAGTATTTTGTATATGGTAACGAGGAGTTAAACGTGCCGGGCTGTGTCAAAAACGGTATCCAGGAATCCGTCGCCAATAAAATCTTCGACGACATGGTCGATTTTGCGAACTATGCATTTAACAAGTCGCATGCGGCAGTGTATGCGGTGGTCGCATATCAGACTGCATATTTAAAGATCTATTATCCGGTTGAATATATGGCAGCGCTGATCTCGTCTGTCCGTGAAAATACGGAGAAGATGAGCAGTTATATCCAGACGTGTAAATCGCTTGGCATCAAAATCCTGCCGCCGGATATCAACAAAGGAAGCGGAGATTTCCTTGTCGATGGAAATGCGATCCGGTTTGGCTTGTCAGGATTAAGAAGTATCGGAGACGGTGTGACAGAAGTCGTGCACCAGGAGGTTGTTGCGAACGGTCCATTTACAAGCTTAGAGGATTTCTGTACGAGACTTTCTGGGAAGGAAGCAAACAAGCGGACGATCGAGAGCTTTATTTTGGCAGGCGCGTTTGACAGCTTCGGCTATAACCGCCATCAGATGATGATGGTGTATCCAGCTGTGTTAGAGCAGACGGCGAAAGAAAAGAAAAATGCCATGAGTGGACAGATGTCGCTGATGGATTTCCTTGGAGAGGAAGAAAAGACGGAATTTCAGGTGCGCTATCCGGATGTGGAGGAATACCCGAAGGATGAGCTGCTTGCAAAGGAAAAGGAGATTCTGGGTATCTATGTCAGTGGACATCCGCTGGAGGATGATCTGGATATTATAGAAGAGTACACAACCGCGAAGTCGACAGCATTTCTGGCAGATACCGAGGAGGACGAGAATGCCGGAACGGAGATGGAGTTCGAAGAGCGGGAATGTGTCGTGGATAAATCCAGCTACACGATCGGCGGTCTGCTCACGGAGATTACGAAGAAGACAACACGAAACGGCGATGAGATGGCATTCCTTACTGTGGAGGATCTGTATGGTTCGGTTGAGGTTGTTGTGTTCGCCAGAGATTACCGGCAGAATAAAGACCGGTTTGTGAAGGATGCGAAGGTGCTGATCAAAGGAAATGCATCGGTCGATGAGCGGGGCGGCAAGCTGCTCTTCTCAAAGATGACAACCTTCGACGAGATACGGCAGGAACGTATAGCAGCCGGTAAGGAACTGTGGCTGCGCTTCACAGAATTAGAGACCTATATGCAGCAGGAGCAGGCACTCTATGCGACGCTCCGGCAGTATCCGGGCCGGGTGGTCGTGAAGGTACTGATCAAACCAGCCGGAGAAGGACAGGAGCAAAATATCAAGCTCAAGCAGTTACCGGATTTATACCGGGTCGATGCCAGTGAGACTCTGGTAGAGAAATTGAAACAGACATATGGAGAGGCGAATGTCATTCTCTTAGATAAGAAAGGAAATGGAGAAAAATCGTGATAACGTCAGCATCAAACGACAAAATCAAAGAAATAAAAAAGCTGATCAAATCCGCCAGCCGGCGCAAAGAGACCGGACTTTATATCGTGGAGGGCATCCGCATGGTGCGGGAGATTCCGGCAGATGCGGTCAAGACGCTTTATGTGGCGGAAAGCATGACAGACAAATTCACAGATATCTGCAACCAGATACCGGCAGAGGTGGAAATTGTCAGGGATTCGGTTTTCCAGAGTATGTCGGATACGAACACGCCGCAGGGAATTCTGGCGGAGGTATATCAGACAGCCACAACGGAGGATGATTTATTTGCAGGTGATGCGGCACCGTTTCTCCTGATTATCGAACGACTGCAGGACCCGGGAAATCTTGGTACCATTATACGAACCGCAGAGGGTGCTGGGGTGACGGGTATTATCCTGAGTGCAGATACGGTCGACATCTACAACCCGAAGGTGATCCGTTCTACGATGGGATCGATCTTCCGGATGCCAATTGCCGTAGCCGAGGATCTGGCAGCGACGATCGATCGCGTGAAAACACGTGGAATCCCGGTTTATGGGGCGCATCTGGATGGGGCAACCTTCTATGAGAAAGATTTTACCGGTGGCTGTGCAT
>ERZ773202.2165-NODE-2165-length-10807-cov-4.626767_pt1 | contig 10807 bp, 7 predicted proteins | sample MGYA00580998_ERZ773202 | MGnify/ENA primary metagenome ERZ773202 (study PRJEB29015, sample SAMEA2737803) | human gut metagenome | biome: human gut; feature: human-associated habitat; material: faeces | place: China | collected 2012 ...
TTGAAAAATTAAGTACAGGAGATGAAGATGCACGTAATATTTTAATTGAAAGGAATTTAAGACTTGTTGCACATGTTTGTAAAAAATACAGCAATTCAAATGTAGACCAAGATGACTTAATTTCTATTGGTACAATTGGTCTTATCAAAGGTATTAATAGTTTTAAACCTGAAAAAGGTGCTAGACTTTCTACATATGTTTCTAGATGTATAGATAATGAAATTCTTATGCATTTTAGGGCAACCAAAAAGCAAAATGCTGAAGTATTTCTTGATGAACCAATCGGAAAAGATAAAGATGATAATGTTATTACATTACAAGAAATTTTAGAAAATGATGACAAAAGTGTTGAAGAATCTGTTGATTTAAAAATGAAAGTTAAACTTTTATATGAAAAAATGAAATCTATTTTAAAAGGAAGAGAACGTACAATTTTGGAACTTCGTTTTGGTCTTGATGGTCATAAACCTAAAACACAAATTGAAATTGCTAAAGAAATGGGAATTTCTCGTTCTTATGTATCAAGAATTGAAACTAAGGCTATTAGCAAACTTTCTAAAGAAATTAAAGAATAATTTGTATAATATTCCATTTCTTTGCTAACAATAATAAAAATAGCTATTAATGGGAGGTTTTATAATGGATATTAATAAAAAAGTTTTAAATGAAGTTAGTAAAGGTGCAAAAATGGGAATGGATGCGATAAAATTTGTTTCTGATAAAGTTTCTGATAGTAGATTTCAAAGAGTTTTAAATGTTGAATATCTTAAATATAAAGAAATTTTTAATCGTGTTGGGAATATTTATCATAATTATGATTTAACAGATGATCCTCAAGAAACAAATATAATGAATAAAGCTATGACTTGGTATGGAATTCAAATGAATACAATGACTGATAAAAGTAATTCTAATATTTCTGAATTATTGTTACAAGGTACTAATATGGGAATTATTGAAGGTCGTAGATTGTTAAATAATAATCCTAGTGTTGATAAAAATGTTAGACAAATTTTAGATGATTTTGTTGTTATGCAAGAAGATAGTGTTGAGACATTAAAGAAGTATTTATAAAAGAGCTGTTACTTTTGTAACAACTCTCTTATAATACTCTACTCAATTACTATACTTTACACTTCTTGCTGATTTTTTTGTTTATCAAGTAACTTGTTTAAATCTGCTTGTGCTTCATCACATTCTTGTACTGTTGCTGTATATGATACTTGGCCTATGGACTGGCCTGTGATTTCTTTTCCTATTTTTATTCCAAAACTTCTTATTCTTCTTACTTGTTCTTCTGTTGCTATAGTTCCTCCTGTCTTTTCTCCTCTTTGATTTTTATTATAAACTTTTTTTAAATCACTTAGTTTACTTCCAATATTATAATCTGGCTCTAATCCCATCCCTTTTATCTTTTTTATTAATATTTCTTCAGATTCTTCTATCGTTTTTCCTACCAATTTTAATATTGTATCTCTTTTAAAAATTTTTGATACATCTACCCCTATTTCTTGCAATTTTTCTAGTTTTTCTATAAATTCATCTATTGTATTCTTTTTCTCCCATACTCCCATTTTTCTTAGTATTTTTACTTGTTCTTCTGTTGCTACAATTCCATGTTTTTTTTCTCCTCTTTGACTTTTATTGTAAGCTACTTTTATCCCGCTTAACTTTAAATCTATATTATCATCTGTTTCCAATCCTATTTCTTTTATCTTTTTTATTAATACTTCTTCGGGTTCTTCTAGTGTTTTTCCTACCAATTTTAATATTGTATCACTTCTGACAATTTTTGATACATCTACTCCTATTTCTTGCAATTTTTCTATTTTTTCTATAAATTCATCTACTATATTACTTTTTTCTCCTTCTATTTTTATTCCCATTCCTTGAATTTTATTTAATTGTTCCTCTGTTAATGGTGTCCATCTGGAATTTCCTTCTTTTTGTCTTTTTTTATATCCCATTTTTATTCTGCATAATCTCCCTCCAATATTTTCATTAGGATCTAGTCCTATTTCTTCTATCTTTTTTATTAGTACACCATCATTTTCTTTTGGCTTCGTTTTTTTTATCAAATCCAATATTGTATCTGTTACCTGAATTTTCGATACATCTATTTCTATGCTTTGTAATTTTTCCAATTCTTTTATAAATACATCTATTATATTTTCTTTTGGTTTTATTCTTATTCCCATCTTTTCTATTTTATTTATTTGTTCCATTGTTGGAGGAATCTCATCAATTTTTTTACCTTTTTGCAATTGGCTATATATTTTTCTTATACTTCTTAATTTATTTGATATAGGATCATTTGGATTTAATCCCATTTCTTCTATCTTTTTTATTAGTTCATCATCATTTTCTTTTGGCTTCGTTTTTTTTACTAAATCTAATATTGCATCTTCTTTTTGAATTTTCGATACATCTATTCCTATAATTTGCAATTTTTCTAATTTTTCTATAAATTCATCTATTGTATTCATTGGTTTTATTCTTATTCCCAGTTTTTCTAGTCGTTCTAGCTGTTTATCTGTTGGAAATATAGCATTTATCTTTTTTCCTTCTTGTGCCTTTGTATATAGATCTCTTATTGCACTAAGTTTATTTCCTATATTATCAATTGCTTCTAATCCTATTTCTTCTATTTTTCTTATTAATTTTTCATCATTTTCTTTTGTTTTGGTTCTTTTTACTAAATCCAATATCGTATCTTTTATCTTAATTTTTGATACATCTACTCCTATTTCTTGTAATTTTTCTAATTTTTCTATAAATATATCTATTGTATTTACTTTGGGGAGTCCTTTTACTTCATTTTCTAATTCAACAAAATCATGCAAATTTCCTTTTAACTCAAAACTATCAACTTCTAGAATTTTATCACTTTCATCTTTGGTAATTCTTTCAAGCTCTCTATCCCATAGTTCTATTTCTTCACCTTTTGCTATAATATTCTCTATATTATTTCTTTCATCTTCTGTAATTCCTTCATTAACAATTTCATTTCTATATTCTATATATTTCTGTTGTATTCTATATAATGTTGCAGCATATCTTTTTTCTTGATTACTTGTGCTTGTTACTTGTGGCAAATTATCTCCATGTGATTTTACCCAATCTACTACTATTGTTAATAATTCTAAATCATTTTTTCTGTTATTATTTTTTATTTCTTTATCTATATCAACTCTTTTTGTATTATTGGCTAAATCTATTACTACTGGTCTATCTTCATCTTTCACTGGATTATTTGGATCTATTGAAGTTATTGTTCTTCCTAATTGTTGTAAATATAATATTCTTGAATTTTCATCTAAGGCTCTAAACCATATTATTCCATCTACTCCTTTTACATGTAGTCCTTCATTTGCTTTATTCATTACTATCATAAATTTTGTTTTGTCTGAGTTTTTACTTTCAAATCCTTCTAATTGCCTCTCGTTTTCTTTATCACTATAAGCTCCAAGCATTGAATAATATTCTGGTTCTATTCCTGAATTTTTTAAATATCCTCTAATTTTTTCTTCATATTCTTTTATTTTATCTTTACTGTCTTTTCCTTCTTCATTTCCTCCAACTGGTATAAATACTATATATTTTCCACCTTTTTTTACATTTTGTTTTAGTATTTCTGGTATTCCTTCTGCACTTTCAAGATTTTTTCTTAATTTATCATATTGTTCTAATTTTTTCTTTCTCTCATTCTCATCTTCTATCTCATTTATTTGTTCTGCTAAATTTTCCATGCTTCCATCTGTTAATAAATTATACTCACATGAAACTACCTTTGGATTTACTACCATTCCTAATTGTATTGCTTCTTTTAGTTCTATCTTTGCTGCTATATGTTTTTCTGCTCTTATTTCTTCATCTGTATATCCTAATTTTTTCGCTATTTCATCTGACATGTTTCTATCATCTACATCTCTTGTTGGTGTTGCTGTTATTCCTAATACTTTGGTTTCTTCTGGTTGATTTTCTATTAATTTATCTAATGATTTTTCCCATTTTTCTGCACCCGTTCTATGTAATTCATCAAATATCATAAAATCATATTGTTTTTTTAATGTTTCTTTACCAGCTTTTGTTATTAAACTTTGATATGTTGCAAATTCTAAATTTGGAAATACTTCTGTTATTATTTCATCTTTGCTTTTTCCTGTTATTCCTACTTTTCCACGAATATTTTCTATTATTCTATCTTTTGTCTGTTCTAATATTTCATTTGATGGTGCTAAATATAGCATTTTTTTATTATTTGTTTTATATGCTATTTTTCCTAATTCTATTTGATTTTCTTCTATTGTTATTTCTTCTGCTGTTTTTCCATATTGTAACATTTCTGTTAATGCTACATATGTCTTTCCTCCTCCTGTTGGTAATATTATACTTGCATATCTTTTTCCTCTATATATTTCTTCTGCTTTGTCTACTGCATCTTGCTGATAATCTCTTAATTCTATTCCTGTTCCTTTTACATCATAATATCCTAAATATCTTTCTATTTGTTCTATTGATAGATTTTGTGTTATTTCTCCTATATTTTTTTGTATTTGTTCTACATAATTTTCTGTTTGTAATATTTCATTTAATCTTCCTTTTGATGCCATATTTATAACTGCTGTTGGTATATCTTTATTTTCTATTCCTGCTTCTTTTAATTTTTCATATATTGATACACAATTACTTTGTTTTAATTTCTGGATTAATTCATTTCTTTCTGCTACAGATATTTCTTCAATATTAAGACTTCCCCAATCATACATATCTGCTATTGCACTTGCAAAATAATCTTCTTTTTCTATTGCTTCCATCGTCTGCATTTTAGCAAAATTTGATGTCATTATTTCTTTTACATTTGAAAGTCCTCTTTCTTGTATTATTTGCATTTGTTCTTCATCTGTTAAAGTTTTTATTGAGTCTACTAATCCTATTTCATTTGGCTTTAGATTTAAGTTTACAGATTCACTTATTCTGTATCCTGTATTACTTTTTCTTGTTGTTATTTTTGGTTCTATTTCAAATCCATTATTTTCAATGTACTTTATAATCTCTTCATATTTTGGATTATTTCCTATTATCTCTCTTAACATTCCTGCTAATATTCTTGCATTTGCTTGCCCTTTTGATAAATAATACATATTTTTTACAATAGAACTTGCTTGTCCATATTCTACTTTTCCTTCTGTTATTTGATACATTTCTTCTATTGATATATCGTCTTTTGGTGTTCCATCATCTCTTAATATACTTTCTTCTGGTATTTCTATTTTTCCACCATTTATTATGTATTTTACCAATTCTGTTTTTAACTCATTTACTACTTTTTTATCTTGATTCTCTACTTGTTGTATTAATGCAAACATATCTAAAAATTCTTTTGATATATCTGTTACCCTGTTTCCTTCTATATCTCCATAATATATTTGCTCTCCTGATGCAAATGCACTTCCTAGTGTTTTTATTAATTCACTATTCGTTTTTATTCTTGGAACTGCTGGTCCCATTAATCCTTTTTGTTCTAATATTGTTAATTTTGCTACTATTTTATTTTTTTCTAATGTTTGCTCATCATCTAATGCTTGAAAACTACTTACTCTAGCTAATGGTGCTTTATATACTATTCCTTTTTTCATTCCAGATTTACTTGTATCTATTCCATTTGGTGCAATATATTTTACTTTTATTATCTCTTTTAATTCTTTTGATTCTGTAGCTTCATCTATTCTTCTGAAATCTTCTAATACTTCTTCTGGGATATTTCCTTGGGATATTCTTTCTTGCACTTTTTTGTCTATTTCTGCTAACATATATTGTCCAGCATTATATACTCTTTGTCCCATTTCTTTCTTTGGAACTTTTATCATTACATATTTATCACTAAATGTTTCTCCATACGTTCTTGCTACATTTGCATTGCTTGATAATGATATACAATTTGTTTCTAAGCTATAATGCATTTTTATATGATTATACATTTCTTCTAGTGTTACTGTACTTTCTGCATTCCATCTTGGCTTTATACTATGTGTTTCTTCCCATCTTTCTCTATCTGTACGTAATCTTATATATTTTCCGTTCTCATCTTTTATGTTTCCTTCTTCTAGGTCTTTTATGTCTCCTGGCTCTAATGATCTAAAAAAGTAGTAATTTTCTTCATCACTTATTATATTGAATTTTTCTATATCAAACATTTCTTCCATAGTGTTTTCCTCTCACTTTTTCTTTCGATTTCTCGACTTTTTTCTTCTTTTATTTTAGCATATTGATTATTTTTTTTGAAGTGGTTTGGAATAAAAAAATAGTAAGACATTTATATCTTACTACTTTTCTCCAATTCGAATTAATTTATCAATATATTCAGCCATAAAAATTGGCACATTCAAAATATTTCCACTCATATCCAAATTTCTCATTGAAAATCTAACATAAATTTTCATTCAATCACGTTTTTGCAACTTATTTTTGCTACTTTTTCACATTTCTGCAACTTATTTTTATTGTTTTATCACATTTTTGCAAGCTTTTTTCTGCTATTTATCACACTTTTGCAATTTCAATAGTTTTTATATAAAAAAAACACCACATATTCTTTCAAACTATGTAGTGTTTTTCAATATATTTTCTTACTTTATAAAATTATTTATTAGTAATTTCCTCTAATTCCAAAAGTTCATTCCATCTCTTATCAACTTCTTTTTGGAATTCTTCTATCATCCATTCATTTCCAGGTTTAAACATATGTTTAAAACGTTTTTGTGGACGTAAAAATTCTTCAACTGGTAATTTTTTTGCTGGTTTATATGTTATATGATATTTTCCATCAACAACTTCATATAATGGCCAATAACATGTATCTGCAGCTAATTTATTGATTTTCATTAAATCTTCTGTTGCATATCCCCATCCTCTTGGACATGGTGCCATAACATTTAAGAATGCTGGTCCTTTTGTATAAATTGCTTTTTCTGATTTTTCATATAAATCTTTAAAATTTGTCATTGCAAGTGTTTGAGCAACATAAGGAATATGATGATCTGCCATGATTTTTGTTAAATCTTTTCTTATTTGCATTTTTCCTGGAATAACTTTTCCTGCTGGTGATGTTGTTGTGTCAGCAAATTTTGGAGTTGCAGATGATCTTTGGATTCCTGTGTTCATATATGCTCCATTATCATAACATACATAAACCATATCATGTCCTCTTTCCATTGCTCCTGATAAACTTTGTAAACCTATATCATAAGTTCCACCATCTCCACCAAATGCTATAAATTTTGTGTCTTTATCTTGTGGTAATTTTCCTTGTTTTTTTAAGGCTTTATATGCCGCTTCTGCACCAGAACATGTTGCACCAGCATTTTCAAATGCTGTGTGTATAAATGAATCTGTCCATGCTGTATATGGATATATGAATGTTGATACTTCCATACATCCAGTTGCATTTGCTATAACAGCATGATCTTCTGGTTTTAATGCTCTTAATACCATTCTTGCTACTACTGGGGCTCCACATCCTGCACACATTCTGTGTCCTTCTGTGAATCTTGATGGCTTTTCTGCCATTATCTTCTTTAAATCATAAGCCATTTTATTTTTCCCCCTTTCTTAGTCCTAAATATCTATATGGATTTCCTGTTTCTCCTGTTTTTACTATTTCTTGTAAATCATTATATACAGATTCTATCTGCATTGTTGTTGTATCTCTTCCACCAATTCCATAAATATAATTTACCATTGGTACTTGTTTTTTATTAACATACATTGCTGATGTTACATCTTCAAATAACGCTCCACCTGCTGAATTTAATGAATCTGCTTTATCAAGTATTGCTACTGCTTTTAATCCTTGTAATGCTTCTGCAATTTCTTCTGCTGGGAATGGTCTAAACATTCTTAATTTTAATAATCCTGCTTTTACACCTTTTTCTCTTAATTCATCTACAACTGCTTTTGTTGTTCCTGCTGTTGAGTTCATACATACTATTGCTATTTCTGCATCATCTAATTTGTATTTTTCAAAGAATTCATATTTTCTTCCTGTCCATTTTTCAAATTCTTTTGCAACTTCTTTTATTACTTTTTTAGCATTTTTCATTGCTTCTGCTTGTTGAGCCTTATGTTCAAATAAATATGCTTGTAAATCTAATGGTCCAATTGCTATTGGTTCTTTATCATTTAATAAATAATGTTCAGGTTTGTATTGTCCAACAAATTTCTTTACTTCTTCATCATTTTCTAATTCAATATTTTCAATTGAATGTGATGTAATAAATCCATCTTGGCATACCATTACTGGTAATTGAACATCTTTATGTTCTGCAATTCTATGTGCCATTAACATATTATCATAAGCTTCTTGGTTATTTTCTGAAAATAACATTATCCATCCAGCATCTCTTACTCCCATTGCATCTGAATGATCATTATGGATATTTAATGGTCCTGAAACTGCTCTATTTACTAATGCCATTACTATTGGTAATCTTAAACTTGATGCTATATATATCATTTCCCACATTAATGATAATCCGTTTGCAGATGTAGCTGTCATTGCTCTTGCTCCAGCAGCTTCTGCACCAATTGTTGCAGACATTGCACTATGTTCACTTTCAACTGCAACAAATTCTGTATCTACTTCTCCATTTGATACAAATGTTGAAAAATATTGTGGTATTTCTGTTGATGGTGTAATTGGGAATGCTGCAACTACATCTGGATTTATTTGTTTCATTGCTATTGCTGTTGCTTCATTTCCACTTAATCTTTCTCTTATACTCATTTTCTTATTTCCTTTCTAAATTTTTCTCATTATTCATATAAAATCATTTTCATATTAAAATTCATATTTGTTCTTGCCAAATTTTATATTTTTGAACTTTAATTGATTTATTCAACTTTCATTTCTATTGCTTTAAATGGACATACTTGTGCACATACTCCACATCCTTTACAATAGTCAAAATCTGTTTCTGTTCTTTTACAATCTTTTCCTACTGGTATTGAATTCTCTGGACATACTGCAAAACATAGTCCACATTGTTTACATTTTTCTTCATCCCATACAGGTTTCATGCTTCTCCAGTCACCTGTTTTAAATTCTCTTGCATTTCCTGCACAATATATGTTTCCACCAATTGTTAAGTCTTTCATTGGTGTTTCTTTGTTTATTTCTGTCATTTTTTCTCCTTCCTTTCCTATTACTCTATTAGGAAAAACTTAAGTTATTTTCTACCTTCTTATTGGATTTTTGTTACTTCTTTTAATGCTAATTCTAATGCTTTCATGTTTCCTTCTATAACTTCTGGCTTTTTAGCAAATTTATGTTTAAATGAGCCTTTCATATCTTCTAAGAATGCTTCATCACTCATTATTCCTGTTACTTTTACAATTGCTGCAAGCATTGGTGTATTAGGAAAATATTTTCCTAATGTTTCTTCAGATACTTTTCTTGCATCTATTGTATAAATATTTCCATCATATCCATTTAATTTTTCTTTTAAATATTCTGGTGATTTTGTAGTATTTATTACTATTGCTCCTTCTTTTTTTAGACCTGCAGTTACTGGTACACTTTCTAATAATGTATCATCTACAACTACTACATAATCTGGCTCATATATATTACTATGTATTGTTATTGGTTTATCACTTATTCTATTATAGGCTGTTATTGGTGCTCCCATTCTTTCTGGTCCATATTCTGGAAATCCTTGAATGTATTTTCCTGTATTAAATGCTGCATCAGCAAGTAATAATGATGCTGTTTTTGCTCCTTGTCCGCCTCTACCATGCCATCTAATTTCTATTAAATTGTTCATGTTTTTCCTCCTTTAATTTCTATATTATATATAGAATTTACTTCATAAAGTATATTCTCTTTTACATTTATTGTCAAGTTAATTTTTACGACCAAAGGGTCAAATTAAATTAGCTTCTTATTAAAGTATCACTATATACTCAAAATATTATTCAATATTCTGAATACATAAACAAACCTTAATCATAATGTTGTAAATTTACATAATTTTCAAGTATGTTTCTTGACTTATTTTTATATCCATGTTATAATTTGGGCGTTATGCGTTTGCATATCTAATAGTTTATACTAAAACTATTAACCACATCCAAATTTATTTAATTAGGAGGAAAAATTTATGCCCGGTATTTTGTATCATCTTGCATTCGCTGAAGAAGTATATCGGAATTTTTCAGAACAAATGAAGTTGGATAAGGTTAACTTTATGGCAGGTAACCTTATTCCTGATCTTGCCAATGACAAAAAAGCTTCTCACTATAGAAAAAAGGCTTCTGTTAATGGATTTTTTGTTCCCACTATGGAATCAGTAAAAAAAGACTTATTTGTGCCTTCTGACTCTGTCAAATTCGGTATGTACTGCCATCTCTATTTGGATTATTATTTTATTGAAGACTTTTTGATTCCTGAATTCATCTGGGATACTTCGACTATGAAAGTAATTAATCCTCGTAATCATAAGGAATGGGATGTTAAAACATTCTTTTCTCATGATGGTATGTATGGTTCTTATACCGAAATCAATGATTTGATGTTAAAAGATGGGCATGTATCTCTTGAAACTGTATCTCAAATCCCTGAAATTTTGCCTTCCACTGGTATACATGTTTTTGATGACAGACGTGAAAAAACCTGGAAAGCTGAACTTGACGGATATTTGTCTCAGCATAAAGAATATACTGGTGACATCTTTGACTACTATCGTTTGTGGGCTTCTATCGAAAAAATTGCGAAACAATTTGTAACAGAAGTTTCTTAAGAACAAAA
>ERZ773202.2167-NODE-2167-length-10796-cov-6.119914_pt1 | contig 10796 bp, 7 predicted proteins | sample MGYA00580998_ERZ773202 | MGnify/ENA primary metagenome ERZ773202 (study PRJEB29015, sample SAMEA2737803) | human gut metagenome | biome: human gut; feature: human-associated habitat; material: faeces | place: China | collected 2012 ...
TACTATCCCAGTAGGTGGCTTGGATGCAGCCGTTGCATCGTTCTTAAAGCCATTTATGGATAACGTAATGGTGGATAAAAATACTGAATTTGCTTTAAAGGTTCCTTTTATTATTATTGGATTTACCTTAGTGCAAGGTATCTGTATTTATACCTCAAATATCGTCAATACCTATGTAGGTTCAAGAATTTCAACTGATTTGAAATTAGCTTTATATAAGAAGTTATTAGTTAGTGAATCTGCTTTCTTTGATAAGAATACCTCAGGTATTGTTCTTTTAAGATTCTGTAATGATGCAGATTCTGCTACTACAGGTCTTATTACTAACGTAAAACTCTTCTTATCGAAGTTCTGGTCCTCATTAGGGTTATTGGCAGTTCTGCTTTGGAACTCATGGCAATTGTCTTTCATTGCCTTAGGTGTACTGATTTTGTTGGTGATCCCAATGAAGATTGCCAGAAAGAAGGTTATGAAGATCATGTCTAAGAATGTTGAGGCTCAGACAAAGATCAACACTACCTATGTAGAAACCTATTCTGGTATCAAGATCATCAAATCCTTTAACCTTATCAAGACTATGTATGAGAAGTTTCATAGAGAAGTTGAGGATATCTTTAAATTCTCTATGAAGATGACAAGAGATACCAACTGGTTATCTCCTGCTATGCATTTAGTTACAGCTTGCGGTGTAGCAGGTGTGCTTTACTATGGTATGTATTTAATTACCACAGGTGTAATCACCTCAGGTACTTTCGTAGCATTCTTGGCTGCTCTAATCATGCTCTATACTCCAATTAAGAGTATTGGTAATAACTATGTAGGTTTACAGACAGCTTTATTAGCATTAGAGCGTATCTATGTTATCTTAGATACACCTTCATTTGAAGCAAATGATGGAGAGGGTAAAAAAGAACTTAAAGCTATATCAAAAGAGATTAAGTTTAACCATGTAAACTTCTCCTATGACGGTCAGAGAATGATCTTAAAGGATGTGAACTTATCAGTTCCGGTAGGTAAGAAAGTTGCTTTAGTAGGTAACTCTGGCGGAGGTAAGTCAACAGTATGCTCTTTGATCCCAAGATTATATGAATTAGATTCAGGCAACATCACAATTGACGGAACTGATATTACAGAATTTACCTTATCATCTTTAAGAGACAAGATCTCTATGGTGTTCCAGGACAACTTCCTCTTTGATGGTACAGTAAGACAAAACTTAATGTATGGTAAAGCTGATGCTACCGATGATGAGATTAACCGTGCTATCAAGAGTGCATATCTTGATGAGTTTGTACAGAAATTGCCAAATGGTATTGATACTGTAATCGGTGAACGTGGTTTACTTTTATCTGGTGGTCAAAAGCAGCGTTTAGCTATTGCAAGAGCAATTTTAAAGAATGCTCCAATCGTAATCTTAGATGAGGCTACCTCTGCTCTTGATAATAAGTCAGAGAAAGTGGTTCAAAGAGCATTAGATAAGCTTATGGAAGGCAGAACTACCATAGTGATTGCTCACAGACTTTCAACTGTTATGGATGCCGATAAGATCTTAGTTATCAATGACGGTCATGTTGTTGAAGAGGGGACACACAATGATCTGTTAGAAAAGAATGGCTCTTATGCAGTACTATATAGATCACAATTTTCTAAATCTCATCATGATAATCATAATTCTGAGAACGGGAAAATAGTTGATAAAGTTACAATTGATCAAATTAATGATAAAGATTAAATTATAAACGATAGTACAAATATTTCTGTAAAAGTTATAAACAGAAATGTGTAATTTTAAATGCAATACTTAACAGAGTTTTATTAGTAACTATAGATTTTGTTATAAGTAATAACTCTGTTTTTATTTGTCTTTTTACTGATTAATGAGCATTTGTAAATTAATTACTAATAATTTAATTAAATTTACATAATTAGTTAACCTTACCATAATGAAAATGGCAAAGATGGTAGTGTGAAGAGTAGGTTTTATCAATACAATGAATAAAGATAGTTCTGATAAGATTATAAGAAATGTTCTTGCTTTGTCAGGAAGTTTTGTTGCTTTTGTATCTCTATATCTAGCCTATTCTTTATATTTTGGCTTTGCTCTTACAACTGTTAAGTTTTACTCTTTTAGGCTTTACCTGTTTATCTTCATATTTGAGTACTTGTTCTCAACTGCATTTACAGGAGTGAACAGAAGTTTTATTTTTAGAGGTATTTTTAAAGAATCTGTTGCTGTATTGCAGTTAACATGTTTTTTAATTTCTCTTTTAGTTTTAATACTTTTCTTACTACACAGTTTAGGTGATTCTAAACGTCTTGTTATTGGATACTTTGGCGTTATCTTTTTGGTATTGGAATTTAGTTCACGATTATTGATTAAATTCGTATTAGTAAGACTTTATAAAAACTCTAAGTTTTCTAACAAAATTCTCGTAATAACAGACAATGACTGTAGAAATACTATCAAAGGTTTATTAACAAATTTTGATTGGAGACGTGAAATTTGTGGTATTTCAGTTCCTCAAACCTTTAAACAAAATAAAAAAATCTACGGTATAGATGTCGTTTGCTCATATCAAACTCTATTAGATTACATTACTCATAATAATGTTGATGAACTCTTTGTTACCGTCAATCTTGATGATAATGAAGAACTGAAGAATGTCCTATCTCAAGCCGAGGAAATGGGAATTAGAGTTAATATAAAGATTAATCTTGAAGTATTTGACTACTTACCTAAGTCTTTTATTATTGTAAGTAAATTTGGTAATCTGCACTGTATTTCTGTTAGTCGCAAGTTTGTTTCAAATCAAAAATCTATTGCAAAACGCTTATTAGATTACACTGGCGGTATTGTAGGATTCATCATCTTTTGCGTTGCGTATTTAGTATTAGCTCCGATTATAAAACTTGACTCTAAAGGTCCAGTACTCTTCTCTCAGGACAGAGTAGGTAGAAATGGAAGGATCTTTAAATGTTATAAGTTCAGATCAATGAGAAGTGATGCTGAAGAAATAAAAAAATCATTGATGTCTCAAAATGAAATGAATGGTTTGATGTTCAAGATGGAAAATGATCCAAGAATCACCAAAGTTGGTCATTTTATTAGAAGAACATCACTTGATGAGCTGCCTCAGTTTATAAATGTATTAAAAGGTGACATGAGTTTAGTTGGTACAAGACCACCTACTGTAGATGAATATAATAATTATGAACCTAAACACAAAGCTCGTGTTTCAATGACCCCTGGACTTACAGGTTTGTGGCAGGTAAGCGGTAGAAGTAACATCAAGAATTTTGATGATGTAGTGAAACTTGATATGGAATATATCAATAATTGGTCTGTGCTTTTAGATATTAAGATTATTCTGCTAACAATTAAGGTTGTGTTGTTTGGAAAAGGGGCTAAATGATCATATTTTTGCTAAAAAAGGCTCTTCGTGCATATTTATGGGTAAATAATTGAAAGCAGAACATGTTAGAGCCTTAATTTAAGCTACTTTCAGCCCCTTACCACCTCGATTAGTAAGTGGAATAAAAATATTTGAACATCCAAGTAAGATCATATCGAGCATATTTTGGATGTTTCTAAAGCCATAAGCTTTACGTAAAAACAACTTAATCTTGTTGTTTATAGCTTCAACTCTAGCATTGCTCAGTTGAGTCTCTATTGTATTGAGAATATGCTTCTCATGTCGCCTAATTTTATAGGCAAGCTCTTTGAAAACTTGAATTCTGCTGTGAGTAGCTCTACACAAGAAAGACTTAAGCTCAGCTTTAGCTTCTTCTAAGCCAGGATACTTTAAAGCAAGTCTTAGTTGTTCTTTTAACTTGTAACCTCGAAACAGTCTTGGATTGGTATTAGCAATCATTTCAAGTCTGGCTGACTGGTTAGAAGTAAGGTTCTTAGGAGCCTTACCAAGAGTATAGGTAGAGGTTTTGATGTCTGTAGCTTTCTGTTTATCTTCATTTAGCTTTTTAGAAGCAGTATCAGACTTCTTAGGTTTACCTTTCTTACGCTTGGTCTCTTTAGCTTTGTCTTTATGGCTTGAGTAAGCATCTCTCCAGGCTTCTTTACGAAGTTCATCTAAAGCCTCCATAGCCCATGTAACCACATGAAATGCATCAACACAACGCTTAGCATGAGGGATGTTCTTTTCTATCCAGACGTCAATCCATTTAGCACCATCACCAGATACTGATTGGATGTTCTTTCTATTTTCTTCTGTAAGCTCTTCAACTGACTTAGAACTTCAGTACTGTGTCCTGGTGCACACCATACTACTGCGTTAGTATCATGGTTAACTACGGTAGTGACATAGTTATGTCCTTTACGATAGCTGGTCTCATCTATACCGATGTTTACCAAACCGTCATATTGTTTCTTGATGTCAGGCTCTAGAACTTCTCTTACTCTAGAGATACAACTCATGATGGAATGTCAGTCACATCTTAGATATTCATCTGCTACCTTCTTATTGATATTCATCGCAAGAAAGGTGGCTGTCATATCAAAGTATTTGGTGAACCTTGAACCAGGATATGACCATGGTACTGATGCTGTCTTAATGCCATGCTCTTTACAACATACTCTTTTAGTATAGCTATAAAGCTCTACTATTGTTCCACCTAAGTCTAAGGCTCTCCATTTACGGTATACACGACTCTTGTCATAGACAGGACATCTCTTACCACATACTGGACAACAGTTTGAGTGTCTTTTTAAAGGATGCAGAAAAACTCTTAAAATTGTTACTCCATCAATATCTGTTTCAAAATCAAATCCATCGATTACGCAGTTATTGACTGATAACAATTTCTTTATTAGAGTATTAGCAGAGACAATTTCTTTTCCTTATTTAGTTTTTGTCGTGATTAACAAAATAAAGGATAGAAATGGTCTTTTCAATTCTAGTTTTTAAAGAGCTTTTAAGCTCATGTTAAATGAACTTAAAGGGTAAAACGTATTATTCAGAGGCTTCTGCTTTTACCCACAACTATGCTCGAAGCCTCATATTTAACTAAATATTATGATTCTCATTTCTTTGTACAAAACCTGCATTATTAAGATCTATAAAATTCTTACCCCGTTGATAAAAAAAGTGTCAGCTGTGCCAAAAAAAATGCTAGAAAAATATCCCTATGCATTAGTAATTATTGTTCCGCTATTACTAACTGCAATTTTTACACAGATGTGGGGATTAAAAAAATCTATTTTAACATTTGTATTAAGCTGCTATTTACTTACAGGTTTAATAACTATCTGTAAAAATAAATTATACGGGGGGGGTATATAGTATGTATATCTGTGTTTTGTAATATACCAAGTTTATTTATTCAAAAACTACATCAAAACATTGGAGGACTACCAAAGTATTATGAATTCTTACAACAATGGAATTATATATTTGGGGTAATTTTTTTTGCTTTCGCCTGTACTCTTGTCATTAATTTTATAAGTAAATTTCTTAGTAATCACATTATTGTCAAATATTCTCTTCGAATTTTAGCTTCTTTTATACTTCTACTACCTGGATTTTATTCTGTCTGTTATCTAATAAATTGGGCAATGGGTAACCCTTTGCTTGAATTTAATGCAGTTTTAGCTTTTTATCAGACAAATTTTTCAGAAGGATATTCTTATTTAAAAGATATGATTCATATAAAGAGGGCTATGGCTGTATCTTTTATTCTCATTTTTACATATCTTATTGCTTATAAAACAGTTTCATCTTCTTTTATAAGATTAAATCGATATTCCTGCTGCTTGTTTATAGTGTGCTTTTTTGTAAGTTATAATGGACACAACAAATTTTGGTATAACATTTTAACTGCACCATTTGAGGATGCAGATGCTGTATTGCAATCCTATTCTGATTATTCAAAACTTACAGAGCAAAGATCTTATAATACCCAAAACTTTAAAAATTACAGCAAATCAGCTTTTGACGGAACATACGTTATTGTCATTGGAGAATCTGAAAGTAGGGTAAATATGAACTGCTATGGCTACAAAGAAAAAAATACCCCTTTTCAAACTAAACTTAAGATGAATAAAAACAGCATTTTCTTTAATAATGCTTTTTCAAATCATACTCATACTGTACAAGTACTAAGTTATGCGCTTACATCTAAAAATCAATATGAAAATCAATCTATTCATACTAAAGATGTTGTTTCTCTTATTGAAGTTGCAAAAAATAGTCTTGGTTACCACACAGTCTGGATTTCCAATCAAAGCAAAATAGGTTTCTATGAAAATCCTATTTCGGTTATAGCTGAAAGTGCTGATGAAAAATACTGGGCAAGCAATTTTGGATCATTGTCTTATTCAGATAAAAAGTATGATGAAAACCTGATCTCTTATTTTGATAACTTAAATTTGTCTAAGAATAAAAATCTAATATTCGTTCATCTTATGGGAAGCCATGCCTCATATACAGACAGATATCCTGCTTCTTATGAAATTTTCAATTCTGATTCAAATACTGTTAACTCATACAATAATTCCATTTTTTATAATGACCATGTGCTAGAGCTTATTTTACAGAGAGCCAAAAAATTACCAAATTTTAATGGAATGCTTTATTTATCAGATCACGGAGATGATGCAGCAAAAGGTCTTTATCATAATTCAGCTCAGTTTACATATCCAATGGTAGAAATACCATTATGGCTCTATTTTTCTGATAGTTATATCTCAGAGCACTTTCAAATAGTTAATACCTTGAAAGAACATATTGATACTCCTTATACGAATGATTTACTTTTCGAAACAGTTTTAGGAATTATTGGTGGAGCAAATTCTGAGTTTTACAATAAAAGTAACGATTTATCATCTGCTGCTTATAAACATAGTTTTAATGACATCAAAACTTTGCATGGAGCTAAAAAACTAAAAATGATCCTTTTTTAGATGATCATTCAAAAAGTGCAGTTCCTCATATGTAGCATTTAATGAATATTAATGGACAAACAGCTTAATATAAAAGTGAATTCAAAATAACGAATTATATAAAAATGCTTCAGTCCTAAAAATATCAGAAATTAGTAAAAACTTATAATTTGACATTTAGAAGGATACGATCCGTTCAGGTCAAAAGTAAGATATCTTTTTTGTGCTAATTTTTGTATTGGTTTATAAAATATCAACATACGCAAACTATGGTAAAATAATTAAGGTTTGTAATTCTTCAAAAAGCATATCTTTTCATTTAAAGGAAATTAGAATAATGTATAGTATAAATAATATTATCGGGGGGGGGAGACATAATCTTATTTTAACCCTGCAAACTGTAAGGTGTATTGCTTTTTTGGAAATATTTATGGTACATACTCACGTCTTAAATGATGTATTGCATGGACTTGGTGGTAGTGGTGTATCAATCTTTTTTATTTTGTCTGGTTTCTTGATGGTCTATAACTATTTCAACCAAAATAAAATCAAGAAAATTTCTTTTATATCTAGCTTATTCTTTTCGTACTCCAAAATTAAGAAACTTTATATACTGCACATTCTATGCACTATTGCTGTTATGATAGTAGGTTTTGAATCAAAAGATTTTATTTATACGTCTTTTAGATTTATATTGAATTGTCTGTTAATACAAGGATATTTTCCTATTCAGGACCCATCAATCAATGGAGTATCATGGTTTCTGTGTCCACTGATTTTGGGATACATGGTTTTTCCATTTTTTCTGAAAAAAATGGAAAATTGTTATTCAAGTGAAAAAGCAATTTTCTCCATAATACTATCGATTATTATTTTAATTTTGGTGGGACTATCTTGCAGCAATTATATCTTACAATCAAAACCAGTTAATCAGGAAACCAATTGGGTAGAGAATATTACTGAATGGGCTTTGTATTATCACCCAATTATTAGGGTATTTGATATTATAATTGGATTTAACTTGGGCTACCTTTTTATAACTTTAAAAAAAATACCTTCAAGATGCAAAATTACTTGTCTTGAAGGTTTAGCTTTTCTTCTGGTGATAACAGGTTGTGCATTAAATGCAATATTTAACAAAAATCTTAACTTAGGATTCACACATCCTGAAATATGGTGGACACTAGATCTTGTATTTCTTCCTGGAAGTATGCTCTTGGTTTATAGTTTTGCTTTTCAAAATGGTGTTTTATCATATATACTGACTAACAGATTTACACTTTTTATTGCAAGTATTTCTGCTGAAGCCTATCTTATACATGCAGTTGTAATTCATTACATAAACAGTATTTTTTATCATATACCGTTTATAGAAAATCCTGAAATTTTTTACAATACTTATGGAAAATATGTAAGCCTTACTTTAGGCTTTTTATTAACTATATTTGCTTCTCTTGTATATCATAACCTATATTGTCGATATAAGTGGAATTTTACATTTATGAAACATCACAGAAAAGTATACAATTGGACAGAACGAAGTAAATAAAAAAATAGCCATGAACTTAATTTATTATGTTATTGGTTTTGAATCGATTACACATAAGTTGGATTGTATTTTGGTAATTGGTATGGTTAGGTGTAGTATTTTATGTATTTTAGTAAACAAAGTATTCTGCGTAGCTTTTATTTATCAGTAACTTTGATCGTTATATTTTCGCTTTTTTATAAATGTAAATATGGCTATGCGACATTAGATGAGGCTTTCTACCCAACTATCGCTAAACGATTCTTACAAGGAGACAGAATTTTATTTGATGAGTGGAATAATACTCAACTGTCTGCTTTGGTAATCATGCCTTTTCTTAAGATTTACTCTTTATTTCACCATGATTACTCTGGAGTATATCTATATTTTAGGTATGCTTATACTGTTATAAAAATCTTAATTACATTTCTGCTTTTTTTTAATCTTCGACGTTTTGGAGAGTTTAAGGCATATGTTGTATCTTTGATTTTTTTAATTTATTGCTGTTATGGTTTAATGGTAATTTCTTACAACTCCATAGCCATATTTGGTATCCTTCTCTGGATAATCTGCTTATTTTGTGCTCCAAAATCAAAATATAGATTTATTAGATATATTATTGGTGGAGTTTGTCTTTCAGCTGCATGTTTAGGAATACCATATCTAGCAGGATTATTCTTACTGTATTGCTTAGGTGTTATAGTAGTATCAAACAAAAATCTAGCATTACCCCATGAAGTGAAATTATTTTATTCCTATAAAGCTTTACTTGGGGTAACGGTTGGAATTTTCATTTCCCTTACTTTTTTTATAATTTTTGTATTCAGTCATATTTCATTATCTCAACTAATAAATACATTACCTCATATACTTATGGGAGATCCTGATCATCCTGTAAATACATTATACAAGTATACGATTGGATATTTTTCAGCAATTCTGCTGGGTCATGGTGGCATGGTCATGTTTGACAGTGAGTCTACACAGATTTACGTAAAGCTCACAAGCATTTTAATATATACAGTTTACTTTTTACTATTCATAACATATTTTTTTTATTCGAAGAAAAACATCGGACGTAAAAAAATCTCCAGCCTATTTACAATAACTTCAATCGGTTTCGGTATTGTTTTAATTATTTTTTACATTAAGTTTTTTGTCGCAGACGTACATCTTAACAATCTTATTTTTGTACCAAATGTTATAGCACTAACTGTTGTATTTTATAAATACTTTGATGTCAGAATACAGAGGATGTTTTTTATTTATTATATTCCAGGAATGATACTGACATACTTTGAATACATAGCCTCAAATACTGGATTTTCTGGCATATCAGGTTTTTCTTGTCTTGCATCAATAGGCAGTTTGTTAATAATTCTGTTTTCTTATGATTCTATAAAAAATGACTTTAAATATTTTAAGTATATAATTACTATCTTTTACGTTATATTGATTGCTTCTACTTTTTATTACAGAATGATTATTGTGTTTTGGGAAGGCGTAGGATTAAATCAATTTACAAAACAGATAGATAAAGGAGTTGCAAAAGGTCTTTTAGTTACTGAAAACAGATTAAAAAAATATAATGAGATGCTTGACGATGTAAATAACATTAAAAATGATCCTGAGTCAGCAAATGCATTAATTATTGATGACAAAGTGTTATGGATGGAATTACCTCTGAGGTGTGCCAGTTATTCGCCTTTAAACTACTCTATTTCAAAAAGTAGAGATATTTTATACAACTACTACAAAATTCATAAAGAAAAAATTCCTGATATTATTTACGTCGGTTTTAGTAACATCAATAATCAGCAGATGGCAAAAGAATTATCTATATTTTTCAATTTTGACTTAAAAAAAGGGAGAGCAGGCTGGATCCTTAAGCCTAAAAGATAGTTATGGACGTATTATACATAGTAATGCCAGCTTTTAACGAAGAAGCTAATATTGAAAAGACTGTTAGAGAATGGTATGCCGTTCTTTCTGAAAAGTCAGAAGATTCACGACTGGTTGTTGCTGACTCTGGCAGTACTGATAAAACTCATGATATTCTTCTTGAAATGCAAGAGGCGTCCGAAAAGGAATCCACTGTAAATTCAAAGCGCTTTATGGTTCAAACCATTCTTTCTGCAGCATCTCTAATTGTTGCTGCAATTGCTGCTGTTGCTTCCATAATCGCTTTGTTGTGATAATTATGGATATCTGATCAATAGCCGTTAAGCCTGCGGCTATTGATACCAATAAAGCTGCTACATCTCCAGCCATCTCCTCACCTCGCTTTTCATTGATTTGTTGGTATGTCTCAATTATATGTTGGTTAATTCTTTTTGTCAATACTTTTTGTGATTTACCAACATTTTGTATTGA
>ERZ773202.2175-NODE-2175-length-10772-cov-2.685640_pt1 | contig 10772 bp, 9 predicted proteins | sample MGYA00580998_ERZ773202 | MGnify/ENA primary metagenome ERZ773202 (study PRJEB29015, sample SAMEA2737803) | human gut metagenome | biome: human gut; feature: human-associated habitat; material: faeces | place: China | collected 2012 ...
GATATCGTAACAGGAATCGTTCAGAGACAGGTTGGAGACAGCGTGAATGTGAGCCTTGATGACAAGACAGAGGCACTCTTAAAGCCATCAGAGATGATCGAGGGAGAGAGCTACGAGAGAGGCGACAGAATAAAGCTTTATATCACAGAGGTCAAGAAGACAAACAGAGGACCAAGGATCACTGTATCAAGAACTCATCCAGAGCTCGTCAAGAGACTTTTTGAGAAGGAAGTAACAGAGATCGCAGACGGAACAGTTGAGATCAAGAGCTTCTGCAGAGAGGCAGGATCAAGATCTAAGATCGCAGTATGGTCAAACGATGAGAACGTCGATGCAGTTGGAGCATGCGTAGGAATCAATGGTGACAGAGTAAATGCTGTCGTTGCAGATCTGAACGGTGAAAAGATCGACATCATTCCTTGGAGTGAGAACCCTGCTGAGTTTATTTACAATGCGCTCAGTCCTTCAGATGTTGAGGACGTATCCGTTGATCTTGATGAGAAGACAGCATTTGTCGTAGTACCTGATACACAGCTTTCACTTGCAATCGGTAAGAAGGGTCAGAATGCCCGCCTTGCAGCAAAGCTGACAGGATACAAGATCGATATCAAGAGCCATTCAAAGGCTGAGGAGATGGGTTACTTTGATGAGCAGCCAGAGGATGAGTACGATGAGAACTTTGATTCTTATAACGACGATGAATATTATGATGAAGTAAGCGAAGATAAAGATGCCGATGCTGCTTCATTTGACATAGATGAAACAGTAGACACAAACGACGAAGAGTAATCATTTGCATTGATGTAGTGGCACATGATAGAGAATAGGGAGTGATGAGATGGCAAAGAAGGTACCTCTGAGGCAATGCCTTGGATGCCGTGAGATGATGCCGAAGAGTGAGCTGATAAGGATAGTCCGAAGCAATGACGGGCAGTTCGCAGTTGATGCAACCGGCAAGCTCAACGGAAGAGGCGCTTATATATGCAAGAGATCCGAGTGCCTTAAGAAGGCGGTTGGAAGCAAAGCACTTGAGAAGGCTTTCAAGGTCAGCATACCTGCTGAGGTGTATGAACAATTAGACAAGGAGCTGCGTGACATTGAAGAATAACAAGATCTACTCGTTAATTTCTCTGTGTGCCAGAGCCAGAAGGCTGTGCAGTGGCAATTTCTCAGTAGAGAAAGCAGTTAAGAATCAGAGCGCGTACGTGGTCATTGTGGCGAAGGACGCTTCTGACAATACGAAGAAACTTTTCGACCAGAAATGTAATTATTATGGGATTCCTTATTATGAGTACGGGACAAAGGATGAGCTTGGCAAGTACAGTGGCAATGAGATGAGAACATCCATTGCGATACTTGACGAGGGATTCGGGAATCAGATCATAAAGTACATGAATGTAAATGAAAACATGGAGGTGTAACATTTGGCTAAAATCAGAGTACACGAATTATCAAAACAGTTAAACATTTCAAATAAAGATATCATAGATACCCTTGGCGCAAAGGGAATAGAGATCAAGAGTCATATGTCCAATCTGGACGATTCGATGGTTGGAATAATTAAGGCTAAGTTTGGAGCAAAGACTGCGCCAAAGGCCGAGGCTCCAAAGGCTGAGACCCCAAAGCCTGCAGCACCAAAGCAGGAGGCTCCAAAGGCAGCGCCTAAGACAGAGCAGCCAAAGCCTGAGACAGCAAAGCCTGCTGCAGCGCCAAAGGCGGACGCGCAGAAGCAGAATCCTTCAAGGGATGACAATTCAGCAGCCAGACAGGGTTCTGGCAATCATGTAAGATTTGCCAGGGAGGACAGAAACGGCGGCAAGATGAATAACAACGGTAACAGAGTCAGATTTAACAACGACAGACAGGGCGGTTCAGACAGAGCCAGATTCAGCAACGACAGGAACCAGGGCGACAGAAATCAGGGTGACAGACCAAGATTCGGCAGAGATGGCCAGGGCGACAGAAATCAGAGTGACAGACCAAGAGTAGGCAGAGACGGTCAGGGCGACAGACCAAGGTTTAACAGAGATGGCGACAGAAACCAGGGTGACAGACCAAGAGGAGGCAGAGACGGCCAGAATGACAGACCAAGGTTTAACAGAGATGGTGATAGAAACCAGGGTGACAGACCAAGATTTAACAGGGACGGCCAGGGTGACAGACCAAGGTTTAACAGAGACGGAGACAGAAACCAGGGTGGCGGACGCTTCGGCAATGGAGATAGAAACCAGGGCGGAAGAGGCTTTAACAGAGATGGTGGCAACCGTTTCAGCAACCGTATCAATATGCCATTTGGCAAGGATGACGAGGATGACAGCCCAGCTCAGAAGAGAGCACCATTCAAGAGAGACCGCAAGGACTTCGATGCGAAGGAGATGCCGGGTAAGGATTTAAAGAGCCAGAACAGAGATAACTACAACAGAGATAAGAACAAGCCACGTAAGGGCAACAGAAGATCACCTGAGGAGGTCGAGGCTGATATCAGCAGACTTGCGAAGAATGTGAAGAACAAGCCACAGAAGAAGCAGCAGGCACCACAGGAGGATCCGGATGCAATCAGAACCATCACACTTCCTGAGGTTGTAACACTCAAGGAGCTGGCTGATGCGGTAAAGACTCCTGTAACAGCACTTATCAAGAAGCTGTTCCTCGCAGGTAAGATGGTCAATGTGAACTCAGAGCTTCCATTTGACGAGGCTTCAGAGATCGCACTTGAGTACAACTGTATAGCTGAGGAGGAGGAGAAGGTAGATGTGATCGAGGAACTCCTGAAGGAGGACGAAGAGGACGAGAAGGACATGGTTCCAAGACCTCCAGTAGTCTGCGTTATGGGACACGTTGATCACGGTAAGACATCACTCCTTGATGCGATCAGACAGACAAAGGTTACATCGGGCGAGGCTGGTGGAATCACACAGGCGATCGGTGCATCTGTTGTCGATGTAAATGGCCAGACCATCACATTCCTTGATACTCCTGGACATGAGGCGTTCACAGCAATGCGTATGCGTGGTGCACAGAGTACAGATATCGCTATCCTTGTTGTAGCTGCCGATGATGGAGTAATGCCACAGACTATCGAGGCTATCAACCATGCAAAGGCTGCCGGAATCGAGATCATAGTAGCGATCAACAAGATCGATAAGGAAAGTGCCAATATAGAGAGAGTTAAGCAGGAGCTTACAGAGTATGAGCTTATCCCAGAGGATTGGGGTGGTTCAACAATATTCTGCCCTGTATCTGCACATACTAAGGAAGGTATTGACAATCTCCTTGAGATGATCCTCCTCACAGCGGATGTGCTTGAACTTAAGGCAAATCCTAACAGAAAGGCAAGAGGTATCGTCATCGAGGCTGAGCTTGACAAGGGACGTGGACCTGTTGCAACAATGCTTGTACAGAAGGGAACACTCCACGTTGGAGATTACATCGCTGTAGGAGCGTCACATGGTAAGGTACGTGCCATGACCAACTCAAGAGGTGAGAGAGTTACAGAGGCTCTTCCATCAACACCTGTACAGATCCAGGGTCTCAACACAGTTCCTGACGCAGGTGAGATATTCATGGCAGTTGACAATGAGAAGGAAGCCAGAACCATATCAGAGACATACATCTCACAGGGTAAGGAGAAGCTTCTTGCAGATACAAAGCAGAGAATGTCGCTTGACGATCTGTACAGCCAGATCCAGGCCGGCAACCTCAAGGAGCTCAAGATCATCATCAAGGCAGATGTACAGGGTTCGGTTGAGGCCGTTAAGCAGAGCCTTTTAAAGCTCTCAAATGACGAGGTCGTTATCAAGTGCATACATGCAGGTGTAGGTGCTATCAACGAGTCAGATATAATCCTTGCATCAGCATCAAATGCCATCGTAATCGGTTTCAACATCAGACCGGATGCGAGAGCAAAGGATATGGCTGACAGCGAGGGCGTAGATGTTCGCCTGTACAGAGTCATCTACAATGCAATAGAGGATATTGATTCAGCAATGAAGGGTATGCTTGATCCTATATATGAGGAGAAGGTCATCGGACACGCAGAGATCAGACAGACATACAAGGCTTCTGGTATCGGTGTCATTGCCGGTTCATATGTTCTCGACGGAACAATCAACAGAAACTGCAGCGTAAGGATCACCAGAGAGGGCAATCTTATATTTGAAGGAAAGCTTGCTTCACTTAAGAGATTTAAAGATGATGCAAAAGAAGTTTCTAAAGGATTTGAATGTGGTATTCAAATTGAGAAATTTAATGATATTAAAGAGGGAGACATTCTTGAAGCATACATTTTAGAAGAGATAAAAAGATAGGATTTAAAAGTTAATATAACTTTTGAAAGGAGAGCAAAATGCCAAAGAATAATAATAGACAAGGAAGGATTGACGAAGAATTTAGAAAAGAATTAAGTCAATTAATAAGCTTTGAACTAAAAGAACCTAGTGTTACTGGAATGGTTAGTGTAACAAAAGTTAAAGTAACACCAGATTTAAAATATGCTAAAGTTTCTGTAAGTATTTTAAATTCAAAAAATATAAAAGAAACACTTGCAGGATTAAAAAAATCATCAGGATTTTTAAGATCAGAACTTGCAAAAAGAATTAATTTAAGAAATACTCCAGAATTAGTGTTTGAATTAGATGAATCACTAGAATATGGAGCAAGAATTGATAAGATTATAAATGATTTGAAAAAAGATAATAAATAAAAGTTGGAAAAAATTGTAATTATTTTCTAACAAAAGGAGAAAAGAAAATGACTCTAGACAACATATTAGAAGAAATAAAAAAAGCAGAAACAATAGTAGTATTATGTCATGAATCACCAGATGGAGATGCTGTAGCCAGCTCTCTATCTGTAATGCATGCAGTAGCAAAATTAGGAAAAGAAGCAGATGTTATAATACCAGAATATTCAAAAGTATTTGATTTTTTACCAGGAGCAGATAAAATATTACAAAAAGGAAGAACAAATAAATATGATTTGGCAATATCTGTGGATTGTTCAGATTTAAAAAGACTTGTTGGAGGAAAAGAATATTTTGAAACAGCAAAAAGAACAATAGAAATAGACCATCATTCTGTAAATTCAATGTTTGCAGACTTTAACTATGTAGATCCTGTAGCACCAGCTTGTTGTCAAGTATTAATAGGAATGTTTGAATATTTTGGAATAGATATTGATAAAGAATTAGGAACATGTTTATTAACAGGAATTATTACAGATACAGGTGGATTTCAATATTCATCAGTTACATCAGACACATTTGAATTTGCAGCACAACTTTTAAGAAAAGGTGTAAATATTTCAAAAATCTGTCAAGAAGTATTAAAAACTAAAACAAAAGCTCATTGCCAACTTGAAAAATTAATATATGAAAGATTAGAATTTATTGAAAATGGAAAAATTGCAATTACATATTTAACTTTAAAGGATTATGCAGAATATAGTAATGATATGGGTGATGACGAAGGTTTAGTAGAATCAATTAGAGATATTGAAGGTGTAGAAGTAGCTGTTTTATTAAAAGAAAAAGAAAATGGTGGATTTAAAATATCTATGCGTTCAAAAGATAATGTAAATGTATCAGATATTTGTTTATTACTTGGAGGTGGAGGACACCCAAGAGCAGCTGGATGTTTTATAACAGGAGATGTATCACAAGCAAAAACAAAAGTAATAAATACAATAAAACAACAAATAAATAAATAATGAGGAAAAAATAGTGGATGGAATAGTAATAATAAATAAACCAAAACACCAAACATCTCATGATATAGTAAGAAAAGCAAAAAAAATATTGAATGAAAAGGTAGGACATACAGGAACATTAGACCCTAATGCAACTGGTGTTTTACCACTTTTAATAGGTAAAGGAACAGAACTTTCAAAATATTTAATAAATCATGATAAAACATATGAGGCTATTTTGCAATTAGGAGAAAAAAGAGACACTGGAGATGTAGAAGGAAAAATTATAGAACAAAAAAATGTAACAGAAAAATCTTTAAATTCAGAGAATATAAATTCTGTATTTAAAACATTAATTGGGAAGCAAGAACAAATTCCTCCAATTTATTCTGCATTAAAAGTAAATGGAAAAAAACTATATGAATATGCTAGAAATGGTGAAAATGTAAAAATAGAGCCTAGACAAATAGAAATATATTCATTAGAATTATTAAATGTAGATAATATAAATAAAACAATACACTTTAAAGTAGAATGTTCAAAAGGAACATATATAAGAACATTATGTGAAGGAATAGCTGAGAGATTAGGAACAGTAGGATATATGAAAGAACTTAATAGGACTCGTGTTGGAGATTTTTATATAGAAAATTCTATAACAATAGAACAACTAGAACAATCACAATATCAAATAATCACAATAGAGCAATTTTTTAAAGATGAAGAATTTATAAATTTAACAGAAAAAGGATTGAAATTATTTTTAAATGGTGTACAATTAACATATCATTTAGTAGATGGAATATATAGAATTTATCAAGATGATAAATTTATTGGAATCGGAACAATAAAAAATGAATTATTAAAAAGAGACATAATTATTTAAGAATGGGGGATACAATAATGAAAGAAAAATTTTATTTAACAACACCAATATATTACCCAAGTGGAAAGTTTCATATAGGAACAGCATATACAGAAGTATTAGCAGATACAATAAAAAGATATAAACAATTAAGAGGTTATGATGTATTTATGCTAACAGGAACAGATGAACATGGTCAAAAGATTCAAACTGTTGCTGAAAAAGCCGGAAAAACACCACAAGAACATGTTGATGAAATGGCAAAAATGGCAAAAGATTTGTGGAAAAAAATGGATATAAAATATGATTATTTTATAAGAACAACAGAAGAACGCCACGTAAAAGCAGTACAAAAAATATTTGAATATTTTTTAGAAAAAGGTGATATTTATAAAGGTGAATATGAAGGTTGGTATTGTATGCCTTGTGAAACATATTTTACAAAAACACAATTAGTTGATGGAAAATGTCCAGATTGTGGTAGAGAAGTAAAATTATTAAAAGAAGAAGCATATTTCTTTAATATGAAAAAATATGCAGACAAACTTTTAAAATTCTATGATGAAAATCCAGATTTTGTTGAACCAGCATATAGAAAAACAGAAATGATAAACAATTTCATAAAACCAGGATTAGAAGATTTATGTGTAACAAGAACATCATTTAATTGGGGAATACAAGTTCCAAATGATCCAAAACATGTAATATATGTATGGCTAGATGCATTAACAAACTATTTAACAGCCTTAGGATATATGCAAGATGATGACACATTATTTAAAAAATATTGGCCAGCAGATGTTCAAATTGTTGGAAAAGATATTGCAAGATTCCATTTAATATATTGGCCAATTTTCTTAATGGCATTAGATTTACCAATTCCAAAGAAATTTGTTGTTCATAATTGGATTATGATGAAAGATGGTAAAATGTCAAAATCAAAAGGAAATACAGTATATCCAGAAAAATTAATAGACAGATATGGATTAGATGCAACAAGATATTACTTATTAAGAGTAATGCCTGTTTCACAAGATGGTGTATATACTCCAGAAGATTTTGTAGAAAGATATAATTCAGATTTATGTAATGACTTGGGAAATTTAGTAAATAGAACAGTATCAATGGTAAATAAATATTTTGAAGGTAATGTACCAGAATATGTAGGAACATTAAATGAAGTTGATAAAGAATTTGAAGAATTTACAACTAATAAGTTAAAGGATGTAGAAGAATTGATTGAAAAATATCAAATGTCAAATGCTTTACAAGAATTATGGACAATAATATCAAGAACAAATAAATATATTGATGAAACTCGTCCATGGGAATTAGCTAAAAATGAAGAAACAGATAAATTAAAATCAAGTATGTATCATTTAATAGAAAATATAAGAAAAATTGCAATATGTTTATTACCATTTATGGAAAAAACATCAAAAGATATATTAAGACAAATAGGTATGCCAGAAGATTTAAGAACATGGAATAGTTTATATGAATATGATAAATTACATGGAATAAAAGTTATTGAAAAAGGGGAACCTATATTCATGAGAAAAAATGTTGAAGAAGAACTAGAATATTTAAGAAATTAGAAGCTGAATGGAGGTTTAGCACATAATTAAGACCTCTAAATTCAATAAAAGGTGGAGTAATGGATTTGATATCAATAAGAAGAACATATAATAATAGGAGAAACTTAATTTTTATAGTTTGTATTTTACTAATATGTGTTACATTAATAATTACAACAATAGAAGTCGTAAATAATAGACGTGCTAAAAAACTATATTTATCTTATTTGGAACAAGTTCAAAATGCTGAAAATGAAGCAAAAGAACATGAAAGAATAGCAGAAGAACAAAAAGCAAAGGAAGAGGAAGAAAGAAGAAAAAAATCACCTCAACTTACAGAAGAAGGAAAAACTAATATGGCAAATATATATAAATCAGATACAAAAAGAGTTTTTTTGACATTTGATGATGGTCCATCTTCAAATGTAACACCAATGGTGTTAGATACTCTAAAAGCTGAGAATATAAAAGCCACATTCTTTTTGCTTGGAAGTAGAGTAGAACTTAGTCCTGAAATAGTAAAAAGAGAATTTGATGAAGGGCATTATTTAGCGAGTCATGGATATTCACATGTTTATTCACAAATATATGCCTCTCCTCAAAGTGTTTTAGATGAATATAATAATTGTATAACAGCAATTAGAAATGCAATTGGAATGCCAGATTATAATCCTCATTTATTTAGATTTCCAGGTGGATATTGGGGAGGAAAATATGCAAGTATAAAAACAGAGGCATTAACATTGCTTAATGAAAATAATATAGCACATATTGATTGGAATGCTTTAACTTCTGATGCGGCAGGTGCTAAAACGACTGAAGAATTTATAGCAGAATTAGATAAAACAGTTCCAAAACATAATAGTGTTGTTGTTCTTATGCATGATGCTGGTGGAAAAAAGGCTACAGCAGAAGCATTACCTACTATAATTTCTTATTTTAGAAATCAAGGATTTGAATTTGATAATTTTTATAGTATTATAAAATAAAGAATAAAGAGACATAGTATTCCTTTGTTCTTGCCAGATTATATAAAAAGCAGTGAAGATGAAGATTTTTACTGCTTTTTATTGACATTAACATAAAATGATAGTATAATAGCGAAGAATTTATTTTTTATGTCAATAGCATATTGCAATTGACATAAGAGTAAATACATTATTAAGAAAGGAGAAAGATTATTTTTTAGTAGGAGGCTAGTATAACAACATAACATGCAAGAGGCAATTTATTAACAACGGAGGAATTTATAATGAAAGGCGAATTATTGGAATTGATCCCCCAAAAGTATTTGTGCCCTAAATGTGGAAAATGGCATAAATATACTTGGGATCAAAATCTGGGTTATTATGATTCATCGGATTATGCAATTGAAATGCATTGTCCTAACAGTTTTGGTATTATTGAGGTTTATTTTGCTAATGATAGATGCTATTGGAATGAAGGTGATCAGTGTTATTGGTGTAAGATTAGTGAATTTTCCGAAATTGGTGAATCTCGGGTGCAAATGATTGATTCTAAAAATAATTTTAGATTGGGATTTGAGTTTAAGCCTGAAGAATATGCACAGGTTTATGCTGCTGAAATTCTTGAAGAAGCAAATCGTAAAGAAGAGGCATTGCATGAACGTGAAAAAGAATTGACTTTAAGAGAAAAAAAGCTCGAAGAGAGCGAAACAGCTTTGCAGGCAAAAGAAGTTGCTCTGCAGACTAAAGTTGCAAAAAAAGAGGAGGCAAATGTTATGTCCAAGGTTACTAGTTTCAAGAAGCAGATTTATGAGCATTCTCCGAAAGAAAATGTTGAACTTATTAAGGAATTCCTTGAAAAGTATAAGGGGACTTTGAAATGGCTAGTACCTGTGGTAAGCATTTATGGTGCATATCGGGTTCTGAATGCCAAAGACGCTAAACTGAATGTGAGCAATCTGAATAAGAATTGCAAAAAGGAACTTGGATTTGAGTTTGATATTCTGAAGGATAAAAAAGCTCTGAAAGAATTGGTTGCATTTGGTGGTGTTGTATCTGGTGCATATGCACTGACAAGGGTTTTTGATTCCACCGATAAGCCTGAAGAACTTTCTGTTGAAGAAATCGAAGGAAAGATGGATTCTGTGGAAGAGGCACATCAGAAATTTGCATGGATTCAGCCTAAGGCCGAAAAACTTATGCCTGTTGCAGCATCTGTGTTGGTAGTGTATGTGCTTACCCAGAAACCTCAGTGGTATGAAAAAGTAAAGGATAAAGTAGTTGCTATTACTGGTGATGCATCTGCTAAGGCAGGTGTCTATATCGAAATGGCAAAATTGTTTATGATCCAAGTGAAACCAGTAATGGAAAAGTAACCAAGAATAGAACCATGGAAGATGGTACAAAGCAGAACTTTGCAAAAGAATTGCTGAAGCATGAGGTTCGTGTTCTTATGACACGTGGAGTAAATGGTCTGTACATATATGCATGCGATGACCAGTTAAGAGAAGCCTTAAAAAAGGCAGCAGAACAGGAGTAAGAAGAATGACAGAAGAGACGATAAAACAAATTTTGAAATTTCGAGATGACCGTGACTGGAAACAATTCCACAATCCTAAAGACCTAGCAATCTCCATTTCCCTGGAGGCAGCAGAACTTCTTGAAGTATTCCAGTGGAGC
>ERZ773202.2178-NODE-2178-length-10750-cov-2.698644_pt1 | contig 10750 bp, 9 predicted proteins | sample MGYA00580998_ERZ773202 | MGnify/ENA primary metagenome ERZ773202 (study PRJEB29015, sample SAMEA2737803) | human gut metagenome | biome: human gut; feature: human-associated habitat; material: faeces | place: China | collected 2012 ...
AGAAGTGGGAGTCTTCTCGACTGAGATAAACCCAGACCTTTAGTAGTAAATACGCGGGATTCGCTTGTTCAGATCACAGGCAAGCTCATAGTTAAATCTTCCAGACAGATCACTTAAAGTCTCCACCGGGAGAAATTCATCACCATCTTTACCGACCAGTGTTACTTTATCACCAAATTTTACATCTGGAATATCTGTCACATCGACCATACACTGATCCATACAGACTCTTCCGATGATCGGTGCTTCCTGTCCACGGATCAGCACCTTTCCTCGGTTCGACAGATCTCTCCGGTATCCATCCGCAAATCCAACCGGCAGGGTTGCGATCTTCGTCGGACGCTTCGTCACGAATGTGCCGCCATAACCAACCTCCGTTCCTGTCGGAACCTCCTTCACCATAACCACATACGTGTACCAGCTCAAAATCTCCTTGAAGTTCTCTTTTTTGAACCCTTCTTCGTCGATTGGATTCAAGCCATATAAGATATCTCCGGCACGTACCATATCGAGCTGCGAATCCGGCATCAGCAAAATCGCCGGGCTGTTCGCCACATGATACTTCGGAAATGTGATTCCCATTTCCTTTAACTTCTCTGTCATACGCAGAAAGCGGTCAAGCTGCTTCCCTGCACTCTTATGATCGTACTCATCTGCACGTGCAAAATGCGTGAAAATGCCTGTCATATTCAGGGATTCCATCTGTGAAATCTCCTTGATTGCTTCAAGCGTCTCATCGTTATCCGGGAACCCGATCCGGCTCATTCCGGTGTCGAGCTTGATCTGTATATTCTGCTTTCTGCCCTGCCGTTTCGCTGCCTCGGCAACCGTCTTCGCATATTCCACCGAGAATACTGGAAAGTCCAGATTGTAACGGACTGCCTCATCTAAGTCATAATCTCTGGTATCTCCAAGCACAAGAATCGGCTCTGTCGCGCCATGCTCCCGCAAGGCAACACCCTCGCTCCACAGTGCAACCGCATAGTTGGTCACGCCGCAGGCTTTCAATGTCGGATACAATCCTTCCGCGCCGTGCCGGTATCCGTCACCCTTTAAAACCGCCATGAGTTCGACACCCGGCTTTAATTTCTTGCGGATCTCTGCTAAGTTATTTTTCAGCATACCAAGATCTACGACGGCTGCTGTTCTTCCCATCCAAGGTTCCATACGATCTATCATACCTTTCCATTTTTCAAGTACATCAAAATTATCTAAAATAAAACACAATCGAGCAGGTTCATACATCCTGCTCGATTTACTTTCTTCACAGATTATCTCTGTACAATTCTTACATCAATTCATTCATTGAATCTCTGATGATATCCAGTCCGCGCATCAATTCGTCATCCGTTGCCACAAGCGCCGGCATCAGCTTCAACACATTGTTATCTCGGCCTGCACGTTCCATGATCAATCCCTTTTCAAAGCACTTGTTACAGATTGCCAAAGCAAGCTTTCCATCTGCAACCTGGACGCCCCAGATACAGCCGATTCCCCGGATCTCCACACCCGGTCTTGCAATGTTCTCATCCATATATTTGCGGATGATTCCCTCTTTGCGCTTTACCTCAGCCTCAACCTTATGGTCAAGCATATATTCCAGTCCTGCCTTCGCTGCAACCATAGAAAGCTGGTTGCCACGGAACGTTCCGTTGTGCTCGCCCGGTGACCAGATATCTAACTCCGGCTTGAACATTGTCAGAGCAAATGGCATACCATATCCACCGATGGACTTCGACATTACGAACATATCCGGTACGATACCTGCACGCTCGAACGAGAAGAAGGTTCCTGTTCTCGCACAGCCTACCTGAATATCATCCACGATCATCAAAATATCATACTTATCGCACAACGCACGGACACCCTGCAGATATTCATTGGAAAATACATGCACGCCTCCTTCTGCCTGTACGGTCTCGATAATGATTGCTGCCGGTTTCTCCACACCTGAGTGGTCGTCCGTAAGCAATGTCTCCATATATTTGATTGTATCAAGCTCCGGGAACATATATGGTGCCGGAATATGTGTAACATCATTCAGACATACACCTGCGCCGCCACGGCTGCCCGCATCACTTGTGAGAGACAATGCGCCAAGTGTCATACCATGGAAACATCCCATGAGTGCCCAGATCTGATTTCTCTTCTTTACTTTACGCGCCAACTTCAATGCAGCCTCTACGCCATTGGTTCCGGTTGGTCCAGGGAACATTACCTTGAAATTCAATCCTCTTGGCTGTAACACCTTTTCTTCAAAGAACTGCAAAAACTCTTTCTTCGGAACAGTCATCATATCCATCGAATGCATAATTCCATCACTCATCAGGTATGCAACCATCTTTTCCTTAATATAGTCATTGTTATGTCCATAGTTTAAGGCTCCTGCTCCGCAGAAGAAATCTATATATTCCTTTCCGTTCTCATCCTTCATGATCGAACCCTTTGAAGTCGTAAAGACCGCAGGGAAGCTTCTACAATAAGAACGTACCTCTGATTCATAATTCTCAAATACTTCAACGTCAGTCATACACTCGTACCTCCTACTCTGTGTGACTCATTTTCTTCATAATCAAGCTATAATATACTCCTCATTCTCTCACTTCGCAAGTGAAAAAAGAATGAATTCTGTATTTCAGACTTAAGATAATTCCAAATCCGGCTTTTCAAACTCCTTCATTTTCTGGTTATAGGCATCCCGCATCGCATCTTCATACGGTATTTTCTCCATATCTGCGCCTAACATACGCAGAAGGTAATGTGTGAAATCCGGGTTTGCTACAAGGATTGGTCCAAGCATGTAAGTCGCAAGAATCTTTCCTTTGCGGATACCTTCAAATACCGACTTCGGATTCATACCAGTTCCCATCTCAACCTTACAAAAGCTCTCCTGCTCCGGGATTCCAAATGTATGGGAGAAACGGCTTGTATAACCAAGCAATGTAATATCATCGAATTTTGCCTTCATCAATGTATTGAAACGGTTCGGGGTTTGTCTGACCGAATAGCTGTTTAAGTACGCCAGAGCTTCCACCTTGCTGCCATCTTCCCGCTTGATGTATTTGCCAAGCAGTTCGAGCGCATTTCCAACGAAGAAGAATACTGTCTTCTCTGCATCAAATGCACGGAAGATCTCTTCCTTCAAAGGAAGCAGACGGCTCAAAATCACTTCCTGACTCTTCTCGCTCATCGAGCACATATATACCAGATCAATATCCTCTGTCAAAAACAGAGGCTTCGCATTCAATGTTGTCTCTACAAATTCTGCATCCGGTAAGCAGAGCTTCAAGTATTGCATATTTCCTTTGTCACCATATAAGGTACAAAGCTCCGGATAAAGGATTTCAATCTTCATTATTTTTCATCCTCCAGTCTCTTCAAAAGCTTCTGCTTCATCTTGCAGGAAATACCATAGGTATCGCAGTCGTATAAGATATATACCTTATCAACGCCCTCTAACTTTACTTTATCGACCGCTGCAACCTCATCGAGATCCCACGCGATCTTCTCCTCCGGGATTCCGGCGATCAGCGCACGCACACGGTGATCGAGACATCTTGGTCCACAGCAGACTACCTGCATTACATCGTCTCTTGCAAACTGCTCGTATTCAAGGTCGTAGATCCAGCCGATAAACTCGATACTCTTCTGTCTGTCGCTGAAGTCATCCTCTGCGATCATGATGACCTTCTTACCAGGCTCTTCTGCCACATACTCGAACGTACGGCAGGAGCTGACTGCGCTCTGTCCTTTGCTGAGTGCCTGAACGACTGTCACATTTCCGACCTTCGTCTCGCTGTAACGGGATTCCGGCACATGGATCTCTGCGATCCGCTTCTTCACCTCATCGGAAGAATATCCAAGCTCCCGCATCATCGTAATTACAGTCAATTCATTATAAATATTAAACAACGCATCATGGATCAGTGCGTATTCGATCTCATTTCCATCCTTTTCACGGACAATTAACTTCTTGCCTTCCTTGTCGACCTTCGTTGCAAGATAATCTGCATCTGCAGACTTGTAATCGCAGTTTGGACAATAAGCATTTCCAATATGATGATAACGAAGGTAGTTGAACTTCAGCTTCGTACCGCATTTTGGGCATAATGTATAATCAGCAATCAGGTTGTATGGTTCCGTCTTATCGTCATCCTGCTTTCCGATTCCGAAATAAACATGCTCGCTGTTCGGCTTTAAGTTGCTGCTGCACTGCTCGTCTGCATTTAAGATCAGTTTCGTTGTGTCCGGGCAGTACGTGTCAATGACACTGAAAATGTAATCCGGATGTGCGTTTCGCTTCAGTGAATCACGGAACAGGTTCGTCACGACGAGATAATCCGGTTTTACATATGGAAGGATCAGACGGGATGCACGCTCGTCCACCTCAAATACAGTTGCGTCCACGCGGCATCTGCCAAGCCAGTTGACGCTGTTCAGCAGGTTTGTCACACAGCCCGGCACGATATTCGAACCGGTTCGGTTGCTGACTACCTTCTTGCCTTCCTTCTCCAGCATATCGGTCAGCATGTTTGATACGGTCGTCTTACCGTTCGTACCTGTCACGCAGATACAGAGCGGTGCCTTCGGTGCCTGCGCCATGAAATCCGGGCAGATTTTTCTCGCAACAACGCCTGGGGTATGCGTGCCGTTGCGCCCCGAAAGGCGGATGATGACTTTGCTGAATTTTGCAGCCATGACTGCGATATGATAACGTAACTTCGACATGATTGTCTCCTTTTTCCTTTTGAACCTCGCTGGTGTGTGATGAGATAAACTTTTCTCCTCATATATCCAAATACAAATTCATTTCATATATGATGTATTGAAACTAAGAAGTACTAGATGTTCTTAATTTTCTTTTTCTCTATGTCCGCCATCGCCGCCAATTCGCCATCCATGGCTCAGTGGCGGCTTGTTTGAACATCGTGTTCAAACATGGCTGCACTCTGAAAGAACATCAAGGACTTCTAAGTTCCAAACATATATATTTCATGAATTTATATTTGAATATATGTTGAAGATTTCTTTGTCCTCATCACAAACCAGCTATACATACAAAATCCTAACACAAGACAATCCTGTCTTGTTTTGCCTTGATTTTTGTATGAAAGTACAATATCTACTGTGTAAAATCCAAGACATTATATATCTTGTGGGTAGGATTGTCAATTTTTTCCGCTGTAACAGGCGTCCATTACGATTTGCCAGCTTGTCCTATGCCAGCAGATCGTGTTCGAGTGACGCGATCACAGCAGCACCATCTCCGATTGCAGTTGCGATCTGGCGGACAGTCTTGGTGCGCACATCTCCGATTGCATATAGAAATGGTATATTTGTGCGGCAGTCCTCACCGGCACGGATATAGCCGTTCTCCATCTCTACGACCTCTTTTACAAGTGCAGTCTGTGGCTGCATGCCAACCGCGATAAAGATGCCGGATAATGCGAGATCTCGTTTTTCTTCTGTCCGGTTATCCTCGATCACGATATGGTCAACCATGTTCTCACCACAGATCTCTCGTACTTCGGTGTGTGGTAGGAATTCGATATTTGCCGCATCGAAGATCCGCTGTTGCAATACCTTGGCACCGCGCAGCTCATCACGACGATGAATCAGGTAGACCTTCTCACATACATTTGCAAGGTACAGGGCATCTTCAAGTGCCACATCACCGCCACCGACAACGGCCACCGTTTTATTCCTGAAAAATGCACCATCACAGGTTGCGCAGTACGAAACACCGGCACCGGCAAACTTTGCTTCGCCTTCCACGCCGAGCTTTCGATGAGCAGCTCCTGTCGCTACAATCACTGCCTTTGTCTCGATCACACTGCCATCTTCCAGATGCACTTCCTTGTAATCATCCTGATTGGCAATGTCCGTCACCGTACCCTCCATAAATGGAACCTCCAGCGCATCTGCATGTTTCCGGAACTTTACTGACAGATCATAGCCATTTGTTCCGTAGAAGCCAAGCAGATTATCCACACGATCAGTTGTAACAATCTGTCCGCCACTGAACATTTCCTTCTCGATCACTGCCACATCCAGCAACGCACGCTTCGCGTAAACCGCCGCCGATAAACCTGCGGGACCGCTACCGATAATTACGACATCTTTCCTTGTATCACTCATCGTTTTCCTCCAAACTGGTTTCTATTTCATTCGTTTCATTTTTTTTAATCAATTTCTTATTTTATCCACGATCTATCTGTGTGCAAATTCTTTTATAACATCAATCGTTTTCCGGATATCTTCCTCTGTATGTGCATCTGAGATAAACATTGCCTCAAACTGCGATGGAGCGAGGTTGATTCCATGATCAAGCATATATCGGAAGAATGCTGCATACTGCTTCGTGTCGCTCGTCATGGCGGTATCCATATCAACCACCTGCTTGTCTGTGAAGAAAATGCTCATCAATGAACCGATCTGGTTGACACAGACCCGATCGCCAAATGCCTCTCTTGCTGCCTGTGCAAGTCCTGCGGTTTTTCCTTCGAGCTTTGCATACACTTCCGGATGTGCGTCCAGCAGCTTCAATGTCTCAATGCCTGCGGTCATCGCAATCGGATTACCGGACAGGGTTCCTGCCTGATATACCTCGCCAAGCGGTGCCACGCACTGCATGATCTCGCGTCTGCCTCCGTAGGTTCCAACCGGCATACCGCCACCAACGATCTTGCCAAGTGTTGTCAGATCCGGCTTGATATGGAAATATTCCTGTGCGCCACCCGGTGCCAGACGAAATCCTGTGATAACTTCATCGAAGATCAGTAATGCACCATCCGTCTGCGTGATGTCACGCAGGAACTCTAAAAATCCTGCCTTCGGCGGAACTACACCCATATTTGCCGCAACCGGCTCGACAATGATTGCTGCAATCTGTCCCTTATACGCATTGAATAACTGTTTTACGGATTCCTCATCGTTGTATTCTGCGACGAGGGTGTATTTTGCATAGCCCTCCGGAACACCGGCACTGTTTGCCACTGTCTGTGTAATCACGCCAGAACCTGCCTTTACCAAAAGTCCATCACTATGTCCATGATAACAGCCCTTGAATTTCACAATGTAATCTCTTCCGGTAAATCCACGTGCCGCGCGGATTGCACTCATCACTGCTTCTGTACCGGAATTTACCATACGGGACATTTCCATCGAAGGCATATGTGCCGTGATAAGCTCCGCAATCTCCAGCTCTTTTCTTGTTGGTGCACCAAAGGTCAGTCCATCATCACAGGCTGCCTTCACCGCTTCGATTACCGTCTCCTTTGCATGTCCGAGGATTCCCGGTCCCCATGAACATACATAATCTATATATTCCCTTCCATCCTCATCGAATATACGGGAACCCTTTGCTTTTTTTATAAAAAGCGGGGAGCGTCCGACTGAGCCGAATGCACGCACCGGCGAATTCACGCCGCCCGGGATATATTTCTTGGATTCTTCAAATAACTGTTCTGATTCTGTCTGCATGATGCTTCCTCCTGTCATCTGATACACATCTATCGTGATACACATTCCTGCGAATCATTCTATTGTTCATCCTGTAGCCATCTAGCCACGTCAAGTGCATGATAGGTTATGAGGATATCCGCACCCGCACGTTTCATCGCGATCATGTTCTCCATGACGATACGCTTCTCATCGATCCAGCCGTTTAATGCTGCTGCCTTGACCATCGAATACTCGCCGCTTACATTGTAGACTGCGAGCGGATGCTTCGTCTCGCCACGCACCGCTTTCACGATGTCAAGATAAGCAAGTGCCGGCTTTACCATAATGATATCCGCCCCCTCTTCGATATCTGCCTCACATTCGCGCAATGCTTCTCTGCCATTTGCAGGGTCCATCTGATACGTTCTGCGATCACCAAATGCCGGAGCGGAATGTGCCGCATCCCGAAACGGAGAATAATATCCGGACGCAAACTTTGCGCTGTATCCCATAAGCAATGTATCCACGCATCCATTTTCATCCAATGCCTTTCGCAGATATACGATATGTCCATCCATCATGTCAGACGGTGCGATCATGTCTGCGCCCGCCTTGGCAAGTGTTACTGCCATCTTCGCCAGAAGCGGAAGTGTCTCATCGTTCAGGATCTTTCCGTCCTGCACCAATCCGCAATGTCCGTGGGAGGTATATTCGCACAGGCACACATCTGCGATAATCAAAAGCTCCGGTGCTTTCTTCTTGATCTCACGCACCGCACGCTGCGTAATACCATTTTCATCATAAGCGCCGCTGCCGCATTCGTCCTTGTGTTCCGGGATACCGAAGATCAAAATTGCCGGAATGCCAGCCGCCTGTATGCGCTCTAGTTCCTCATCGAACCGATCCAATGTATACTGGTAGATGCCCGGCATGGAATCGACCGGGTTTTTCTCATTGGTTCCTTCTTTGATGAATACCGGGTAGACGAGATCGGATTTGCTGATTTGTGTCTCGCGCACCATGTTTCGCAGTACTTCATTTTCTCTCAATCTTCTTAATCGTATCATGTGTGTATATTCCTCTTTTCCTATAACTTACAGTAATTATAAATGTACCTCTCTACAGGAGTTGAACATACTTACCATTTCTACGCAGACGCGCACGGGTAACATCACATCGCTATGCTCTGTGATAAGTCGTCGACATCCATCCTAAATGGAACTACGTTCCATGGATGTCTCCTCGCTCGGTTCAGCACGCAATGGTACTAAATTCGCGACGATGAATCCGTCGCTCATTAAGTGCCAGCGTGCTTCAACGGTCTGCTTAAGAATTGGTAAGTATGTCCACCTCCATCTACATTTTTACTCTTTATTATTATCTGTCTTTTTCATGTCAAAGGCAATATCCAATGCCCTTACTAAACCTTCCGCATCGCACTGTTCCGGGACGACATCGGCGGGCAGACCACATTTTATAAGGGCGTCTGCTGTTACCTGCCCGATTGCGCCGAGTACAATACGTTTCTTTCCTTGTGCCGGCGTCCATTCCGGCTGTCCGGTCTCGGCAAGGCAATCTGCAAATGCATGCACCCCGGAAGCGCTTGCAAATAAAATTGCGTCGTAATTATTTAAATATTTCCAGTTTTCAGTCCGCGCGCCACGCACATCGTAGATAGATAGAATCTCCGCGTCAATCCGGTTCGCAGATAAAATCTGTTCTAAGACCGGACTTCCTTCCTTCGCCCGCGGAATCAAAACCTTTTCTCCTGATTTTACAACGGTACAAATCCCATTTGCAAGACTTTCTGTCGTATATTGCTCCGGTATATAATCCGCATAAAATCCATACTGCTCCAGCGCCTGCGCACAGCCACTTCCAACCACGGCGAATCGGATATCTGCAAACTTCCGAAGATCGACCGCACACGCGCGCACCCGGTCAAAAAATAGCCGGATTCCGTTCTGGCTTGTAAATACGATCCACCGATAATCTGACAATTTCTGAATTGCCACATCTAACTTTTCCATATCCGGACACGTTCTGACATGCATATCACAGATTGAAAACAGCGATGCGCCTTTTTCTTCCAGCAGTCCGCGCAGTTTCTCCCGGAATACTGCCGTGCCAACGACACCGATCTTGCAGCCATCAATTGCACTGCGCTTCTTGTCCTTCATCGTGCAGGCAGCTGTCTGCCCGACGACTATGATTGCCGGTGAAACAAGCTCGTTCTTCGAAACAAGTTTGCCGATCGTCCCTATCGTACCGCGCACGATTGTCTCTCCGGGCAGCATACCATTTGAAATCACACTAACCGGTGTCTCCTCCGATTCCCCCTCTTCGCGCAGTCTCTGCATAATCGGTTCCAGATTCGAAAGTCCCATCAGGAACACGCTGGTTCCCTCCTGTTTATGGATGTTCGCAAGTGCATCTGCCTCGCCCTTCTTCGTATGTCCGGTAATCACATGAAAGCTCCGGCTCATCTCCCGATGCGTCACCGGAATTCCAAGCACCTCCGGCACCGCAATCGCAGAAGTCACACCCGGAATCACCTGAAACGGAATATCCGCTTCCTGCAATGTAAGGATTTCCTCGCCGCCACGTCCGAACACAAACGAATCGCCGCCCTTTAAGCGGACAACCTTCTCGTATTTTCCTGCGGTCTCTACCAGAATCCGGTTGATTTCCTCCTGCTTCTTATAATGCGCACCTGCCTGCTTGCCGACATAGATCTTCGCGCAATCCGGTCGCACAAGATCGAGAAGCTCTCCCGTCCCAAGCCGGTCGTAGATTACCGCATCGCACGATTTTAAGATCTGCAAGCCTTTGTATGTAATCAATCCCGGATCACCGGGACCTGCTCCGATTAAATATACCATTTCCAATTCATCCTTTATACATGTGTCAATACAATTTTCCTCGAAATATCAAAAAAGGATTCGATTTTTCAATAGACACTCCAATCCTTAATACTGATAAATCCAGCTTTGCTTTTATAAACAAATCCTTCAGATTTTTCTGATCGTATAATTTTGCAGCAAAACTATACAGCAAATCACGATCTGGATTCAGTTCTATTACAATCCAATCCTTGTCTTTACGAAAATGCTTCGATATATCTGTCAGCATTACAGTCTTTCCACTGCCCCAGACGCCCGTAATCATATAAATCTGCTGGTTCATTCATTCTGACGAAAACGAATCAATAATCTCATTCGTCTGTGCCAATCTGGAGATTGATTCCAACGGACTCTTACCCAAAACTAATGTAAATGGATTTTGCATCGCGCGCCTCTTTTACTGT
>ERZ773202.2179-NODE-2179-length-10740-cov-4.619467_pt1 | contig 10740 bp, 12 predicted proteins | sample MGYA00580998_ERZ773202 | MGnify/ENA primary metagenome ERZ773202 (study PRJEB29015, sample SAMEA2737803) | human gut metagenome | biome: human gut; feature: human-associated habitat; material: faeces | place: China | collected 2012 ...
TTTATGCAAAATCACGAACTTGCTCATTTATAGTACGAAGAATACTTTAAGAAGCTGAAAGAAGAATGTCTGATTCGAAATAGGGCTGAAAACACATTTGATTGTTATGTCTTTATTATTCGGACTTTTTTGAAATGGTCCAATAGAAAGTCTCCGGATGATTTAACATTAAACGACGCACGAAATTACATTTTTGAACTGCGTGTAAAACGCCATCTATCTACACAGTATTGTAATACCATTCATTCTTCTCTGAAATTTTTCTACCGATTTGTTTTGCGTAAACCTTGGGATCAGGATCTGGTTCCCAGAATGACCAACGACCTTTCTCTTCCCAAAGTTACTGAACTTAGCAACATCGAACGAATGATTGATGTTGCCAGGGAAGTTCGTAACAAAGCCATTATTGCATTACTCTATTCTTCCGGACTCCGAGTAAGTGAACTATGTCGTCTTGCCCCACAGGATATCTATCTCAGCACAATGCAGGTTCATGTACGGTCTGGCAAAAATCATTGTGACCATTGGACCATTCTTTCTCAGAAAGCAGCTGACTTATTGGTAGAATACTGGAAATCCAATCCGAGAAAACGAGACTATTTGTTTGTCAGTTTAAAAGCACCTTATAAACCTCTCAGCAAAAATGGCGTTCGATGCATGATTCGAAAAATCGGTGATGAAGCTGGTGTGCCTCATGCGCATCCGCATCTTTTGAGACATAGTTTTGCCTCTCACATGATCGAACATGATGTCTCTTTGCCTTATGTTCAAAGCATGATGGGACACCGGCATGCCGAATCAACTCAACGCTACATCCATGTCTCCAACAAAGCTCTGATGGGCATTCAAAGTCCGCTGGACCATGCTTCTAAGGAAGGAGCGGTGAATGCCCATGACTAAAGAAGTAACCATACAGGATGTTTTTGATCGCTTTCTTCCGGAAATGGCTGAAGTTTCCAACTTTTCACCTCGGCAGTATCTGGCTGTGAAATGTATTCAGGCATGCCGTACTGCAAAAATGGGAGCACATGTAAGCGAATGTAAATCCTGCCATGCTACTTACATTCATTATAATTCCTGTAAAAACCGTCACTGTCCGATGTGCCAGGGCATGGAGGTGGATGAGTGGATTGATCTCCAACAGGAAAACGTATTAGAGACAACGTACTTTCATACCGTATTTACAATACCTCAGGAACTGTATGCTTTGGTTTATTCCAATCAGAAGGTACTTTATGACGCACTATACCATGCAGCAAGCCGGACTTTGAACGAATTATCCGCAGATAAAAAATATCTTGGTGCAAAACTGGGCTATATCTGTGTTCTTCACACTTGGGGCTCACGAATGAACTATCATCCGCATCTCCATACCATCGTTCTGGGCGGTGGCCTTGATCAGGAGAATCACTGGAAAGATAGGGATGGAAAGCTTTTCTTCCCGGTAAAAGTAATGTCTGCTGTCTTTAAAAAGTATTATCTTGATGAATTAAAACAGCTGCATAAAGACAACCGATTAGAGTATCATGGCTCATCCGCTTATCTCCAGAATCATTATGAATTCAAGGAACTTTTAAATACGCTTTATGCAAAAGACTGGATCGTATATACCAAAGAAGCATTCAACGGGGCTTTGTCCGTCATTAAATATCTTGGCCGTTACACACACAGAATTGCCATTAGTAACCGGAGAATTGAGCGGATTGATGGGGATCATGTCATCTATAAAGCAAAAGATTATAAAAACGAAGGCAGAATGGTGTCCGTATCTGTGCCAGGAACTGCATTTATTCGAACGTTTCTGATGCATGTGCTCCCGAAAGGATTTATGAGGATCCGTCACTATGGTCTTCTTTCCTGTCGCAGTAAAAAAGAAAAAATGGCTCTTTGCCGGAATCTGCTGGGATGCAAGCAGTATATTTCAAAGCTGAAAGGAAAAAATACTGCGGAAAAGATCCTGATTCTCTATAAACATGACATTCGAAAGTGTCGGTGTTGTGGTGCACCGGTAACTACATTTCGAGTTGATGGGGAATATATGCTGTGTTGAGATATGGTAACAGAATACGCGAAAAAGCGGTCTCCAGCAGGAGGCCTGCTTGTGATGCAGAAAAACATTGGATTTGATAATGGTGCCCAACAGACACCATCAAAAGTTCAAGATTCATCAACCATAAAGAAAAATCGAGATCATTAAAAATCCACAGGTAGTGGCTTCGGTAACGCGACTAAGTTCAATACGGAAAAATCGGTCTGCAGGCGCGTAGGTAATGGAAGCCACTACCTTTTTTGTGCCTGAGACCGATTGTTTCCGATACTATTTATTGAGGTGTTTAGAATGAAACAGAAAGTACCTATGATATGCAACATTGTGAGTCTCATTCTGTTGATTGTATTTGTTATTAAGAGCATCGTTGATTATACTCAATACTCAACATCGCTAAACTCTGCGCCTTTTTATTTGTGGGTGTTAGTAAATGCTTTGTTTTTGGTAATTCCTGCAATTATTTTGTTCGTTATTGGTTTCGTTGTAAAGAAGAAACAGTAAACAATTTCAAGTTTGTCAATTACAGGTGACATTGAAGGAATATCACTACACATAGCAAATGATTTGCTGCTTTTTATTTTTATCAGGGTAGTCCATAGTGGGCTGCCTTTTGTTATACAAAATGGAGACAATCAGGGAATCTGTAAAAAGAGGCATGGGCGGCGCAATTTACGGTATTGCAAGTGTTACTATATTTGTTAGATTTTTACCAATATACCCTGTACACAAAAATTCCACTTGTAATCTGGCAGGATATCGGCTACACTTTACACATTCCAATCTGATAGGAAGGATAAGAAAGAATATGAGAAAGAAATGGATTTTTACCATAGCGGCATTTGCACTTGCAATGACCCTGACCGGATGCAGAGATAATGCGGCAGCCAGTATTCCGCAGCAAAGCAGCCAGGAGCAGACGAAAGAGCAGACACAGATGATCCCTATGGAGGAGGCACAGGAAGCGGCGTTAAAAGCAGCGGATATTGTAGCGGCAGATGCAGACATTTCAGCCACGACCTTAAGTGAGGTGGCGGGAGTGGCCTGCTATAAGGTGGAATTTACTTCCGGAGAGTATGCCTACGCCTACACGATCAATGCAGAGACAGGAGCTGTCATGGAAATGAGCAGCCAAGAACAGAATGCGCAGGCTTCCGGGACACAGACGGAGACGGCAGACCCCGCTGCCCCTGCTCCGGCACAGAATGCAACAGGTACCGGAACCGTGGATGAAGCAGCAGCACAGAAGATCGCACTGGAGCATGCCGGAGTGAAGGCAGCGGATGCAACGATCACCAAGTCAAAGCTTGACTATGAAGACGGACGTCAGGTATATGACATTGAATGGTATGCAGGCGGTGCAAAGTATGACTATGAGATTGCGACAGACACCGGAGAGATCATCAGCTCCGCATATGAAGAAAAAACGATGGGAGCAGACAGCAAGAACGTTACGGTCAGTGAGGCAGATGCAAAGAAAACAGCCCTTGACCGTGTAAGCGGAGCAACGGACAAGGATCTCTACGAATGGAAGCTTGATTATGATGACGGACGTCCGGAATACGAAGGAAAGATCATCTACGGTGGAACGGAATACGAATTCACGATTGATGCAGCGACCGGATCCGTAATGGAGTGGGATGCTGAGAAGGTCCGTTAAGACAGACAGGAGAAGTAGTTGTGTACAAAGATTATCAATGACCAGTTAACAGATTTATTTTATAACCTATAAATGAGCAAATTTGAAAAATTGCACAAAACTACGCCACGACCTTTACAAAGGAGTCAAAATCATTGCATTCCCTTGCACATTGATAGAGGGTCAGATATTTTTCCATCTGGATTATGTCACTGATCTTGTGATACCCTGTTTCAAAAGGACAGACTTCGCCAGTTCCAACAACACACATATAGTGTGCAAATGACATAATCAACCAATATCTTCGGATTCCCTGCGCAGAACGGATTTGATAGCTGTCCAACGCCAGTTTATCCTTACATTGGCGGAAAAACACCTCAATTGGCCACCTGCATACGTAATTGTCCAGGATTTCATTTGTGGATAAAGACACATCCATGCAAAGGAAAGCCCTTAGTGCTTTCGGTTTTCCAAATGCTTTTTCAGGATAGCTGAAAAGAACAATCGCGTTTTCTATACCGTTGAGATTGCCTTCATATCGGTACACATAATAGTTTCTGCCTTTGACTGTCACAAGGTCAAAGTTCTTGTGTGTCACGGATAATTCGGCAGCCAGTTCGCTGAGTTTCTTTTTCATTCCTAACGGGTACAGCAAACGATTTGTTTTCAAAGCACCAATGGTATGAAATCCTTGTACGGCAAAGGTGTTGATTATTTTTTTCAGAAACGTACCAACAGTCACAAAGAAAATAGGACTTTACCGGAGGAACTGGCTGCTCCTTTGCGATATCCTGAACAATGTCAATTTTAGAAATCGACTTGTTGTACAGCACAAAAGCATAATTCAAAACAATGCCGTTACAGGAAAGCATAACCGAAACTGCCTGGTGCCCATAGTCCTGTTTTCCCTTCAAATGAGATTGATGAAAATACGCATCTTCAATCGGATGCAGGACCCGTGACGAAGGCTTTGTCTTTGAAGCTATCGTATCGTCAACAATACAGAAAACAGGTTTTCCGGTGCGGGCTGCTTCTGAATAAATAATCTCAATGACAGACTGTTTTAATGTATCTGAAAGCAACGATTCATCCCACTTTCCAGAGTTGAGGAAATGGGCAATTGTAGTTCTGTGGCAGAAACTGTTGTTAGCAAAATCCGTAGTTTTTCCATGGTATCCAGAAAGAAAGATGCTAATCAGGATACTCATAAGATGATTGATCATTCGATTAGAATACGATTTGCATAAATCTAATTTTTTAAACTGGTTGTATATGAATGTTGAATGATGTATAGTATTTGCAGGAGACACCTTCTTTCGTGAATGCTGTAAATGTTGGTTTGGTCACTTTCATTATACAACACAATCGAATTCAAGGTGTCTTTCTTTTATGCAAAATCACGAACTTGCTCATTTATAGCTCTATATATTTGCGAAGATAATCCTGATAATTTTCTGCAAATAATGCCATTTCTACCCAGTCATCTGCATTTGCTAATGTTGCAAACAACACAATAACAAGAATGTCCTTTAATGTATGACGAACTTTCCTTTGCTGACGATCATCTTTTATGTATTCCAGCCAATCTAATAATTCCTGCATGTATCAACGCCCCTTTTCTTTTAATTTTATCAGAAAAGGAGCGTGTTCACAATTTATTTACTCATGCGTTTGTCGTGGGTTTCCAGTCTGAAAAATATACCTGGCACAAAAGTCAAGAAGGTAATAAAATTGGAAAAGACGAATATCGGCGGCGTTGCCAAGATGGATAATTTTGCGAGATTCTCTCTGGTGGGTCTGGAAGATTGCCCCGGTGTTGCTTTTAAGGTATTTTCGCTACTGAGCCGTCACAATGTAAATGTGGATATTATTTTGCAGTCTGTGGGCCGCAGCGGCAGTAAGGACATCAGCTTTACCTGCCCGCTGAGCAGCCTGGACGATGCCCGCCGGGTGCTGGAAGAGAACAAGGATGTGCTCGAATATGACAGCATTGAGGTGGACGATAATGTGGCCAAGATCAGCCTGGTGGGCGCCGGTATGATGACGCATGTGGGCATGGCCTCCGATATGTTCGAGGCGCTGTATGATGCAGGTATCAATATCCAGATGATTGCTACATCCGAGATTCGTATTTCGGTATTGGTGAACAAGGACGATGCAAACCGCGCCATCAAAGTGGTGCACGATAAGTTCTTCGGCAACGAGGACTGACCGATCGGTCTTTCCTTTTTTGAAGCAGCGTGTTATACTATGAAAAATAGTGTAACGCGCTGTTTTTTTCAGCAGGCGGAAGGAGTTGGAAACGATGATTTATCACTGCGAGGATCACACCTGTAATTATTGGGATGAAGGCGAAAAGCTGCCGGAGCGCTGTCCGCAGTGCGGCCGGAAATTGCTGCGCGCCAACGAGGCCGATATGACCGGAGATGATTGGACGGCTTTAGGCAACACCCTTTGGTATGCAGAGGCATCGGATAAAAAGCGCATGGTGGATTGTTTTCGGAAAGCTGCATATCTCGGCAGCGCATGGGGCGTATGCAATCTGGGCATCTGCATGGAGCAGGGAAACGGCGTGGAGGCGGATCCGGTTCAGGCTTTTTGGCTTTATCAGCAGGCGGTGGAAATGGGGAGCCTGAATGCGGTGTGCTGCTTGGGCGTGTGCTATCAATACGGCATTGGCACGGCTCCGGACGCGAAACAGGCTGCCGAGTTATACTGCAAGGCGGCGGAATACGGTTCGCCCCGCGGACAGATGCTGCTCGCCCGCGCCTTCCACGACGGGATCGGCGTGGAAGCCGACGCTGCCGAGGCCGTGCACTGGGTGCGCGCGGCGGCGTATCAGCGCTACGGTGAAGGTATGCACCGGCTGGGCGTATGCTATGAATACGGCGACGGCGTGGAGCAAAACTGGGAGCATGCTGTGCATTGGTTCCGCGAGGCGGCAGAGAGTGGCGTGAGCGTGGCAATGGCGGATCTGGGATACTGCTATGAAAAGGGCTGCGGCGTGGAGCAGAGTTGGGCGCAGGCCTTTTCCTGGTATCGCAGAGGTGCGGAGTGCGGCTATCCGGTTAGCATGAGCAATCTGGGCTTGTGCTATAAAAGGGGATATGGCGTGGAGCAGAATTGGCAGGAAGCCATAAAATGGTATGAGCAGGGCGCACAGTGTGGCGATTTGCAATCCATGCATAATCTGGCACGCTGCTACGAGCGCGGCGAAGGCGTGGAACAGAACGAAGAAAGGGCGCTTTACTGGTATCGCCGCAGTGCCGAAGGCGGCAACGGCGGTGCCATGTACAATCTTGGCCGGTGCTATAAAATGGGACATGGCGTGGAGCAGAATTGGCAGGAAGCCGTAAAATGGTATGAGCAGGGCGCACAGTGTGGCAATTTGCAATCCATGCATAATCTGGCATGCTGCTACGAGCACGGCGAAGGCGTGGAACAAAATATGACGGAAGCGATCCGTTGGTATACTGCTGCCGCCGAGGGCGGAAATGCTGATGCCATGCATAATCTCGGCTGGCATTACGACCACGGCGAAGGCGTGGAACAGGATATGAAAAAGGCAATTTGCTGGTACGAACGAGCAGCAGAGCAGAACCATCCGGCTGCCATGAATAGCCTGGGCGAATGTTATGCGATGGGACGGGGCGTGCCGCGGGATTTGGAAACGGCCATGGAATGGTATCGCCGCGCGGCGGAGCTGGGCGAAGCCATGGCGGATTACAACATGGGATGGCATTTGGAGCAGGCAGGGAAGCTGTCTGAGGCGTATGCCCATTACCGCAAAGCTGCCGATGGGAATGACGACAGCGCCTGGTGGGCGTTGGGGCGTTTTTATGAAAACGGCGTCGTCGTTGCGCAGGACGGAAAGGAAGCGCGCCGCTGCTATGAAACTGGCGAGAAATTGGGCAGTGTGAAATGCAAAATGCGCTTGGCGCGCTGCAAGCTTTTGGGTATCGGCGGCCGCAGGGCAAAGAAAGCCGGTTTGGATCTATGCCGTCAGGCGTTGGAATTGGCAAAGGAGAGCAGCGAAAAAGAGGATTACGGCTATGAAGCCGAAATGAATCTTTTGCGGCGTACCATTGCGGAAAACGAATCATAAAGGACGAAAAAAGGGACGCTTCGGCGCAATGTCATTAAGTTAATCTAAAAACCCAGCCGTTGAGGGGTGGAAAGATGCTTTCCTCTTCTTAACGGCTGGGGGCTTTTTGGGCTTTTGCATTTAATTAGTGTCTGCTGATTAAGCCGCAAACACTTAATTTTACTGACTTTTGCCCCATTTTCTGGTATAATGATTGCAAGGATTTTGACGAAAACAAATCGTTTTTCTTGCAGTTTTTTACAGATTTTGAGCATATAGGGGCTAAAACAATGTACAAACCGATCGACAAGCTACAGCATTCCTTCCTTGATTTCAACCAGCCTTTGGGTCTCCACATGAATCCAGATAACCGCTGGATCAAACTGGCTGACCGTATCCCATGGGATACGTTTGAAGCCAAATACGCTGAACTTTTCCCAAGTGATACCGGTAATGTAGCCAAGCCTCTTCGCATGGCGTTAGGAGCTCTGATCATCCAGACCAAGTTCCAGTATTCTGACCGTGAACTCGTGGAGCAGATCGCTGAGAATCCGTATCTGCAATACTTTATCGGACTTCCCGGCTTTCGGGAAGAAGCTCCGTTTGATGCAAGTACACTGGTTCTTTTTCGTAAACGCATTTCCGCAGAAATGCTGATGGAAGTAAACGAGTATCTTCTTGCGCATAAGGATGATGACAAAGATGACCATACTCCGCCATCCGGAGGAAAAACCAATGATGATGGTACTGCAAAAGAAGATACACACAAAGGAACGCTGACCCTTGATGCAACCTGTGCGCCTGCAAACATACGTTATCCGCAGGATATCTCACTGTTGAATGAAGCAAGAGAAAAACTGGAGACCATGATTTACCGTTTTTGTAAATGCTATGGTCTTAAGCTGCCAAGAAGATACCGTAAATGTGCCAGAAAAGAGTATCTTGCATTTGCTAAGAGCAGGAAGCTCTGTTCCGGGAAGCAAATGAGGATACGTGCAGAAAGAAGAATCCGTATGAGAAAGAGCATGACCTGGCACGGGAAGAATTCACAGAAAAGTACGGTATGTTCGGTGAGATGCTGAAAACGGAAGAGGAAATTGCGAGGGAAAAACGGAAGCATACGCACCGTCTGTATACGATGAGCGATGTGCCGGAATATGTGGAGATCTCTGAAAAGTGGCTGGCGGCTGAGAATGAATTGCGTGAGTACCGGGACCGGTGCCTGAAGCAGGGAATGGAGCTTATGATGAAATATTTCCGGAACCTGTGGGATTGATAGGCATGGATGGGCAAAAACAAAGCGGCAGGGAGTCGAAGGATGATTCCCTGCCGCTTCTGTCGTTTGCCTTCTGCTTTTTCCGGTTGTATGCCCTGCCGTTTGGCATGGTCCGCGTTGCCGGGTTCAGGATGCCCCAGGTGGAGCGCTGTAAGGAATGGTATGCTTTTTGTGCTTTCTTACTCTGTTTGCTGATCGGGACAAATGATTTTTTCATGGTCTCCTCCTTTGTGATAGCTGTATGTAAGGAAAAGGCTGCGGAATTTCCATTTCGCAGCCGGTGGTGCCTGAAACCGTACCCCGGCACCGGTGTGATCGCTCACGAGTTTTCTACAGGGGATGATTAAGCTCTATAATTTGTCTGATTATTTTACCATGAACCGAAAGATACAACGGATAAAAAATAACAAAACAATCCATGCCACTGAACGTTAACAATCCCATCTGCATTTTTAAAGACCCTGTACGGAAAAATCCTTTAGAGCTCCACTTCAAACAGGAACGTCTGATTGTACTGGTCAAGGGCAATCTGCATTTCCATGATCTTACCGGAGATACGTTCATAATCCCGTTTTACCAGCTCTGGGTCATAGTTGGTGTAGCGGTATTCAGGAACGGCATTTCTGGAGCTGAATGAGTGGGAAGATTCCCTCATTTTCGGCAGGCATTTCCGCATGGTGTCCAGAGTTGTTTTCCGGTAATTAAGCTGTGCCATTTTGACCAGGATGCTGTCCACGCTCATTTCCGTATCACCGACCGGGATCTTTGCGGTGGCGTTGGCCAGGTTCAGTGCGTGCCTGATGATGACGGTTTTCCGGTCAATTTCATTTAAGGTATCGGAAACGGCGGAGTAGTTATACTCCGGGATGACTGGTTCCTCGCCGACGGCAGCAACGTAAGTGCGGGATGCCTCTTCCTTGTTTGTCCAGTAAGATTTTTCATCTGCCAGGCTTTTGAGCAGTTTATTGGCATAAGCCGAAGTCATTTTCATGATGTGTTCGCCTCCTCATCAATTCCTTATGACACGATTATAAGACAGGAGAGGAAAGCTGTCATTGAACCACTGGTTTAAGCCGGCCCATAAACGAGGAATATCCCCGTCAATGACGAGGATATTTTCAATGCTGGTATGTAATAATCTGCTGAGAATGATAAAGTTGTCCAGGCTCGGCAGGGATTTTCCCGCAATCCACTTGTAGATTGCTTGCGGGGTTTCAAAGCCCAACGCACCCTGGATCTCTCGGATCGTATAGTTCTGCTCTGAAAGCAGCTGCTTGATCCGCTTCCCGGTTTCCACGGGCTGGATTGACAAATACATCGGTTCCATTTACATCCCTCCATGATTCTGTACCATCCCGAAACACTGTTTTTATTCTATCACGGATGATGCGGAATGAACAGCGGAATTTATCCGGGCGATGGCTTATTTGGAAAAATGTCCGTACCGTCTGTCATCGCAATTGCAGTAAGGTCCTTCACAATGACCGTCATGAGTAAAAGAATGAGCACAGACGGAATTGCTGTGCTCATTGAGTGATTTAAAATTTGATTTATTCTACCGTTACCGATTTCGCCAGATTTCTCGGCTGGTCTACATCCAGATTCTTTCCGAGAGAAGCATAATAGGCAATCAGCTGCAGCACGACAGCGATCGGGAATACAGTGAAGCGGTCGTCTACATCCGGAATGCGGATTCG
>ERZ773202.2180-NODE-2180-length-10739-cov-2.154343_pt1 | contig 10739 bp, 8 predicted proteins | sample MGYA00580998_ERZ773202 | MGnify/ENA primary metagenome ERZ773202 (study PRJEB29015, sample SAMEA2737803) | human gut metagenome | biome: human gut; feature: human-associated habitat; material: faeces | place: China | collected 2012 ...
TTGGTGTACAGGGGATGGTTTTCCCTGTCTGTGTCTGCCGAGGAGGCAGGAAGGATGCCGTCGTAGGTGAGGTGTACTTCTTCCCCTTCCCGCCGGAGCTTGATTTCTGTGCCCGATTCCAGAGAGGAAAGACGGTAGCGCCCTTCTTCCCGGATTACGGAGATGCCTTCTTCCAGTTCCCAGCCCTTGGCGGTGAGGGCTTTGATGAACTGGAGGAAGCTCCACATTTCATAAAGTTTGTCCGTCCGTTTCCACTGGAACTGGTAGAAGCTGGATACATCCAGGCTCTGGGCCGGGTCAGACAGGTTCTTGTACAGGCGGTACAGCACGCTGTACCTGGGGTCCATGAAGACGGTCATAGGCACTTCGCCTTCCGTGGCCGTCCCGGCTTCTTCAAACCAGGGCGCTCTGGATACGCGGCCTATGCTGTCTTTGATGCGGCGGGCCCGCCGGCGGTAGAGGGACAGCCGGGAAAGGGCCTTTTCCCCTGTTTTGTATTCCAGGCCCCAGGTGTATTTCCGAAGCTCCGCCTGTTTTTCCTCCAGCCGGCGGATGGGGCCGTCGATTTCTTCCAGAAACTGCTGCAGAATATGGTCCAAGGCCAGAAGGATGGACTTGGCGAAACGGTTTTCTTCCACATCCCTGGTGATTTCCGTGCGAAGGGCCGGCATGCGCTCTGCCCCGGGCCGCTCTTTCACATGCTGCGGCCGGATGTGGGGGTCCGGGCGCCGTCCTTCTTCCTGCCGTATCTGTTTGAGCCGGAGCACCATGCGGGCATTGGCGGTATGGGACAGTTCGTCCAGCACGCTCAGCACCACCGACGATTCACTGCTGATGGTATAGAAACGGAGAAGCATAGAGGCGTTTAATCCCAGGGCCCCTTCCAGGGCTTTGGAAATATGGATATTCTTTTTCATGAAATCGAAGGACAGCGTCCTGATTTCATCGGTCAGTTCGTCCCGCATATCCTGCCAGCTCTGCTTGCCCATGTACTTGGGCGTGATTTCCATGAGGCCGTACCAGCTTCTGCCGCCGCCTTCCACTGTCAGTACATAGTACCCCGGCACCAGGGGAAAGTCCTGTCCCTCGAAGAGAAGGAGGGGCTGGTCCTGCCGCCGGAAAGGGGCAATGTAGGTCTGGCCGTTTTCTCTTTCCTCGCCGGGAATGGTGACCACGTCCAAGCCGTCCATAGTGAAACGGAAGCCCCGGGGCGCGTCGAAGCGGATGTAAATGTCCTGGTTTTCCGTGAAGGTAAGGCCCGGCGCCCGGTCTTCGGCCAGCTCTTCCGGATGGTCCGTGAAGCGGTTGAAATAGCGCACTCCCTTGTCCCAGCCGCCGGAAAAGGTGAGGGTGAAGGGAAGTTTAGATGGTGTAATCATAGAGTTTCAGCTCCCTGGCTTTTTCCTCCAGTACCTTCCGGGCACCAGTGAAGGAGGACAGGCGGCTGAACCGTTCCAGCACCTCCGGGAGAGAGCCCGTCAGTTCCCCTTTATCGCTGGTGGATACCAGGGCCGCCAGCTGCTGGGCGGAGCCCCGGAGTTTGGTGAGAATGCGCTGCACCACCTGGGCATCCAGTCCTTCTTCCCTGGTGAAGGAAAGGCCCTGGGGAATATTTTCCAGATACCGTCCCATTTGGCAGGCAATGCGGAAGCCGATGCCGCACTGGATGCCGCTCTTGTGGAAAGCATCGTTCAGGGCGTCCAGAAGATCCAGCTCTTCTTCCTTAAGGCCCAGGCCCTCATGGACACAGAAGCTCTCGAACAGGGAGGCCGGCATTTCGGGCCACTCTGTTTTTTCTTTCTTTCCCAGAGACAGAAGGTCATGGAACCGTCCCTGATGGAGGGTGATTACATTGGCCCGGTCCAGGATTTTATCGGAAAAGTGGTAGGTGGATTCGTCCACGTTCACCGTGCCGGTGAAGAGGACGTTCCTGCCGATGGGGATTTCCGCCGGATAGGCGTCGCCGTTGTAGAGTTTCGCCCGAAGGCTGGGATTGTAGAGGCGGATTACCGGATTTTCTTCCTTTTCCAGCACCGAAATGAACTGGGCAAAGTAGTGCTCTGCCCGGGCCAGGTTCATTTCATCAAAGCAGATGAGGAACATTTCATCGGGATGGGCGGCAGCATCGATGAGGAGCTCCGCCAGTCCCGTATCGGCACTGCGGTACACCATGTTCTTCATGTCCACATAGCCCAGAATGTCGCCATCGTCCATCCAGGAAGGGCGTACGGCCAGGAAACGGACCCGGCTTTCCGGCAGTCCCAGGGCCCGGCCGTAGAGGCGTACCAGTCCCGATTTCCCGGTGCCGCTCATGCCGGCCAGAATGGTGAGGCGGGAGGATTTCAGGGAAATATGGAAATTGATGAGGTCATCCTTGTCATAGAGAAAGCCTGACCGGTCGGCCGTTTCAGACAGCCTTTCCAGAAAATCCGCTTCCTTCAGGGTATCCTGCTCCTCCGAGGTGATTTCCTCTTCCCCGCTGCTCACAGGCTCCCTGTCTTCCCGGGACATGAGGCCCTGAATGATCTGATTCACATCTTCCGGGCTGAACCTTTTTTCTCCATTTTCTTCACTGCCAAGGGTGATGGGTTCGCCGTCGGCAAAGGGGTTCACCAGCACGCCGCTGTCTGCCAGAAGGTCGCCGTCAGAAGGCACGGGCTTCAGTTTCAGTCGGAGATCCGGAATGAATTCCTCCGGCACATACCAGAGGGGCGAATGGGTGCAGCGGAGGATATGGGAGAAAAGCTCCGAATTTTTGAAATCCACCACGCCGTAGCCCAGGGGACCGTTATTCTTCACATGGAAATAAGCGCCCCCTTCGCCGATGACGGTGGAGTCAAAGGCATCATCATAGAGCGGTGCAAACACCACCCAGGGCCCCAGTTTCCCCTCGAAATTCTTCGTAGCCGCCACGATGACCCGGGGCTGCACATCATTGTTCCAGTATTTCTTGGACAGTCCCGGCAGCGGCTTTCCGGTGAGAATGTGGCTGCAGAACTTGTTGATATCTCCGGAAAAAGGCGGCTGGTCCACGGTGCCGAAGGCAGGGATGGGATAAAAATGACTGTCCACATCCATGAAGGACGTGGTGCCTTCCAGCTGCATATCATCGAGCACAAAGAATTTATTATTTCTGATGGCCGGCGTAAAGGTGACGAAGGCATCGCCAAAAACGGTCTTCAGGTAATGCAGGGCATCGGCCTCATTGGCAAAGGCATTGTATCCGCAGCCGATGCGGCTCATGAAACCGGTAAACCCGTGCTTTTCCGAATCCTCAAATCCCCGGGGCAGCGGAGAGAGAGGATCCACAAAAAAACGATAATCCTTCATCCCCGGCTGGGGTGTGGACAGCTTCACGCCGGGACGCACCCGTCCCAGCACCTTGCCGTCAGCCTGCCGAAGAGCAAAAAAAGAACTATCGCCATTTCCATAATTTGAGTTATAACTCCCCATATTCAATTTCCTTCTTTCCCGGGCAGCCCCTTTCCCAGGCATGGCTCTTTATGACACCATAAAGTTTGATTTCCCGGAAAGGACTGCCTTCTTAAAATTCTGTACGAAAAATCTTTCGTATCAACCCATGGAGGAAACCTCCGGCGAAATGAGAAAGTCCCGTCATTTCGCGCCTTTGCGGCTTACACTTCTTTGACCCCTAAAACTCTTAGGGATTCTTTATATTTTAACATATAAGAAAGAGGGAGAAAAGAAAATAAAGCAGGGATGAAACCCTGTGTTACAGGCAAAGAAAAAAACGAAGGAAGAGCCCCTCTCTTCCTCCGTTCTCCTACTTCCATTCATCCCATTGATTCGGGAAAATCAGGGCCAGCACCGTTCCCATGACCAGGATGGCGTACTTGATGCCCGAGGGCATGAAAAGGTCCGCAATGATGTACATGAGAATCACCACCGCCGAAAGCTCCCGGCCCCGGGGATAGACCCGGTACCGCTGTATCCAGGAAGCTCCCAGAATCACATTGGCCACAAGGGTCATGCAAAGCTGGATGGCCCCGATGAGGATGAGATTTTTGGCAAAATCCAGCCGCAGGAGATAGACCCCTGTCATGAGGAGAATAGAAAGCACCACCGCTCCCGCCGCCAGAGGCAGCCGCTTCAGGAAGGCCTTCCGGGAAATGGGACGCCGCACATCAAGGGCCGTCTTCTTATAGGTCAGAAAAGCGATAATCAGGGCGGACAGCACATACTCCGCCGTAAAGAACAGATTGGAATCGTAAGGTGTCAATGGTTTATCCTTTCAAGAAATTCATTCATCCGCCAGGGCTTCATCATTGTCCGGAGGAAGCTCTGTTTGTCCCGCCTGCCGGATATACCGGGCGATTTCGATGAGATTGCCGTCGGGATCCCGAAGATAGATGCTCTTCATGGGCCCTCTGGCGCCATGACGGTCCACCACATCCGTAATCACCGGCGCCCCCTTCGCTAAAAGCTCGGACCGCACCTTCTCCATAGGCGTCTCTGTCATGATGCATAAATCGATGCTGCCGGACACGGGATAAGCCGCCGCCGGCTGGAACTCCCCGGGCCGCTGGTGGATATTGATTTTGCAGTTTCCAAACAGAAGGGCATATCGTCCCTTGTCAAAAACCACGGTCATGTCCAGGAAATCCCGATAAAAATGAAGGCACTCCTCCAGGTGGCCGGTGGTGAGAACAATATGATCAAAATTTTTCAGTTTCATAGCGCAGAAACGCTCCTTGCTCCGTAAATTTTATAAATATACTATATTCTATCTGTTTAGGAAGGATTAGTCAAAAGGCGCCGTCGGAATGACAGGCGCCGTCATGACTCTCCCCCATAGTGCCTCCGCAGTCCAGCGAGGCAGGGACAAAAAAAGGACCTCCGAAGAGGTCCCCCATGGCAAGACACTGCGTATGATCTGATTTCAATGAATCGGATATCCCTATTTGGCCAGGGCGTCTTTTCCGCCTGCAATGCCGGGATGGGTCATTTCATAGGGTGAGAGGATGCGGGTCATAGCTTCTTTGGTGACCAGCTGCTTCTTCAGAATGATTTCACGCACCGGTTCGCCGGTGGTGTAGGCCTCTCTGGCAGTGGCAGCGCATTTTTCGTAGCCGATGTGGGGAAGCAGGGCTGTGATGACGCCGACGCTGTGGTCCACCCAGTACTGGCACTGTTCTCTATTGGCTTTCATGGTTTTCAGCAGCTTTTCATTGAAGGTGTTCACCGCATTGGTGAGGAAGCGGAAGGAGTTAAAAATATTGTAGGCAATCACCGGTTCCATGACGTTCAGTTCCAGCTGGCCGTTTTCTACAGCCATGCTGATGGCCAGGTCGTTGCCGATGACCTGGTAGCAGGTCTGGTCAAGCACCTCTGCAATCACCGGGTTTACCTTGCCCGGCATGATGGAGGAGCCGGGCTGACGGGCTTCCAGCTTGATTTCATTGAGGCCGCAGCGGGGACCGGAGGCCATGAGGCGGATATCATTGGCCATTTTGATGAGGGACAGGGCTGTCACCTTGAGGGCACTGGATACCTCGGCATAGCAGTCGGTGTTGTTGGTGGCATCGATAAGGTTCGGCGCCGTTTCAAACCGGAATCCCGTGATTTCCGACAGGGTATAGGGGAACAGCTTGATGTATTCCGGTTCTGCATTGAGGCCGGTGCCTACAGCGGTGCCGCCCATGTTCAAATCCTTCAGGGCCTCCAGGGAGCGGGTGATCCTTGCCATGCCCCGGCGTACCATGGAAGCGTAGGCATTCATTTCCTCGCCCAGGGTAATGGGCACAGCGTCCTGGAGATGGGTGCGGCCCATTTTCAGCACATCCTGAAATTCCTTTCCCTTTTCCTCAAAGCCCTCTGCCAGCCGTTCCAGCGCATCCGTGAGAGCCACAGCCTTGTGGCAGAGGCATACCTTGATAGAAGTGGGGAATACGTCGTTGGTGGACTGGGCCATATTGGCATGGTTATTAGGCGAAATGATATCATAGCGGCCCTTTTCATAGCCAAGAATTTCAAGAGCCCGGTTGCACAGAACCTCATTCATATTCATGTTGATGGAAGTACCTGCGCCGCCCTGGATGGGATCCAGAGGAAACTGGTCCAGCATTTTGCCGTCCATGATTTCATCAGCAGCCTGGATAATGGCTTCTCCAATGGTCTTGTCCATGCGGCCGGTCTTCAGGTTGGTGAGGCAGGACGCCTTTTTCACGGAAGCCATGGATTTGATGAAATCCGGATCCAGATGAGCTCCGGTAATCTGGAAATTTTCCTTAGCCCTCATGGTCTGAACCCCATAGTAAACTTCATCAGGTACTAATTTTTCTCCCAGAAAATCATGTTCCTTGCGCATTTTTAAATTCCTTTCCATGCAGATTCTGCAATAATACAAAATTTTGAAAAATAAGTTCAATGCAATCGGAATGCTCAAATCTATTACTTAAAATCATGCCTATGACCAAAAGCGGCGGGGAAGCCCGTCCCCCCGGAAGGCCTCCCCGCCACGTAAAAAGGCGTCTGATAAAAAGAATATCAGACGCCTTTGCCAGTCATATTCACTTTGAAGAAGAAAGCCTTATGGTTCCTTCATCTGTGGCTAAGTGTACACCTGTCACTGAAATCTGTCAAGTGGTATCTCCGATTATGTATGAGAACGGAAAAAATGATAAACTATAAATAATCAGAATTTTCATGGCCCGCCGCCGGAAAGGAGTTACTATGAATACATCCGCCATACCGCTTGCTGAATTTTCCAGGGAAGAAGGGCTCATTTCACCTGATTTTGAGCACCTTCCCCTTACGCTGCCCCGCCGCTGCCTCATGGCCTTTCTGGGAGAAAAACGGATTGCCGCCTTTGCAGAAAAGAGAGGCGGAAAGGTGCTGGGCACCTTCCTCTCCCTCACCAAGCCCTTTCCCCTCTATGAAATTCCCGGAGAAAAGGAGCCCCTCCTTCTGGTACAGGCGCCTGCCGGCGCCCCGGCGGCAGTGCTCATCGAAGACCGCCTCTTTGCCTACGGCGCAGAAAAAGTACTGGCCATCGGCTGCTGCGGCTCCCTTGCCGACATTCCGGAAAACTGCTTCTTCCCCATCGAAAAGGCCCTCCGGGACGAAGGCACCTCCTACCACTACCTGCCGCCATCCCGTTTCATTGAGCTGGACAAAGAGCCCCTCCTTCACCTGAAAAACTATTTCCGGAAGAAAAATCTCCCCTTCTCCCCTGCTATCACCTGGACCAGCGACGGCTTCTTCCGGGAAACGGAAGAAAAAATCCGGCGCCGCCGCCAGGAAGGCTGCAGCCTGGTGGACATGGAAGCCAGCGCCCTGGCCGCCTGCGCCAGATACAGAGGAAAGGAATTTGCGGAAATCATGTTCACCGCCGACACCCTCTCCTCCCTCACCCACGACCAGCGCCGTTGGGGAAAAGAAAGCCGGAACGCCGCCCTCCTGCTGGGTATGGAAGCACTGGAGGAAATCTAAAGGGGCTGCCCTGGCAGAGGGTCCAGAGAGTGGCCGCAGCGGATGATGGTGCAATGATAACAGCCTCTTCGCAGCCAATGGGCCCATGCCCCGGCATCCATGGTCCCACCGCTTCAGCGGGGAAAAGGTGGCAGCGCAGCTGCCAAAAGGGCCTGCCGGGACGATTCTCTGCCAGAGCGGCAGGCAGCCTGCCATCCTATGGCGGACATCAAAAAGGCTGTGAAACCATTCAGATTTCACAGCCTTTTTGATGTCATCAGCCCAGGTCCTTCAGCAGGTCATCCACATGGGAAGCGGCCTTGACCTTTCTGTATTCCTTCACCAGATTCCCCTCTTCGTCGATGATGAAGGTGGATCTTTCGATGCCCATATACTTTCTGCCGTACATGCTCTTTTCCTTGAGCACGCCGTAAAGGTTCACCACTTTCTCTTCTCCGTCTGAAAGGAGGGGGAAGTTCAATTCATTTTTATCCCGGAAATTGCAGTGCTTTCTGACAGAGTCCCGGCTCACGCCGACGACTGCATATCCCAGAGCTTTGAAGTCTGCCAGGTGGTCCCGGAAGGCCTTGGCCTCCAGGGTGCAGCCCGAGGTGTTGTCCTTGGGATAGAAATAGAGAATCACCTTCTGTCCTTTGAAGTCATGAAGGGATACCTCTTTCCCTTCGTCGGAAGGAAGGGTGAAGTCCGGTGCCGGTTTTCCAATTTCAAGTGCCATATAGTCCTCCTTTACAAGAATGAACTCTTTGTGAATCATTCTGTTAATTCGATTTCTTTCAATATAGTACCACAAAACAGATTTTTCTGAAAGTCTTTTCCATCATAAAAGCGGCAGCCCGGAAGGCGCCGCTTTTTTCATTTCTATTGTATTCCGGAAAGTACCATTTCCTTCCTGCCTTACATGAGTCCTCTCACCAGAATAATGAGGATGAGAAGAGGCAGCACATACTTGAAATAGGGACGAATCCAGCGGGGCATCTTCAAGCCTTCACCAGTATTCACTTCCTTCAGATAATTGTCAAAGCCCCAGCCGTATTTGGTAACGCAGAAGAGGGCGAAAATGATGGAGCCCAGAGGAAGGATCAGGCTGCTGACGATGAAGTCCTCCGTATCCAGGATACCCCGGCTGCCCAGGATATGCACGTCAGACCACAGGTTGAAGCCCAGCACGCAGGGAATGCTGCCGAAGAAAACCAGAGGCAGCAGCACCAGTACCGCCTTTTTGCGGCTCCAGCCGAAATTGTCCATGCAGTTGCCGATGAGAGCTTCAAACACCGCCGTTACCGTAGAGAAGCTGGCGAAGGTCATGAACACGAAGAAAAGGGAGCCCCAGAGCTGACCCATGGGCATATGGATAAAAATATTGGGCAGGGTCACGAAAATCAGGGACGGTCCCTCCGACGGCTCCACGCCGAAGGCGAAGCAGGCCGGAAATATAATCATCCCTGCCAGAAGAGCCACGAAGGTATCCAGCGCCGTAATACGCACCGCTTCTCCGGTGAGCGCATGGTCACGGCTCATGTAGCTGGCAAAGATTTCCATGGACCCCTGGCCCACAGACAGGGTAAAGAAGGCCTGGTTCATGGCTGCTGCCGCCACATTGCCGATGCCCGCTTCCACAGCCCGGTTCCAGTCAGGCAGAAGATAGAACTCCAGCCCCTTTCCGGCTCCCGGCAGAAGGATGCTGTTCACCGCCAGAATCACGATGAGTCCCAGAAGGCCCAGCATCATGCACTTGGTCACCTTTTCCAGACTTTTGGCTACGCCGCCGGCGCATACCAGGAATCCCACCAGCACATTGATACCCATGAAAATCACCATTTCCACAGGGTCCGCCACCATGCTGTCAAAGGCTTTCGCCACCTCCTGCGGCGAAAGGCCGCGGAAGGAGCCATCCAGAAAACGGACGAAGTAATCCACCATCCACCCGGAAATGGTGGTGTAGTACACCATGAGGATAAAGCTCCCCAGAAGGCACACCCAGCCATGGATATGCCACCAGCTGCCCTTGGGCTCCAGGGCCTGAAACCCCCGCAGGACGCTCTTGTGACTGGCCCGGCCTACGGCCAGCTCCATGGTCACCACCGGTATGCCCAGTAAAAGCAGAAATACCAGGTAAAACAGGACAAACACCGCACCGCCGTATTCCCCAGTAATATAGGGGAATTTCCACACATTCCCGATGCCGATGGCGCAGCCTGCACTGACCAGGATGAATCCCAGCCGGGACTTAAAGCTGTCTCTTTCTTCCATTCTTCTTTCCTCCCATTTCCAGATTCTGCAGGAAGATACCCCATCCTGCCGGAAAAGTGAATTTCACGCGCGAAAAAACTCCCTCTCCCATTTCCTGGCAGAAAGAGGGCCGGCTCCTTTGCCGGCATGAAATACACATACTTTTATATTATACAACAGGTTCTTGAAAAGGAAAAGACGCCCTTCTTCCATATAGAAAGCCCTCACCGCACTCAGAGTCTCCCCTCTTTCCGAAAAGAAAGGAACAGGGCAAGGAACTGCAGGAGAGAGAGGATAAGGAGTACCAGTAACGCTTCAGCGGTCCCCAAAGCGGTGGCCCGGGCGAAATCCCCAGCCCCATCTGTCTGGGCGGCAGACACAATGGCCGCAGCCACGGCAGTGCCCACGGCACCGGAGAGCTGCTGGGCCGTGTTGCAGATGGCGTTGCCGTCAGGCTTCATGGACCTGTCCAGCACCGAAAGGCTGTAGGTCAGAATATTTCCTACCGACAGCCCCTGGCCGGCAGCGAAGAAAAGGTAACAAACCGTCAGAATCCCGGTAGACGCAAAAGGCAGGGCGGCGTTGAACAAAACCATGGACAGAATGAGGAGCGCGCTTCCCAGAAGCACCGGCCGCCTGGCGCCGAAACGATCATAAATCCGGCCCGACAGAGGTGCAAAAAGAGCGCCCAAGACGCAGCCGGGCAGAAGGATACAGCCGGCGGTAAAGGCGTTTTCCCCAGTCACAATCTGGGAAAAACTGGGAATTAAAAATCCCAGGGCCAGGCAAATGAACTGGAGCAGCGACAGCCCCAGCGCTCCCAGCACGAAAGGCCTGTTTTTCAAAGCCCGGATATTCAGAAGCGGCCGTTTCCCCTGGTCCATCAAATTCCTCTCCCGATTCCGGAAAAAGAAAAGGGCCAGTAAAAAACCGGCGAAAAGGAGAGCTGCCGTGAAAGTGATACGCCCATGACCCAGCTCCGTGCAGCCCAGAAGAAGGCAGGTGAAGGAAATGGCCAGGTACAGAAGGCCCATGGCATCAAAGGGAGGCCGGCGAAG
>ERZ773202.2191-NODE-2191-length-10688-cov-3.194677_pt1 | contig 10688 bp, 9 predicted proteins | sample MGYA00580998_ERZ773202 | MGnify/ENA primary metagenome ERZ773202 (study PRJEB29015, sample SAMEA2737803) | human gut metagenome | biome: human gut; feature: human-associated habitat; material: faeces | place: China | collected 2012 ...
CTTCGTAGGGTCCGGGGACCGTGCCGTCATCCTTCACGGCCGGGTAGATGCCCTCGTAGTAGTTGCTGCCGGTGCTGATCTCCAGCTTTCCGGAGTTGTTTCTCTTCTCCTCGGCGGAGTATAGCGTTGCGCCGGCCAGAGCGAAGTTATCGGCCAGGGTCACATCCAGGTAGACCCGTCCGTCATCGCCCTTGCGGAAGCGCAGGTTATCCCGATCCAGAATGTAGGGCATTTCGCCGTCGGAGGTGAAGTTGAAGGAGTATGTATTGTTCTTATTGTTCTGTGCGTTCACGCCGTCCACATAAGCGGTGACGGTGTAGGTCATGTGGGTGTTGCTGGGGATCAGCACAATCTCCCTGCCGGTCAGCGCAGGCCATGCCTCACCGATCAGTCCGGCCCGAACCTTTCCAGTGCTGGAGTTGTACATAGCCTTGCGAACATTCATTTCACTCCACTGCTTGTACACGGCGCCGGTATCCGTATCCACGGCTTCCCTGATTCACCAGCGTCAGATGCTGCGGCAAAATCTCCACCTGCTCCCCGCGCGCAATGGCCTTTCCCATTTCCGGATCCAGCTCGTACAGCGTATTGCAGCAGCTCATCTGCACGTAATAATGCCGGTTCCATTTGAAGCATGGGATAAAAAATAATGACAGTACCGTATAAGTCATGAAAACCTGATACCGCCCGTACTTTCCGCATACACCGCAAATAACCGTCTGCGTAAAATCAAGCTGCTTTCTTCCGTCTGTAATTCCCATCATAAAAAACATAATGTCACACTTTCTTTTCTCATCATGATGTAGTTATTATAGCTGTTCCCTTCCCACAAATGCAATCTCATTTTCGGTATTTTATCATATGTACATTTCCGTCCGCCTGTTTTATAATACATCAGGTTTCATCATTGACTACATTATGATTTCAAAACGATACATACAAGGAGACTCTCATGCAAAAAAACGAAGTAAAAGATCTGACCGTCGGATCTCCCATGAAACTGATCTTAAGTTTTGCGATTCCAATGCTTTTTGGATTCCTCTTTCAGCAGTTTTACAACATGGTGGATACCATCATTGTCGGCAAATGCCTGGGCGTGTCCGCACTGGCGGCAGTCGGCTCCACGGGATCCATCAACTTTATGATCATCGGCTTCTGCACCGGTGCCTGCAGCGGATTTGCAATTCCGGTCGCCCAGAAATTCGGTGCCGGAGATTATGACGGCATGCGCAAGTTTGTAGCGAACGCCGGATGGCTGTCCGCAGTGTTTGCGGCAGTCATGACCACCATTGTTGGCTTCCTGTGTATGCGCATCTTGCAGTGGATGAACACACCGGAAGACATCATTCATGGCGCTTATGATTACATTTTTGTGATTTTCCTGGGGATTCCTGTCACATACCTTTACAATATGCTTGCAGGCATTATCCGAAGCCTGGGCGACAGCAAAACTCCGGTCTACTTTCTGCTGCTTTCCTCCCTTATGAACATTGCCCTGGATTTCTTCACGATCCTTGTGCTGGGTATGGGAGTCCGCGGACCGGCACTGGCCACCGTCATCTCTCAGGGAATCTCCGCCGTGCTCTGCCTGATCTATATGATCCGTCATTATCCGATTCTTCATATGAAACAGGGGGAATGGCAGCCAGATGGCAGAATGCTTTGTGCCCTCTGCGGCATGGGAATCCCGATGGGGCTTCAGTATTCCATCACCGCTATCGGAAGTGTTGTGCTCCAGACAGCGGTAAACTCTCTGGGTTCCATGGCCGTAGCTGCAGTCTCAACCGGGAGCAAAGTCAGCATGTTCTTCTGCTGTCCGTTTGACGCGCTGGGCGGCACCATGGCAACCTACGCTGGTCAAAACGTTGGTGCAAAGAAATTGAACCGCGTAAAAGAGGGCCTGAAGGCAGCAAGCCTGATTGGAATCATTTATTCCCTGATTGCCTTCATGGTCCTGCTCTTTGGCGGCAGATACATTGCCCTTCTCTTTATGGACGCAGATCAGACAGAGATCATTGGCCGTGTAGCCACATTCCTGATTGGAAACAGCATGTTCTACATTCCATTAACCTTTGTCAACGTTGTCCGTTTCACCATCCAGGGAATGGGCTTTTCTACCTTTGCGATCCTCGCCGGAGTCTGCGAAATGGCAGCAAGATCCCTGGTTGGATTCTGCCTGGTTCCGGTGTTCGGATTTCTTCCGGCCTGCTTTGCCAGCCCCCTCGCGTGGATCTTTGCGGATGCATTTCTGATCCCGGCATTTTTCCACTGCATGAAAAAACTGAAGGTGCTGTTTGGGGAAACAACCAGATAAATTATCAAAAAATGGCGAGTCAGTTTGCTGCTGACCCGCCATTTTTCCAAATCCACCTTATGCTTTTAAGATCAAGAGTGCCAGTGGAGTCAGCAGCGGAATTGTGGCCGCAGACAGCACTGTAGTGATCATAAAGCCTTCTGTGGCATAGAATACGTCCTTTCCATACCGCTCCGCAAACATGATGGTCATGGCACCGGCCGGACATGCCATTGCGATAAACACGGTAAATGCCACCGTAAAATCAACCCTCATAAAAAACAGAATCCCAAGACCGATAAGCGGAGATAACACCAGTTTCAAAAAACTGATCCAGTACAAACGGATATTTTTCAGACTTTTCCGCACATCTCCCTGCGCCAGATTTGCCCCGGCAATGATCATAGCCAGCGGCGTATTCATGCTTCCGATCATTCGGACCGGCTCAGAGAGCGGCGTTGGGAGCCGGATCTGGAAAATAAAAAAGATCAGGCCAAACACCACCGCCACAATCGTTGGCGTAAAAAGATTCTTCCAGACATCCCGCAGTCTTCCCCGGTCTCCCATCAGCCAGACGCCATGGGTCCAGAACAGGACATTGAAAACCGTAACGTAAGCCGTCATATAAAAAACGCCCTCAGCCCCCAGAATTCCATTGATCAGTGGAATCCCAATAAATCCGCAATTAGAATAAATCGCAGTCATTTTTTCGATCTGCTGCCGTGCCGGATCCCCCTTCATGAAAATCTCAGCCAGGATGATACAGACCAGAAATGTCACAAACGAGACAAACAGGGTCTGCAGCAACCCGTAAAACAGCCTGGGTTCAAAGTCCATCTGATACGATTGAAAAACCAAAAGCGGTGACACCAGCATTAAAAGGACATTCGAAAAGCTTTTTGTTGAAGCTTTATCTATCAGTCCTGTCTTATATGCCAGCACACCGCAAAGCAGAATCACCGCCATCTCTATAATTTTTTCTAACACAATCCCAGCCATCTGACCCTCCTCCTTCTGTATACCCCATCTGTTTCTATTATGACTGAAAACGAAAAAAGCAGCAATGACTTTCTTCATCATTGCTGCTAAAAATAACTGTTCCCAGCGGGAATCGAACCCACAATTAGCGCTTAGGAGGCGCTCGTTATATCCATTTAACTATGAGAACATCGTACGCCAAACGTACCCTTATAGAATAACAAAAATCCATCAAAATAGCAAGACTTACGCCTCTGCAAATTTTGCGGTTCCCTGCATCCAGATCTGCCCCTTGAACCGGCGGCCTGCTTTTGGCTCGCCCATGAGGTCTTTCTGGGCAATTCCCACATGGAATACCATGTCGCTGCAGCTGATGGTCAGGTCATAGACCAGCTCGCCGCTCACCCGGTTCTCCTTGGTCTCAATGCCGGTGATCTCGCCGATAATGGAATACTGGTCGCATTCGATGCCACAGGGCATGAAGCTGGAATCTACGATGGAATACAGATCCTCCTTCATGGCTCTTCTGGAAACCTGGGAGTACAGGTCAATATCCTCAATGGTCAGAGTCTCCATGGCATCCTCGTCGCCCTTCTTGGCAGCCTCTAACAGGTTATTGCGGTCTCTGGCTGCAACCTTTGCCATCTCGATCTGCTTTCTGGTCTTGTGAAGCGGAAGCAGCACCTTGCCTTCAATGGCCAGTCCGGTCAGGTTCACCGACTCCGCGGTCCGCGGCATGCGCATGGCCTTGCGTTCCCGGTACTCAAAGCAGTTTTCCAGGTAAAAGATCAGGGAAATTCCCACCCGGTATTCATCGAGAAGTCCTGCGTACGTTTCTTTTTCCGTGTGTCGCTGAATGGAACAGTCCGTCGTGGAGGAAACATCGGGGGAATTCAGATACGGGTAATAATATTCACACTGGAACGCGCCTTCCTCATCCATCTCGCCCATCATGACAATGCCCATGCCCGGAGCTACCTCAGCCCGCAGCTCGCAGAGATTGGTTTCCTCATCAAGCTGGATCCGGCGCCACTTAGCCGACGGGATCAGCGATGCCAGAAGTTTTTCAATATCACGCTTTTTTCTATATGTGCTAAAGCCAATGCTTCTCAGAAATTTATGCATATGCTCACCTTCTTAATTTTCTGAATTACAGACAGCAGATTTCTCCTGCGCTCGTTACATTATACATGATACGTTTCTGCTTTTCAATTGAAAAGTTGACAGGAGCCTTTTCCGGTAATATCATAAAAACAATTGCTGTGATCTGCAGCATAAAAGAACAAAGGAGGCACACAATTATGAATCAGCATATCCGCACCATCGCCATTCTGGGCGCAGGCGCAGTAGGTTCCTACCTGGTTATGGGACTTTCCGACAAGTATAAAGAAAATCTCTGGGTCATCGCAGATGGGGAACGAAAAGACCGTCTCGCCAAAAATGGCCTGAATATCAATGACAAAGTCTATTCTCTTCATATAAAAACACCGGCCGAAGCCCATGGTGTGGATCTTCTGTTTGTCTGTACAAAATACACCCAGCTTCGCGATTCTCTGCCGGATATCGAGACCATCACTGATAAACATACCATGGTGGTCAGCCTCCTAAACGGTGTCGACAGTGAGGAGCTCATTGGTCAGCGCATCGGCATGGAGCATATGATTTACTCTCTGATCCGCATTGCCTCCCATCGAATCGGAAATTCCATTCATTTTTCACTTCCAAAAGGCTACAACGGAATCTACATCGGAATCCCGAACCAGCCTGCCTGCCAGGATCCAAGGCTTGCTGCTATTGCGGAGATTTTTGCTGACACACCGGTTACTCTTCATTTAAGTGATGATATCCTGCTAGATATGTGGGATAAATTCGGCTTAAATGTTTCCCGCAATCTACCTCAGGCCATTCTTGGTGTCGGCATCGGAGTTTATGATGACAGCATCTATGCAGATGCCATTATGCGCAGAATGCGCCATGAGGTTGTCCTGGTAGCCAATGCAAAGGGCATTCCCTTAACAGATGAATTTAAAGCCGCCAAATGGCTTCCGTCCCAGCGCTATTCCACCCTGCAGGATCTTGATGCACACCGACATACCGAGATTGATATGTTTTCCGGTGCCCTGATCCGCATAGGAAAAGAGGTTGGCGTGGAATGCCCTTATAATGAAATGACTTACAATCTGATCAAAGCACTGGAAGAAAAGAACGACGGAAAATTTGATTATTGATCTGTGTTTAATTCTTCCGGATATATCTGTTTTCCGAATTCAAAGGCTTTTTGCAGATAACCTGTGCGTTCAATCTTTGGTTCGCCGTTGGTGTTTCCGCAGCCGCCTGCTAACAGCATGCCTTTATCATGAAAACCTATATAATTCACCACCGCAAGACGATAGAAGGATACCGCCTGCTCAAAAGCCCAGCAGGAAAAAACACGTTACCAAATTCATAACAAAAGAAAATGAAGAGGAGAAGCCGCGTGTGTTTGCGGCCTTTCCTCTTCATCCTGATCCATAGCAACTATAACAAATGACTGTTATTGATGATGATCACACCATCTTCCATTTTTTCAATATTCGCTTTTCCGATGATGCCCCTCTGGATTTTCAGTATATCCGTCTAATACCACCATTCTCATAAGCCCAGAATCCCCATTTAATTCTACTCTGCAATTTTTCTCTTCAAATATTCGATACTGCAATCATACACCTGATTTTTCCATGAAACCGAACTAAATTGATGATTGGATCCTGGAATAATCTCAAGTTTTACATGCTTTCCATACAGATCCAGATATGGTCCAATTGCATAAACCGGCACCTTTTCATCTAACTCTCCATGAACCAACAAAACTTCCTTTTCATATCCTGCAGCCCGCTTAACAATATCAAGCTTACGCATCTGGCTCAGGAACTCACTGGACATCATTAATCCTCCGATATCGTAAGTCTCTTTATAACTGCCCGGAATCGCATGCACTCTGCTGCTGATATCATAATATGCCACATTGCCAGGTGCCCACATAATTGCTCCCTTGGGCTGTAATTCCGGAATGATATTTGAAACAATTGCTCCGCCAAGGCTGTGTCCTACCGGATAAAGATTATCCGGATCACACCAGCTCTGTTCTTTTGTCCAATTATAAATTGCCTTTGCCTGCTCAATCTCATCCAGATAACGCATCTCAGAAAAATCGCCGTCACTCTCTCCACAACCGTAAAAATCAAATTTCACACAGGCAATTCCGTTTTCCACACACTTTCTTGCAAAAAGCTCATGTAGCCTCATAATACCAATCCGGTCCACGCAGAATCCATGGTAAAAACACACGGTTGGGAATGGCCCGTCTCCCTCTGGAGTTCTGACATCTCCGCGAATCAATTTTTCATCGACCATTAATTCTACATTCATAAACATATCGCACTCTCTCCTTTTTATCCGTTATATACATAGCCAAGCAGTTTCGGCAGGAACATGGTAATCTGTGGGAATATGATCAAAAGCGCAAGAAGCAGATATAATACCAGAATCATCGGAAGCGTATCCTTAAAAATTTCCTCAAAAGTTGTGTTGGAAACTCTCTGCGCTACAAACAGATTGCCTCCCATTGGCGGTGTGATCATGCCAATACAAAGGTTGATCACCATGATAATTCCAAAATGAAGCGGATCATAACCAATTGCAATCGCGATCGGTGCAAAAATCGGTCCAAATAATACAATGGAAGAAATCGTATCCAGAAACATACCAATAATCAGTAACGCAATATTGATCATCAGCATGATCAGTGCCTTTGAAGATGTTACAGAAAGCATCCACTGGGTCACCATAGTCGGCACGCTGTTCATAGTCAGAATACGGCCAAAGGTATTCGCCGCACCAAACAGTACCATAATGGTTGCTGAGGTAATTGTCGCGTCAAACATAGCCTGACAGAAACGCTTCCAGGTCAACTGATGATACACAAATACCGCTACAATAATTGAATAAACCACACCGATTACGGCAGATTCGGTCGGGGTAAACACACCGGAATAAATACCACCCAGAATAATGATCGGCATCAGAATTGCAGGGATCGCGTCTTTCAGCACTTTTGCTTTTTCCGCGGCGGTTTTTGCCTGCGTTTCTCTTCCCTTATATCCACGCTTCTTACTGGTAAAATAGTTATAGATCATCAATGCAACACCCATTAAAATACCAGGAATGATGCCGGCAATGAACATATAAGATACAGAAACGCCAATAGTGACACCATACATGATCATGGGAATGGACGGCGGGATAACCGGACCAATGGTACTGCCTGCCGCGATCAGTGCGCCGCTATAGCCTTTGGAGTAACCCTGGGATACCATAGCTCCGATCATAATACCGCCTATAGCTGCAGCTGTTGCCGGACCGGAACCGGAGATTGCAGCAAAGAACATAGAAGCAACAATCGCTGCCATACCAAGACCTCCAGGCATGTTTCCTGTCATCATTTCCGCTACATCAACCAGCTTTTTTGCGATTCCGCCATACTCCATCAAGCTTCCGACCAACATAAAAAACGGAATTGCCATCAAAGAAAACGAATCCATACTGGTCACCATGGACTGGGCCAGCATCTGAATCATATTGCCTCCTCCGCCCAATGCAAATGTAGCCACACAGCTCAATCCCAAACTCACCGCAATGGGAACAGTTCCGATCAGGCATACAAACAATACCCCTAACATTGTTCCTATCATATGTTTATCCTCCTATTCCTGTTCTGTACTGCAGAATTCTCCTACACGTCTCTGGATGATACGAATACTCATTCCAGCCATGCCCAGCACTCCGGCAAGATACATGATCCATTTCGGTACCAGCGGAAGCGCGGATAATACCTGACCCTGGTTTTTCACCAACATCATGACACCAAAAATCTGCCAGGACAGATAAAAACCGTAAATCACTGCCACAATATCTCCAAGAAAATAAATGGTTTCAAATATTTTGGGATTTTTCTTAAACATAAGCGATAATGCCGTAACGCGCATATGTGCGTTAATCATGCCGGCCCAGCTAATCCCGGCAAAAGAAGTCCATACCAGAAGCAGCCTTGCAAGCTGTTCGCCCCAAGAAAGCGTAAAATTAAACACAAATCGCGTCACTACATTCAGCGCAATAATCACTGTCATTACAAGAAACATACTCACAATCATGTACTTTTCTATCTGATTATAAAAAGGTACTTTTTTTCTGTTTTCTTCCATTCTGTTCTCCTTATAACATAGGCTGCCGATCTCCGGTAACCCTGATTCCGACAGCCTGACTGATAAATTATTTTACATATTTCTGGTTGATCTCATTGACCTGGCTGATCAAATCTTCTCCAATTTCCGGACCATACTTATCATAAACCGGCTGTGCCGCGTCTTTGAATGCCTGACGTTCCTCATCAGTCAGTGTGATTACGACGTTCGTTCCGTTATTTCCGATCTTTTCTTCAAGTTCAGCCTCATTGCTTGCAGATAATTCACGTTCATAGGTTACCATCTCGTTGACACATTCCCGGATCAGCTTCTGATCAGACTCGCTGAGGGAATCCCACCATGTTTTGGATGCCAGAAGTGGGCTGGTATCGTAAATATGGCCGGTCTTGATGATGTATTTCTGTACTTCATACAGTCTGTTTCCGTCAATATTCGCGAATGGATTTTCCTGTGCGTCCATGGTTCCGTTCTGGAGAGCGGTGTAAAGCTCAGAGAATGCCATCGGAACAGCAGATGCGCCTAATGCATTAAAATGATCAATATGCATCTGGTTTTCCATAACACGAATCTTTAAGCCCTTCATGTCCTCCGGCTTATGGATCTCCTTGTTTGCTGTCACATGACGCCAGCCGGTTGCCAGCCATGCCATTCCCTCAAATCCTGCCGGCTGCAGATTTTCAAAAATTGTCTGTCCAACATCTCCGTCCAGCACTTCTTCTGCTGCTTCGTTAGACTGGAACAGATACGGAAGATCCAAAAGCTTGGTTGTCTCTGTAAATGCTCCCAGAAATGCTACTGACGAAATAGCCATTTCCAGAGTTCCCATCTGAAGCTGCTCTAATAACTCCGTATTATTGCCAAGAGCAGATGCAGGAAATACATTTACCGTAATCCTGCCTCCGGTCTTTTCGTTCAGCATATCACCTAATTTTTTTGATGCCACATCAATCGGTACACCTTCCTGACTTACATGGGCAATTTTAATTGTAATCTTATCCCCCTGTGTGTAATCCGTACCATCTGACGTATCCTGTGAAGCAGCTGCATCAGTCGTTTCCACTTTTGTTTCTGCAGCGGCCTGACTCTGTTCGCTTCCCTTCCCTGCATCTGCAGAAGTCTGAGAACTGCCGCCGCATCCTGCTACAGATAAAGCTGTCAGAGATACTGCTGATGTAAGCGCAATCAGTTTCTTAAATGTTTTCTTCATGTTGTAACCTCCCGTTTCTTACTGACCTTGTTTCCTGTTTCGAATGTGCCTTAAGTATAGCAACAGGCATATTTAAAAACAATATTGGTCGGATATAACAAGCTCTCTTCTTTTTTGTATTTTCAGCACACCATATTTATATGTGCTGAAAATTACTTCCGTATTCCAGGGTGATTTTTATGCTTTTTTCAGCATTTTTCCAGTCTTTATGTGTTGATTCGATAATTTTTCTTTTTTAAGATTGTATCTCGTGCACATTTCCGATCTTTTCATTCAATGTTATACTTCCTGTATAAGGAGGTCATACCATGTACTTAAGTGATTTAAATCTCCAGTTTTTAATCAGCAACATTCAGACTGTATGCAATAAAACCATTTTGATTGCCAGTCCTTCCTGGCAGGCACTTAGCTGTACTCACACCGATGTTACTTCCTATACACAGGATGTTCTCACCTACTGTATCGCAACCAATGACCCAGACAAGGCCGCACAACACTTCGGAATCACCATTACACCTTTTTACGTGGAAGAAACCCTGGTCTGTTACTTTCTGATCTTTGACAAAAACAGTGTTCAGCTATCTGCTTATTTAAAAACGCTGACCAGCCTTCTTATTGCTCCGCAGATATCAGATCGGCACAGCCAAATGGCCAACACCCGAAGTATTCTGGTAAATCAGCTCTCCAACATCCACCAGGGAATCTCGGAAATTGAACCGATCATGAAGGATTTCGACTACCGCTATAACTGTCCACGCTGTGCCATCCTTCTTGAAATCGCACATCAGAACAAACATGCCTTCAGCTATAAATTTGATTCTTCCGAAACCGCAATAGAGAGCCTAATCACCAGTCACTCTCTCTATTCAAAAGATGATATTTTCGGATTTTTAAGTTCAGAACGATATGTGATCTACAAAGACACTCAGAACCTTTGTGAATCTGACCGGCCGGACATGCTTTCCGGCTA
>ERZ773202.2195-NODE-2195-length-10672-cov-4.788264_pt1 | contig 10672 bp, 12 predicted proteins | sample MGYA00580998_ERZ773202 | MGnify/ENA primary metagenome ERZ773202 (study PRJEB29015, sample SAMEA2737803) | human gut metagenome | biome: human gut; feature: human-associated habitat; material: faeces | place: China | collected 2012 ...
CTCCCCAGTAGGGAGGGGAGTGAAATGTACTGCAAACATATTATATTGATAATGTTTAGTGGTAAAAACAGATAGAAAACTGAGTAGCAACAGCATTCTACTCTCCTCCCTGCGGGGGAGGGGTCGGGAGTGGGGCTTTCATTAAAATAAAATCATTATGAACAAGATATTCAATCAATTATTTCTGTATCTTTGTGTTGCCTTGTTCTTTGCAAGCTGCAACAACGACGGAGACACAGTCTATGTTGACGGAATGGCACCTTCAGAACTTATCGCCACATCGTCAGACGTAAAACTCGACATAAGCCAGCGTGCCAAGGTAGTGCTGCAACTTGCATGGAAAAACCCGACATTGCTGTCAAGCGACGCCAACAATCCGGTCACCGGCGACCTGCTGAAGACATACATTGAAGCTTCAACTTCTGAAAACTTCGCTAACGCAACGTCTACTGCCGTCACCTCACTTACAAAAGCTTACACCGGAACCGAACTCAATACACTCGCCAAGAGCCTTGGCATCAACGTCAACACAGCCGGTCTGCTCTACTTCCGCATAAAGTCGTTGCAGGGAGAGAATATGGAGCCGCTATATAGCAATGTGTGTTCAGTTACCGTTACACCTTATTATGTTGACATGACCAAGCTCGCAGTGCTCGCAACCAACAAGGTTGACACCATAGCTTATCTGCATTCGCCTGAAGCAGACGGCGTGTACACCGGCTACATGAACGCTACTCCGTGGCTCAACTGCTATTTCTATGAATACTCAGGCGACACCTGGGGCAACTACGCGGTTGACGGTCATGCCTTCGAAATATCAAATGCGAGCGATGCATGGAGCTGTTGGTTTGCTGATGGTAGCGGAGCCTGGTTTGTAAAGGTTGACACCAAGCAAATGGAATGGACCGCTACCCTACTCTCACAGATTCGTGCCAACGGCAACGACATGACCTATTACAGCAAGCGTCAGCAATGGGGATATTACATAACGACTACCGCCGACAACGAGAAGGTTACGATTGATGCCGATGCAAAGGAGTATAACAAGACGACACGAACCGACTATGCCGACGAAAAGACTCTTCACTTCGACGCAAACGACGGAAAGCTCTCGCAGGCTTCGGCTTCTACGGGCATCAACATAGCCAAGGCGGGCACTTATACGATAATCGTTGCTGCCGACGGAAAGGGTTATCTCACCTATTCGGTGGTTGAAGGCAAGGTTGACTTTACCGCAACGGACGAGCCGCAGGTTAAATATCCTGCCGAACTCTACATGGTTAAAAAGGATGACGTATCCGTTGAGCTTGCCCGACTCGCCAAGACTGGCGAGACGACATATAGCGGTACATACACACTTACAGCCAAGTGGGAGGAATTCAAAATTGTCGACCGCGAGAATTCTGTAGTATATGGCTCTGATCCGAGCGACCAATTCACACTCTCTTCAGATGCCGGAGCATGGAACATATGGTTTGACGATAATGTCGAAGCAGGCAAGACAGTGACCGTAACGGTCGACCTGAAGACGATGAAATGGGGCCGCACCATAATGGAATAGGAACTTCTACAAACCGATAGTTCCGACCATAAAACCTCCTTGATTTATGAATACGTTATCATCTGCCAATGAATACGTTATCGTTGACCAATGAATACGTTATCGTAGGCTTATGAATACGTTATCGTTTTTCATCAATCAAAGTACAAAACAAAAAGAAACAAAACGACAAACAAACAAAACGCTCTACCCTTCACTCCCTCCCTACTGGGGAGGAGTGGAACGGAGCCTTTACATTATATTATATACAATGAAAAAATCATTCCTTAAACCGCTTCTACTCGCTGCATTGGCGTTCGTCACGTTATCTTCGTGCAGCGACGACCACGATACAATTCCGCAGAAAGAACCGACCTATGACATGACCGGTTTTGCAAAGGGTGCCGACGTGAGCTGGCTCACACAGATGCAGGCTTCAGGCAAAAAGTTCTACAACAGCAACGGTACCGAGCAGGACTGCATGTCGCTCTTGCGCGACCTTGGTGTCAATTCCATACGTCTTCGTGTATGGGTTGATCCCGCAGACGGATGGTGCAACAAGAAGGATCTGCTCACTAAGGCATGGCATGCGAAGAATCTTGGCGAGCGAATAATGGTAGATTTCCACTATTCTGACTCATGGGCCGACCCTGGCAAGCAGAACATCCCTGCTGCATGGAACGACTTCAAGGACGACCTCGACAAGATGAAGGCTGCCGTAGCAGAACATACAACCGACGTACTGAAGTATCTTAAGAACAACGGCATTGATGTCGAGTGGATACAGATAGGCAACGAGACTCGTACGGGAATGCTTTGGCCGCTCGGTCTTGCAAGCGACGACAACTTCAGCAATTACGCTGCGCTCAACAATGCGGGCTACGACGCTGCCAAAGCAGTCTATCCCAATGCCCAATGCATCATACACATTGACAAGGGCAACGACCTTGGCGGATTCACATGGATGTTTGACGGACTGAAAGCAGCCGGTGCAAAGTGGGACGTTATCGGTATGTCGCTCTATCCCGAAGACAACAACTGGCAGAAGGCGACCGACGACTGCCTCGCCAATATCTCTACTCTCGCCACACGTTACAACAAGAAGGTGATGATATGCGAGATTGGCATGCCATGGGACTCGGAAAATGCCGCTGCAATGATGCAGAAGATGGTGGACGGATGCAAGGCCAAGGCTGAATGTCTGGGCATTTTCTACTGGGAACCGGAATGTTACGGAGGATGGAACGACTACAACAAGGGTGCGTTCGACTCTAACGGCAAACCGACCGATGCTTTCAAGAATTGATAGTTGAGAATTATTATTAAACTCAATATATAATCTACATTTAATATATAATCAATGAATCGTTTATATACATTAATATATAATATACCCAACAGCATACCTCTCCCCTCCCTGCGGGGGAAGGGCTGGGGGTGGGGCTTCTGTGGCTTCTGCGCCCTTTCTCTCGCCGCATCGCTCACCGCTTCTGCCCAACGCAGCACAATCAATCTGAAGCAATGGCAGTTCTCGCGCGACAGCATCAACTATAAAGCTGTCACCGTTCCGCACGACTGGGCTATAAACGGACCCTTCGACAAGAAGTGGGATCTACAGTTTGTTGCAATAGAGCAGAACGGCGAAAAGGAGAAGACGGAGAAGTCGGGACGCTCGGGCGCTCTGCCTTGGATTGGACGTGGATTCTATAAGACTACTGTCAACTTGAAGCGACTGTCCAAGACAGCCATACTGGAGTTTGACGGAGCCATGGCAGACCCTCATGTGTATATTAATGGTAAGCTGGCGGGCCACTGGGCTTACGGATATAACGCCTTCCGTGTTGATGCTGCGCCATACTTGAAGAAAGGAAAGAACGAGATTAGCGTGAGCCTCAACAACCGCGAGGAGAGTTCGCGATGGTATCCGGGCGGTGGATTGTATCGTCCCGTACAACTCGTGATGAATGTCGATGCAGCAACAATCAATCCTTGGGGTTGCTATTTCCGCACAGAGTCGATAAACAAAGGCAAGGCTGAGGTGAGCATCTGCACCAATATAAACAATGTAGACAAGACTCTCTCGATAGAAAACCAGCTTGTCGATGCCACGGGCAAGGTTGTGGCGCAGTTCAAATACGGCGACTTCGACGCTCAAGGCAATGTTGTGAAGACGCTGACTGTGGACAATGCGCAGCTATGGTCGCCCGAATCACCTTATTTATATAAGCTCGTCACACGCCTCTACCGCAACAACCGCCTCATCGACCAGACTCAGCAGAAGGTGGGAATACGCACGGTACGTGTGGCGCAGTATGACGGTTTCCAGCTGAATGGAGTTTCGCGTAAGATAAAGGGCGTGTGTCTGCATCACGACCTGGGTCCGATAGGTGCCGCAGTAAACAAGGCTGCGCTTATCCGACAGATACGCACAATGAAGGATATGGGTTGCGACGCCATACGCACGGCTCACAATATGCCGTCGACATGGCAGATGGAGATATGCGACTCGATGGGTATGATGGTGATGGCAGAGAGCTTCGACATGTGGATTTATCCTAAATGCAAGAACGGCTACGCCCTCAACTTCAAGCAGTGGGCTGACCGCGACATGGAAAACCTTGTGCTCAACCACCGCAACCATCCCTCTATCATCATGTGGAGCATAGGCAATGAGATACCCGAACAATGGAGTGAGGAGGGCAGTAACATCTCCGAGCATCTGCAGGACTTATGTCATAAGTTAGACCCGACACGCCCCGTAACGCAGGGAATGGACCAGGCTGAGGCTGCGCTCAATTCGGGCTTTGCCCAAGTGATGGACGTTCCGGGCTTCAACTATCGTGTACACAAGTACGACAAGAACATACGTCAGTTGCCTAAGGGATTTCTCCTTGGCTCTGAGACAGCCTCAACAGTCAGCTCGCGCGGCGTATATAAGTTCCCCGTCGAGCCTTCCGACTCGAAGAAGTATGCCGACGGCCAGTGTTCAAGTTATGATGTTGAGTATTGTCCGTGGAGCAATCTGCCCGACGACGACTGGCAGATGCAGGACGACCGCGACTATGTGATAGGCGAGTTTGTATGGACCGGCTACGACTATCTGGGCGAACCGTCGCCCTACGACGAGTATTGGCCGTCGCGTTCGAGCTACTTCGGCATCTGCGACCTTGCGGGTCTGCCCAAGGACCGTTACTACCTGTATCGCTCACACTGGCGCAAGGACGACGCTACGCTGCACGTTCTGCCGCACTGGACATTCCCCGGACGCGAGGGCGAGACCACTCCTGTCTACTGCTACACGTCGTATCCGATGGCAGAACTCTTCGTCAACGGCAAGAGTCAGGGCAGAATTGCAAAGAATCCCGGCTCACGTCTGGACCGCTACCGTCTGCGTTGGAACAACGTGCAGTACGAGCCGGGCGAGATACGCGTTGTGGCTTACGACTACGACGGCTCGCCTAAGGCAGAAAAGACAATACGCACGGCGAGCGCTCCGGCACGTATCGTGCTGAAAGCCGACCGCAGCAGCATCTCGTCGAAGGGCGAAGACCTCGCGTTTGTGACCGTATCGGTAGTTGACAAGGACGGCAATCCGTGCGCCACGGCAACCAACAAGATGAAGTTTCATGTAACGGGCGCTGCCAAATTCCGTGCAGCCTGCAATGGCGACGCAACATCGCTCGTGCCATTCAATTCTACAGAGATGCCGCTGTTCAGCGGCGAGCTGGTAGTAGTAGTGGAAGGAATGAAGCACGGCACGGCAACACTCAGCGTCTCAACCGAAGGTTTGCCCATGGCAACGCTGCCCATAATGGTGGAATAAATAAAAGTGTTGCATATACGATTTACCGATCTCTGCTTCCTTCTGATTCCACCTCGCGATTGGCACCCTTGCCTTTGACTATGCAATTCACGCTATTAGGGCTTGCTCGGGACTTTCACCCGTTAGACAATGCTCATGCCGAGCGTACTAAAAGGGACGGACACTATATGTCCGTTCCTCATTGCTAAAAAATAAACCAAAGAAGAGATTATGAAATTTATCAAACCCGTCATGGCAGCAATGCTCCTCGCATGTCTGCTTCATTTGCCTTATGGCTATTATTCTTTAGTGCGCTTTGTCGCCATGGTTGTGTTTGCCGTCTTGGCATACCAATATTATAAGGAGAAGAACAACCCCCTCATGGTAACGTTTGGAGCCTTCGCCTTGCTGTTTCAGCCCTTCATGAAAATAGCGTTAGGGCGCGGTCTTTGGAATCTGATAGATGTTGTTGCCGCTGCCATTCTCATTGCTTTATGGGCTAAAGAACAGAGAAAATAAATATTTCGCATCTCTATAGTAAAAAATACACAAGAATATTTGGAGGATAAAAATATTGTTCATATCTTTGCGGTGTAATAATTACACAAGACAAGAATATGGAAGAAAAAATGTTCTCTTACAAATATCCCCACCCCGCTATCACCACCGATTGCGTGATCTTTGGTTTTGACGGCACACGCCTTCAGGTTCTGCTTATAGAAAGAGGCCTTGAACCATACAAAGGCAAATGGGCTTTTCCCGGCGGCTTCATGAAGATGGAAGAGTCGGCAGAGCAAGGAGCCAAACGCGAACTGATGGAAGAGACGCATGAAGGCCGAATATATGGAACAGTTTCATGCCTTCACCGATCCCGACCGCGACCCTCGTGAGCGTGTCATCACCATTGCCTATTATGCGTTGTGCAAGATACAAGAGGTCAAGGGTGGCGACGATGCAGCAAAAGCCCAGTGGTTCAGCATCGACGAGATACCGCAACTGGCGTTTGACCATGACCGCATTCTGCGTCACGCCCTATCTGTTCTGCGCGAACGTCTTCATTTCCGGCCTATCGGCTTCGATCTGTTACCCGAAAAATTCACGATGAAAGAGCTGCAGTCGTTGTATGAAGCAATTCTGAATGTAAAATTTGACCGCGCCAACTTTGCCAAAAAGATGCTTCGTTTCGACTTGCTGAAAAAACTCGACGAGACGGTTTGGCCTACACCCAAACGTGAGGCAGCGCTCTATAGTTTCAACAAAGAAAGCTACGAAGAGCTTAAACAGAAAGGATTTCGTCTGGAGTTTTAAAACACAAAACAACAACATAACAACAACACAACACTCAACTGTCATTATGAAAAACCTATTAATGGCCGCTGCCGTTGGCGACATTGCAGGCAGCGCTTACGAAGGCCGCACACATCGCACAAAAGATTATAACGCCGTGAAGATGTTCTCTTCAAGAGCCCATTTCACTGACGACACGGTGCTCACCTTTGCCTGTGCCGAAGCTTTTCTGAAGAACAAGAACATGGCAGACAACCTCTGGATGTGCGCCAACCAGCACCCACACGCCGGCTACGGCCACCGATTCAAACAGTGGATTAAAGACCACGACCATGAGCCATACGGGAGCATGGGCAACGGCTCAGCTATGCGCTGCAGTTCGGCAGGATGGTTGGCACGCACAAAAGAGGAGTGCATAGACCTCGCCACGCAGACAGCGGCCCCCACGCACAACCACCCTGAAGGCATAAACGGTGCTGTGGCAACAGCCCTCGCCATCTTCTATCTTAAGAACGGCAAGGACAAGGAGTTTGTGCGTCAGCATGTGCTCGACCAATACTGCCCGTTCTGGAGCGGAAAGACCTACGACGACATTCACGACTCCTACTCGTTCTTCTCCAACAGTCCCGGCACCGTTGGTCCTGCCATTCTGTGCCTTATCGCCTCTACCGATTACATCGACTGCCTACGTCTTGCCATCTCCCTCGGTGGCGACTCCGACACGCTGGCTGCCATCGCCGGTCCCATGGCCTATGCTCTTTACCGCGAGATGCCCGCCCCCTTGGTCTATCAAGCCTTAAAGTCGCTACCCGACTGGATGCAGCGCGTAAACGCCGCCTTTGACCAGCGGCGCGAACAACTTGGAACAGTGGAGTAACGCTTCATCGCCACCGACACGTCGCGACTATCCTGGTTCGTTCTCAAAGTCAAGTATCCATACTGTGAACCATTACGAACTTGTTTCGTATCTATAATTTTAATACTTTTGCATCAGAGATTTAAACCTCAACACTGCATGCTATTGCAAGAAAGCAAAAGCTGGATGAAAAAAATAACTAATTACTTTAAAAAGAACATACGCTATGAATGTTTTTTCAATGGAACGTATCTTTAAGAGGTCGGAAAGAAACAAGAACCTGTTTTTTAGTGCCGACACATATTGTTATCCATTAATGTTTTATATGGTTAGCGATACAAGATTACCAGACTGCCGTTTTTGTGATTCTAAAGAAGTAGCAGAGAGCATGTTGGCCGAATGTAACAGCGAGCGCCCTTCACTTGTCTGCCTTTGGAACACAGCTGTACTCTCGTTTTACGGAGATGCTATGATAGAAAATTCGTTTAAGAGAGACGTAGCATTAGCCAAAAGTCTAATTCAAAAAATATATCGACGGAAAAAAGAATTGTTAGTTGACGATTGGGACAAACGACATGTGTATAGACAGCTCTTCGACTTTCGATCGTACATCAACCGCCCTAATGTGCTGAACGAAATAAGCTGGAACCTTGAATACATGAAAGAAGAAGATCTTTTCTCATTTAATAGTGTTTTGTATAATAATCATTTCGCTGAGCAAGGTTTGCTACAAGAGTTTTCAGCACTAAGTGTAGAGGAAGGATGGCATTTCGCAATAAACAGAAATCATATATCCAATTGGGAAGATATGTACATAAAGAATAGTAAATATGAAGATGAATATGAAGGTTTATATATAATCTATTTGCAGAACAAAGAAATACTGAAAATGTATGCGCAAGATAAAACAGGAAGGAAAGACAACGACTTCTTTAAACATCTATGCATAAGCAATAGTGAGGTGGGCGGTTGGAACCTCCTACTATTCCTTGAGGGTTTCTTTCATGTAACAGTAAAAAAGGTTTTAAACAATGTTTATCATTTCTGTCCCTATGTGAAGACTGAAGAAGAGATAACGGCAATGTGCAAAAGCAGTTGCACAACAGATCTGCACCGCCCTGACGAATACTTGCCATACGGTGACTCAACGATGATTGATGAAAACCGATGCCGCATAGATATTGTGTTTAAACGACGCCTTGAGCCTGAACACGAAGACAAACGCATACATGCCGCACTGCTGCTAAACAACAATCGTCTGGCAGGGGTGGCGATAGAAATGGTATATGACAAACATTAAAAATACAAATATTATGGAAAAGAATGTGGACAAGAAGAATCCGCTTGAAGAGCTCATAAAAAAGCACTATGTGAGCGGCGAACAAACTTATGACTACGCTGACAATGCAGAACTTGAAGACTACCTCGACCGCTTGGAGCAAAAGCGGCAAGAGGAAGAGGAGATGATAATCCCTTGCATTAACAGTTAAACGGACGAGCAAGCTAAAAGTATTGCAACGCTCCCCACGTCAATGCCCTTGGGAACGCGCACAACATCACAAAGCGACACAATTTTAAGCCTGTGTCCAAAAATTCTTAAAAAGGAATGCTATTTCTCGAAAGAAAGTGCTAAATTTGTACTGTTCCGTACAACAGCCGCGCAACAGCATATATACCAACAGCGGCAAAAGGGACACACATAATGAAAAAGGCGTAACTGTACGCTTTGGTTTTGACGCTATAAGAATCTCGCAAATTCCAATCAGTCTGTCAAAAGCCGAGCAGCAGCGACGCCCTGTGTGATGTATTGATAACAGCCCGTATTGGCTTCAGACAGTTTCTACCGTCAGTGGTCAAAAGGACTATTATATACATTACATCGACGTGAGGCTTTCGCTTCGTAAACCCAGATAGACTTATTGAATTTTATTGATCTTGTTTTAATAATTAGATAAAGCAAATAGTACATGAACACGATAAATGGTTATATTGAAATAAATGGGGTTATTAATAAGGTAACCTCTATAGATGATTTGCATCATGTCGTTGAAAGTTTAGGAAAAGAATTTACAGAAATGACAAAAGAGGATTATGAGAGGTTAACATTAAAACCAGACAATCCTTCTGCTGGTAAGATAGATGATTGCAAAGTGTTATATAGCAATAATTGCTTAGTAAAAGCAACGATAGGTATGGAACAATACAAAGTCAAAGAGGGTACAAAAGCAATTTGTTCCAACGCATTGTACTATAACAATGCTTGTCGTTTTCTTAAGAAGGTCACTTTTCCTATTACATTAATTGCAATAGGAGAAGAATCTTTTTTTTACAATAATATTAATACAATATTGTTTGACGATAATATCCAGTATATAGGAGAAAAAGCTTTCTCTGGCTGTAAATATCTGGATATACCATGTTTAAGATTACCAAAGAACCTTCGTTATCTTGAGGCAAACGCGTTCGAGGGTTGCGAAAAAATACAATCCGTAATATTTGGTAATGAGATAAAAGAGATTGGAAGCCATGCCTTCAAATCATGTACATCTTTGGAGACTGTATATATACCAAACACTGTTGAACGTATAGGTTCTGGTGTCTTTGACGATTGTTTTAAATTTAAAAGTATCTTTATCCCTATTGGTACTAAGAATAAATTTGCAGATTTTTTTCCTTTCGACACAGAAAAACTTGTTGAAATAGAAGGAAACGATTTCGTATGAAAAAAAACATCATTGGCATTTAATATTAGAACCAAATATGTCAGCTCCAAAAACTGGAGTATATTTGTTTGCCATCAGAAATGACAATCATATTTCTTATGAGTGTCACAAAATGGATGAAGGCGATTCTTTTTATAGTGCAGCAGGTACGTCGTCTACCGACCCAACAGATTGGTTTGTCCCAATTGCTTATCATTTCTGTAAAAAATTTGTTGATTCTAATGGCTTTTCTGAGTCGTCGTGTGTCACAGATAATTCATGGCATCCTTGTATTTGTGATTATGAAACTGATGGCTTGAGGGTGTTAGCGTTTACACTTAAAGGAGTCTTGCATTATGCTTTTACGGAGGAGTCCTGTGTTTCTTTGGAAAGTGGTTGTTTGATATATAGTGGAGATTATCTATTCTCTACTCTAAGTTTGCAGAAGGAATGCGACGCAGTCGCATAAATGTTAAAAAATCAAG